>ERZ506905.287-NODE-287-length-23972-cov-5.33558_pt1 | contig 23972 bp, 23 predicted proteins | sample MGYA00513175_ERZ506905 | MGnify/ENA metagenome assembly ERZ506905
TCTCGCATCCGCTAAGGCTGCGAAGACGTCCGAGACGTCGGCCCTTGCTTCGAAGAATGCGGCATCCTCTTCCGCAACCGCTGCGGCCAACGCGCAGAAGGCGGCGGAAGCGGCCCGTGATGAAGCGCAGGATCTCGCCAATGTCGGGTATGCGTCGGAAAGCCACGCGGGGCTGGCGAAGGTCGACGGGAAGACCACGCAGGCCGACGCGGGCGGCGTGATCACCGTGAAAGATGTGGCGATTGGGGGGAACCTTGGGGATCTGGTGAGCGCGCGGGGGATATTCGATACGCTGACCAAGGGTTCCGTTGATTGTAATACGCTTACTGAGCAAGGCGTTTATGCCATCAGTCTTGCGGGAACCGTAAACGGGCCGGGATTTTCAGCTAAACTGGTCGTCTTCAACGGTAAAGGGAGTGTTTTTACTAACCAGATGGCCATAGCATCCGGCGCAGGAACCTCTGGTGCCATTCGTGTGGCATACAGATCAAAAAACAATGGAAACGTCTGGTCTCCATGGTCCGAGGGGATCTTGAGCGGGCGCGTAGGCGACGGCATCACCGTCAACAACGGTATCATCTCCGTCCCCGAATACGAGGGCGCAACGGCATCGACCGCCGGGACGAGCGGCCTTGTGCCGCCCGCAACCGCCGGACAGCAGGAAAGCTTTTTGACCGGAGGCGGGGAGTACAAGCCCGCGCTCACCAAAATTTCGGACAGCGTGAGCCTGGCGGATTCAACGGCGGCGGCATCGGCCAAGGCCGTGAAGACGGCCTATGATCTGGCGAACAGTAAGCAGGCAAACCTTGGGTTTACGCCCGTGCAGCAAGGAGGCGGTGCAGGGCAGGAAGGACAAAAGATCTATATCGGGTGGAGCCCCAGCGGGCTGAAAGCTCAGGCAGATGCCCTCAATCTGGGAAACATCGTCACGACATCCGCCGGATGTACAAAAGCTCCCAGTGCCGCCAATGCAGACAGATTGCGCTTAACAGAGGGCGGTGAAACAGCATGGAGTTGGACGGGGCAAGGAGGACAACCCGGTTGGCTGTGGGGAGGCAATGACGGCGTCAATATGTACGTCTACAATCCTTCCAATTTCAGCGTAAATTATGCAAACAGCGCAGGGTCAGCTCTTATAGCCGCTCCAGCCGTGCAATGGGTCGTCAATCTCTCAGGTCCACAAATCACAGTGCCGCCCGGTGGTACATATAATGTCGTGTGTATCTGCTTCAATGACAGTGGCGGCAAAGGCGCTGTGAAGCATTATCCGAATACAGCGGGGGGAACAGTGATTCCGAACGCCCCGACAGATTACTTTGTCGCCGGGCTTTGTGCTCGTGTTGCATAAAAAGAGGGTAAAATGATTGATTTTTCGCAAATCATCCACCGAACCGCTGACGATTCCTATGTCATCACGAAGAATGGTATGCCCTACCACGTCTACCCCTATGCCGCCGAGTTCGCGGAAGAATGGGACGCCGTGTTCGCCTACGCCGAAGCACACCCCGAATGCGTGACCGAGGAGCAGCCCTACGTCCCGCCCGTACCGACGCTCGATGAGGCCAAGGCCGCGAAGCTCTCCGAAATCAACGCGGCAGCGGACAGGGCCATAGCCACGGCGACCTATCCCGACCGGGAGATCAGCACGTTCGACAAGCAGGAAGCCGAGGCCCGCGCCTATGCCGCCGATCCTACGGCTTCAACGCCACTCCTTTCGGCGTTGGCGCAGGCTCGGGGTGTCCCTCTGCCCGACCTCGTGGAACGGGTACTCGCCAAGGCCGACGCCTTCGCCGTGGCGTCCGGTTCAATTATCGGACAGCGGCAGGCGCTGAAAGATCGGCTTGATGCCTGTACGACGCTGGAAGAGGTGCAGGGGATCACCGTCAACATCTCCATGCCGGGCGGGGGAGAAGCATGACCTACGGCAAGCGAACGTTGATCGCCGTTGACCAACTCATCAATACGCTTCTCGGGGGCTGGCCCGACGAAACCCTGTCCTCGCGCTGTTACCGTTGGGCGCGGGACGGCGTGCGGGCATGGCCCCGACGCGTGGTGGACGAGCTGTTCTTCTGGCAGAAAGAGCACTGTAAGAGCAGTTATGAGAGCGAGAGGGAAGGCAAGCAATCGCCTCCGTAGTTGAGGAGGCAGGAATAAACAGGATTGGAGAATGCGAACCAGGCAGGACGTGGAATGGATTCCGCGTTGAAGGCGGGAAGGCAGGCGAGGGTGTGAAGTTCGGGCGTATCCGGCGCATCACCGGGTAACTTGTCGGCACGGTGGAGCGTTTCAATGACGCGAAGCGAGCAGAGGTCATGGATCGAGTGAAGCACACCGTCTAAACAAAAAAATTCCCCCCCGGTGGTGTGCCCTGATGAAGGCATATCACGGCGCGAACCGAGAGGGGCGTTTCGCATTCGCACAGCATACCGATGCTCACTTTTTTGAGGTGTTGGGAAGACGCTTTTTGCCGTCTGCACCAAGCTGTTTAGTACAGGATATTCGTTACATATTAAAATAATTAGATAATATAGATTCACCGAAGGAAGAGAGCCTCTCTTGCCGGGAAGGCACGGACGGTATCAAGACAAAAAAACGGTTCCACACGCGGCGTAGCCGGATGCGGAACCGTTTTTTCGCGCGGAATGCACAAGAAACCACTCCAACGGGGGCATTCGTTCTCAGGCCGGCATGGAAGACAATCTGTGCCGGAAAAGCCTGCGAGCACAGATCCGATAACGTCGAAAGTCTTTGGAAAGGGAGAGACGCGAGCCGCGCTGACAGATTTTGGGAAAGGGGCTTTGCTGAAGAAAGCCCCTTTCCCGGTGTCTCTAACTTTTCAAGTGTACCCGCTCTAGTTCGCGGCGGCGGGAGCGATGGCGAAGCCCTTGGTGGTCCCGCCGGTCGAAGACGGCGTACCGGCGATCTTGGAGAGGAAGGTATCGCCGAGGGTTTCGATGTGATCGCTGATATTATCGAAATAATTCAAGTGAATCTGCTCTTCGCCGATGATCGTTTCAAACAGTTTGGCGGTCAGGATATCGCCGTTGTCCACACAGACTTTGCGAAGCTCGTTGTACACGAAGATGGTGTCGTCTTCACTGTCGCTGTCGCTGCTGTAAATCGCTTTGACTTCCTGTCCCTTGATCACCTTCCCGGCAACTTCGGAAGTAGGCTCGCCGCCGAGTTCTTTGATGCGCTCGGCGAACATTTCGCAGTGGCGCATTTCATCGATGGCGATGAGTTTCATATTCGCGGCCAGTTCGCCATAGTCCATGTCGTCCAGGTTGTAATGCTGGTTCATGTATTGATGAATCGCATGTAGTTCCATGCTCCGCGCCTTGTTCAGCGCTTCAACGACGTTGGCCTTGCGGGTTTCACGATCAGACATGGCAAATCTCTCCTTACAAATGTTTGTACCAATATACGTCACCCGGAAACGCCTGTCTATATAACATGGGGAATACAGGAAGCGCCGCTCCGGCTGAAACGGGTATTTTATGCGCAAGCGGCACGCGGCACAGTGAATCCCGCCGTACAGCACCCGGCACCAAGGTGACCGGGCCGCAACGGTTAGGCAAACCGGAGGCCATGTTCTGGACGAAAGCGCTACGGGCGTGCTACAGGCAGGAAGTACTCTTTTTCCCCCGGAGAAACATATGTTGGATTATCCCGAATATACGCTAGGCATTCAAGCCCGTTACGGCGAAGCGGGGACCGACGGCAAGATACGCCTCGGTGCGTTGGCGAACTGGTTTCAGGAGGCGGCCGGACACAACGCCTCGGCCCTCGGTTTCGGCGACGAGCGGCTTTTCGCGGAAGGGAAGGCGTGGATACTCACCCGGATGACCTTTCGTATCAAGGATCTGCCCTCGCCCGGCGACAAGGTGAACATCCGCACGTGGCCCGCGAAGCTCGAACATCTGGGGCACAGAGGATATGAAGTGTACAACGCTTCCGGTGAACTGATCGTCGCCGCCGTGAGCGCGTGGACGGTGCTGGATCTCACCACCCGCCGCCTGACGGCCCTGCCCGAAGAGCTTGCCGCCGTCTATCCCGTGAACACGATTCCTTGCATCCCCTTCCCGTCCCGTACCATCCCACGGTTGCGCGAGGGGATAGGCAGCGCCGACGTGCTGGTACGGCGCGACGACCTCGACATCAACGGACATGTCAATAACTCAAAGTATCTTGGATGGTTGCTTGAGTGCCTGCCGTGGTCCCCCGGTGAAAGCCTCATCCCGTCCCTGCTCGACGTGACATTCCGCGCCGAATGCTTCCCCGGCGATGCGCTCACCTCACAATGCGTCCCCCTGCCCGACGAAACCGACGCCACCGCGCCTGACGGGTTCCCGCAAGCGCCGCATGGCCTGCTGCATGTGATCCGCCGCACCGACTCGGGCGATGACGTCTGCCGCGCCGTGACGCGCTGGACGCAAAAAGTCCGGCTGCCTTAATGATGTGTTCCAGCATGGCCGCCCCCGATAACCTGACCAACTCCGAAAGGCCGTTTCAGACGGCCTTTTTACTGCGCTTTGAAGTGGATTTCCGGTTCTCAAGCACATTTCACATGAAACGGCTTAGAGCCTTTCGAAATGAGAATCCCCTGACCCAAACGCAATCCTTTGACAGTATAACATATTATAAATTATGAATAAAAATCTATCATTCGACTGGACGATTCTTGGAATGGTATATCATTCAAAAGGTAATCCGCGCCAGTCCCCATTCGGCCCCTTCCGCAACCGCAAGCAAGGTATCGTTTCCGTTCCATACCAATACCGACCCAATGCCGACCATTTACCGCTTGCACAAAACCGACCAATTCCGCACTGTGGGGAAATGTACGGGCATACAGTGGCATCCGAGACATTTTTCCGCATCCAACATGGGCTCCATACAGTGCCTTTCAGCATATACCGCGCACAGGTCCATGTATCCATCCGTTTTCACCCAATATGAACTTAATGACCCGTTGTGAAAAAAAGAATATCAGTCCATCATAAAGCGCGACACATTTTTTGCTTGCACACTCGATTCCGAGAGGATACCTCTCAATAAGTTGAAACAACGGCATAAATGGCTTGATGTGACGCCATACGCCGATTCTGGACGATCTTATGCGGAGAAACCTTTTCCATCGCGCACATCTGTCATCTTCCGGTTTTATCTGCATATCACCTTGTACTTTATACTTTTTTCCCTATTTTAATTTTTTGAGGGCAAAAGCAACAAAAATGGTCTGAGTGGTCTATTTACGGTTGACAGAATCTTTCAATGGTCATATTGGCCTTACCAATTCAGTGAGGAAAGCATCATGCCCAAAACAGACTCTTCCGCCGGGCGTCCGCGCCGGAGCTATCAGAAGCTCACGGAACGCCTCCGGCAATTCATGGCGGAAGGCCATTTCCGCGACGGGGACAAACTGCCCCCGGAACGGGCCCTTGCCGAGTCCTTCGGCGTTTCCCGCAGCAGCGTCCGCGAAGCCATCCGTGCTCTTGCCGAAAAAGGGCTCCTCGAAAGCAGGCAAGGGGATGGGACGTATGTCCGCGTGCCCGACATAGAGCCGCTCAAGGAGGCCATCCTTGAAGCCGTGGATTCCGAGGGCCTGATGTTCGACGAAGTGACGGAATACCGCCGCATCGTGGAGCCGGGCATTGCGGAAATCGCCGCCGTGCGCCATACATCCGAACAGCTTGACCGCCTCAAGATCATCGCCTGCGATCAGCAGCGCCGCCTGCTCGTCGGCGAGAACGACGGCGATCTCGACGCCAGATTCCACCTCGCCCTCGCCGAATGCACGGGCAACAAGCTGCTCATAGACACCGTCGCCCGGTTGAACCGCATCTACGCCAAGGGGCGCACCCCGGAGTTGCGGGACACGCCGTGGCGCCAGTTCTCGGTTTCCTCCCACCTGCGCATCATCGACGCGCTTGAGCGGCGGTCCCCGGAAGACAGCCGCAAAGCCCTCGAAGAGCATATCGATACGGTTATCCACAAACACCTTTTCGCCACCGTGAGGGACTGACATGCTGATTTCACTGGTTGTTTACTGTTTGCTCGGGGCTATTGCGGGCGTTCTGGCCGGGCTTCTCGGCGTGGGCGGGGGCATCGTCATCGTGCCCATGCTCGTCTTTGCGTTCGGCTGGCAAAACTTCCCCCCGGACGTGCTCATGCTCATGGCCCTCGGGACGTCGATGGGCAGCATCATGTTCACGTCGATTTCCAGCTCGCTGGCCCACAGCCGCAACAAGGGCGTCCAGTGGGATGCCGTGCGGAACATCACCCCCGGCATCCTGATCGGCACCTTCTGCGGGTCGTTTCTGGCTTCCCACGTTCCGGCGCGGTTCCTTCAGCTCTTTTTCGTAGCCTTCCTCTTCTTCGTGATCACCCAGATGCTCAGCGGCAAAAAGCCCAAGCCGTCCCGCCACCTGCCCGGTCTCGGAGGCATGAGCGTCGCGGGCGGGATCATCGGCGTGGTTTCGAGCCTCGTGGGCATCGGCGGCGGCACGCTCTCCGTGCCCTTCCTGCTCTGGAACAATCTGGACATGCGCAAGGCCATCGGCACCTCGGCGGCCATCGGCTTTCCCATCGCCCTTGCCGGATGCTTCGGCTACATCGTGAACGGCTGGAACGCCGCGAACCTGCCGCCCTATTCCTTCGGCTACATTTACCTTCCGGGGCTGTTCGGCATCGTCATCGTCAGCATGTTCACCGCTCCGCTGGGCGCGCGCCTCGCCCAGACCCTTCCGGTCCCCAAACTTAAGAAATGCTTCGCCCTCCTGCTTATCGTCGTCGGCATCAGGATGCTGCTCAAGGCGCTGTAAACAGACGGCACCAAAAGGCGGGGAACAACCCCGCCTTTTTATGGGCAACACCCTCTCTTTTCCGGCCCCTCTCAGACACCCGGCGTCAGGGGCCAGAGGATGAACACGGCGACCGTCCAGAAAGCATGGGAAAGGATGCAGGGGACGAGGCTGCCGGTTTTCCAGTAGAGCCAGCCCCAGAATAGCCCTGCCGTCAGGGCGGCCATGACCAGCATGAGGTTCCCTGAAAAAACGTGGACCCCCGCGTAAACGCACACCGCAAGGAGCCATCCGGCCTTTCCGCCGAAGCGGTGCATGAACCAGCGCTGGATGAAGCCGCGCCAGAAAACCTCCTCGGCGGGGCTGGTGATGAAAAGCAGTACCAGCGCCATGGCGAGCGGCGAACCTTCATGGCGGATATCGTAGATGGCCGACACCTGATGCGGCGCAAAGCGGAACAGCCATCCGGAAAGCGTATTGCCGAGCGCAAAGATCGCATAGAGGAGCGCCGCCGAAACGAGGCCGATGAGCACGGCCCGCCCGGTCCACTCCGTCCGTTTCATCGGAACGCCCGCGAACCAAAACGAGAGCAGAGCCAGTACCGAGGCCGCCGTGCCCATGCCGATCCAGAAATTGACCCAGTGCAGGCCGAAATTCACCCACCAGAAGAACGCGGCCAGTGCCAGCGTGCCGCACACCTGCCCCGCTGTCGGGATACGCGGCGTCATACGAATATCCCCCTGATCAGGCCCTGCGCCAGTTCAAGGCCGCGCGGCAGCAGTATTCCGGCAATGAGCAGCAGTCCGAAGAGGAAATGGTGCCTCGCGGATACGCCGTCCAGCGATACGAGTTCGGATTCGGGCAGAGGCCGGGTTCCGAGCTTCCGCAGCGTACGCCACAATCCCGGCGCGAGCACGAAAGGCAACAATCCGGAAAGCGGCAAGACGCCGAATGCGGCGAGAAGCAGCAGGACGCCGTACGCGCCTGCGCACAGGGCCGCGTACAGGTACAGGGCTTTCCTGCGGCCCAGCAACATGGCGAGAGTCGTGATCCCGGCCTCGCGGTCGTGCGCGATGTCGCGGATGTCGTTGGCGTGCATGATGCTGGTGACGAGGCACGCAATAGGCAGGGAGGCGAGAAAGGGCCGCCAGTCAAGGGAGCCTCCCTGGATGTAGTAGGCGGGAAGCGCCATGAACGGCCCCATGAGCAGGAACACCATAATCGGGCCGCAGGCATGGTATTTGTAAGGCCAGAAGCCGCTGGTGTAGCCGTAGCCGCCCGCAATCCCCACGAGGCCGAAGGCGAGGATCGGCCAGCCGCAGGCGAACCCGAGCACGATGCCCACGGCAAAGGCCACGCACAAGGCGATGAGGCCGCCCCGCCGCATGGCCTCGGGGCTGATAAGGCCAAGGAGGATGGGCGATTCGCCGTGGGCGGAAGCTTCGGTATCTACGCCGCTCCGGTAGTCTCCATAGATGTTCAGCATATTCGTGCCCGTCTGAACCGCGACGCCGCCCAAAAGCGTGAGCAGGAACAGCCCGGCATGAGCGGCATCCGAGGCCCACGCCAGCGCCGCCCCGAGCGTCAGAGGAATCACGGACGCGGTGAACGACCAAGGCCGCGTCGCCAAAAGCCACTTCTTCATGGAACTCTCCTGATGGACAATGAGCCGCCCTCAAAACCGGGGAAAGCGGCGGAGCAACGCTTACCCCTTTGAGGGGGGCGCATTCGTTCTTGAATCTATCATCTTTCTGTTATTGTAGAATACGGTCGCAGTATACACGGTTTGTTTTGTTTTACCACATTTTTTTACCGTGCAGGAAAGACTGCTGGAACCCTCTGCGCCCCTCTTTTTGCGCAGCCCGGCCTTCTTGGGAGAGTTGGCGTTTGCATCGCTCACGTATCTCGCCGCAGTCGCGTTTGGCCATTTGTTCGAGCTGACAATATAACGTGATAGCATCAAAACGCCATATCTCTTCTATGAACGGATGCATCCCGGAATCACTATGCAACGGCAATAATGTGTCTCTGCAACAAAGAAGGGTTCTCCCCGAATTTGAAAGGAACGGCACATCCTCTCAAAAACAGCCTCTTTTTCCTCATCAGGCGCTGAACAAATCCGTTTTTCTCCTGTCCCCAAATATTTTCATAGCAAAAAAGGTTACAAGTAAGCCTTGAACGGCTCTTTTACATATCTTTTTACAGATTTGCAGATAGTTCTTCTGAGGAGACGTGTTTACCCTGAGCCCGTTCGATCAAGAAACATGTGCCATAAATGGTCGTTCTTTCCTTGTTATAGTGCCACAGAGGGAGTACCGTTTGGACAATGCATCCATTTTCTTCTTGACCCCTATAGCCCATCTTTCTATTCTCTTTACATATCAAAACGGGTTGCACGGAAAAATCATGAACAAGCGTTACGGCATCCCCCTCCATTCCATTGTTTTGCTCGCCCTCTTGCTGGCGACGGGGGGATTTGCGCGCGTTTTTCCCGTGCACGCCACAAACGGGTCGGCCCGCTTCAATGCGCCGGAATACATCCAGCCTCTCCTCATACAGGGGGTATGCCCTCCGGGTTCCGACGAGGATTTTACATCCTTCAAATCAAAAGCCCCACCGCCGGACCCGGGCACACATCTGGCGGCGTCCACCTCTCCCCCTGTCCCTCCTCTGACGCAGGGCCGCCTGTGTTCTCTCATCCCCGAGTGCCCCCGCCCTTCATGGCGCGGCCTCCTGCCCTTCCCCCTTCCCCCTCCTTCCCTTTGATCCCCTTCCCTTCGTCGTCTGTGCACCCCGCGTGCGGGCCTCCCGTGCCTTCCCTTTCCCAAGGATAGCGTGCGGGCAAGTTGCAAAGAGCCATGCCAAGCATTCCTCCTGTCGCGTCCAGCGTATGGGCCGGGAGGGGCCTAAGGCTGCCCTTCCCTTGCACCCGTTGAACGGCAACCGAAAGGGAGCAGCGGAGAGCCCGTCTACACGCCTGAACAGGGCGTACCACTCTCAACCCCGTGAGGCGACACATGCAATCAAGAATCCCCACCTATATCTTCTCCCTGTTCATCCCCCTTGCGCTCGTTATCGGCTGTTTCGGCTTCTATAACCGTGTGGAACCGCGCATTTTGGGATTTCCTTTCATCTACGCCTGGATTTTTGCCTGTTTTTTCCTTGTATCGGCCAGCATGTGCATCGGCTGGCTCCTTGATCCCCAGTCAGACAGGAACAAGAAACGGGCTTCCTCTTCTCGCGCACCGAAGGAGAATGCATCATGACCGCTCTCGTTTTCGTAGCCCTTATGGCTTTTTCAGTGGTACTGGCTTTTATGGCGAAACGCGGCGTCATTGCCGATTCGATGGATGACGTCATGGTCGCGGGGCGCTCTTTCGGCGCATTCATGGTCTTTTTCGTCACCGTAGGCGAAACCTACGGCATCGGCACCATGATCGGCGTACCGGGCGCCATCTACTCCAAGGGCGTCAGCTATTCGCTGTGGTTCCTCGGCTATATCCTGCTCGGCTTCGTGGTAGGCTATTTCATGAACCCGGCGATCTGGCGCATGGGCAAGATTTCGGGCGCCATGACCATGCCGGACTGCTTCCGTTGGCGCTACGGGAGCAAGGCGCTGGAAGTGCTCGTCGCCGTGATCTGCATCGTGTTCCTGTTGCCGTGGATGCAGATGCAGTTCGCAGGGCTGGCCACCATCCTGCGCTACATCGGCTGGGACATCAGCTACACCGTGGGCATCGGGATCTCCGCGGCAATCGCCTACCTCTATATCGCAGTGGCGGGCATCCGCGCCCCGGCATGGATCAGCATCATGAAGGATATCCTCATGATGGCGGCCATCGTTTCCGGCGGGCTCGTCGCCATCCACAACATGCCGGGCGGGATCTCGGGCATCTTCGATATGGCCATCGCCCATTTCCCGGATAAAGTCGTTATCGACGCGGAGCCCATCACCAAAAACGCCACGTTCGTCTTCTCGACCATCATCTTTCAGGCGCTCGGCTTTTGCGTGACGCCGCTCCAATACCAGTTCATATTCACCGCAAAATCGGAGGATACCATCCGGCGCAACCAGATCATCATGCCGTTGTATATGTTCATGTACCCGTTCCTGATTGTGGCGGCGTACTTCGTGCTGGTGACGGTGCCGAATCTGAATGATCCGGACTCGTCGTTCATGGCGCTGGCCGCAGCCAACCTGCCCGAATGGACGGTAGGCATGGTGGCGGCGGGCGGCGCGCTGACCTGCATCCTCGTCATTGCGGTGAGCGCCCTCAATCTGGGCGGGATTTTCAGCCGCAACATCTGGGGCGTGTTCCGATCTTCCGTGTCTCAGAAGCAGGCCGTCCTCGTAACGAATATGGCTACAGGGGCGTCTCTCCTGATCAGCGTGGTATTGGCGGTGATGCTGCCCAACCTGATGCTCGGAGTCATCAACATCGCGTACTTCTGGGCAACCCAATGTTTCCCGATGGCGCTGGCAACGTTCTTCTGGCGCGGGGCCACCCGGACGGGCGTATTCGCCGACCTGCTGACGGGCGTGGCCGCCGTCGTCGTCCTCACGGAAACGCACGTGACCTTCTGGGGCCTGAATCAGGGATTTGTCGCCATGATTCTGAACGCGCTGGTCATGGTAGCGGTTTGCCTGTGCACCAACCCGGATGAGGCGACGAACGAAACCAGCAACGCCCTGTTCGCCTGTGCCGCTCAGGAAGAACCCGAACCCGTGGATCTCTAGAGCCCATTCCTTTTGAAACGGCACGGAGGCATTGGGGAAGGGGAATTTTTCTGAGGAAAGCCCCTTCCCCTGGCTTGCCGGAGCGGTTCGCGCGCCCCTTTCCAAAGGCTTTTCTGCGTGTCGAATCCTGTCCGCAGCGTTCCTCTCCGTCCCTCCCAATAGCCCTCCCCGTCCGCTTCGAGAAGAAATCGACGCGGCAATTCGCTGCGGACAGGACTCTTTCTTCCTCACTCGGACATGGACATGTACGCCGTCAAGGGCGCATCCTCGGATGAGCTTTGTCTTTGGCGGCAACTCCCATGCCTACAGCATACGCCACAGAAGGTGGAGGTTTTCCCATTCATGCCGATTGACTCGACCGGGAAACCATGCTGAACTTTTCGCAACGCCTTCTGGAGAATCCGCTATGCCAATGCCCGCTATGCCGTCATTGTCCGTTGCCCGTCTGAGTTCCGTTTTCGAGGACATCGCGGGGGCGGCCCTTAAAAATGCCGTAGATGATTCCAGCTGTGTCTTCAGGACACAGGGGATCATCGGAGATTGGACCGCCAAAAGGACGTTTTGGAATGGCGTCCATTACGGCATTGAGCTCGCTGACGGGGGAAAAAGCATCTGTGTGGATCTGCCGCTTGAGGTCATTCAAAGCGGCGGCATACGGCCGGGGGATCGCGTTGATGTTCTCGGCATTCCGGCGGTGTACTTGAAGAAATCCGTCGTCCTCTTCAAACTCCATGTCCATGCGGCCTCGGTCATTGAGGCTTCCGCGGGAGGACGCGGCCCAGAGCCCGTAAAGAATGTTGAAGGGACGATCAGCCATCTCAAGGAACTCGGCTTTAAAAGGATACCCTTTCCGAAACGGGCAACCGCCATCTCCGTGATCCATTCCAAATCCCATGCCGCCAACGTCTTCGCCGACTTCAAGAACGAACTTGATCTGAAAAGCGTCAACGTGGAATCCCTGCCGACCGCCATGACGGATCCGTCCGCCATAGCCCGGGCGATAGATCAGGCAAGCGGCAATGTCGTCGTACTGATACGCGGAGGCGGAGACGATGCCGAGTTCACCACATTCCAGCACGACGACGTCGTCAAGGCCCTTGCGCGCAAAGCGGCGCACAGGATCACCGGCCTCGGGCACTACGGCAACCTGACGTATGCGGACATCATAGCGGATTTCTGCACGACAACGCCTACCAGCGCCGGAGCCTACGTCCGGGAGCAACTGATCCGTACCTACAATATGCGGCAAACGGAAAGGGAGGCCCTCGAAGAACAGGCCGCGCTCATTAAAGCGCTACGGATCAGCAAGCTCAAATGGATGCTCGTTGCCCTCGCGGGAGTCGCCTTGGCGGGGTATCTCGGGTTTTTCCGCTAGATAAGGATAACGGCTAAAAAAATCCTGTCGGACGGTTGAACAAACCTCCCCAGCGCCCCTTCCCGGCACGTATCGGGAAGGGGCGCCTTCGCCTTCCAATACATGGAACAACGGCAAGACGATGAGCCGTCGTGCTTTTCCCGACGGCCTGCCCTCCTCATCAGGCAGAACCCAACCCTGACCGGAATCGGCATTCCATACAGTATGCGGGGCTTCCCCTTGGGGGCATGGCGGGTTCCTCTGCACTCCTTGGCAGTTTGTGAAGAAAAACCACGACATGCCGTCATCTGTCGACAAAAGGCCGCGAAACGCCTTGTCAAACGCTCCGGTTTGACGGAATAATACGTCTAACGCCAACGTTCACAATATAGATTTTATACATTAATATACTATTTTATTTGTATAAATAAAAAAGAAAGAACCAGTGTGACACCGAGCACGGATATCCGCTCGCCGCATTTGAAAGATGCCTTGCGAGGGTATCCCCCAATACGTCCCCGCCCAACGGCTGCCCCATCCAAAGGAGGATGCATGTCCACCATCAAACATTCGCAGATTTCCGCGCTCCTCGTCGATGACGACGCCAAGCTGTGCGGTCTGCTGCGGGACTACCTTGAAGGATTTGGGTTCTCGCTCGACGTTGCCGAGGACGCTTCGTCCGGGCTGGAAAAAGCCGTTGCGAACGAATACGACGTGATCCTGCTGGACATGATGCTGCCGGATATGGACGGCCTTGACGTGCTGCGGCGCTTGCGGGAAATCGGTTCCACGCCCATTGTCATCTTCTCCGCGCAGGATGAGGAAGCCAGCCGGATTGTGGGGCTTGAGATGGGCGCGGACGACTATGTGCCCAAAGCCTTTTCCCCGCGCGAGCTGCTGGCGCGGGTGCGGGCCGTGCTCCGTCGGGCGCAGCCCGTACAGGCGGAGCGGAAGGAGCCCGAAGAGGACGGCGTGGTCCGGGTGCGCGGATTGTGGATGGACCGCAAGTCCATGAAGGCGCGCATGGACGGCGTCCCGATGGATCTCACCGCGCTGGAATTCCGCATCCTGTTCGGCATGGCGGCCCATCCGGGACGGGTCTTCACCCGCGAGAACCTGCTTGAGCTTGCCGTGGGCCGCGAATTCAGCCGGTATGACCGTTCCGTGGACATGCACATCTCCACGCTCCGGCGCAAACTCGGAGACGATCCCCATAACCCGGCATATTTGAAGACAATACGCGGAATGGGCTATACCCTGCTTCCCGAAGAGGCCTGACCCGAATTCTAAACAACAAGCGGAAAACATTCCGCTACCCGTTCCGAGAATTCTTTTTCTTTGCATACCCAAAGGCAGGGAACCATTCCCACGTCCTTTGCCTCTCCGCCAAGCGTCCGCTTCGGCGCGGAGCCGCCGGAGCAAGGGGGCGCTGCCCCTTTGCAGGGTTCCGAAGGGGCAGCGCCCCTCGGTGGAAGTCGAAAAAATCCGGCGAACAAGCCTCCATTCAGGAGAAAAACCATGCGCGTGGGACTGTACCAGAAATTCTTTACCTGGGCGATGCTCAACCTCGTCCTGCTCGGCGTCATCACCGCCCTGTTTATCGGCGGGGTGCTGCTGTTCAACAATAACCTGTACTCGCCTATGCTGTTCAACGGCAGTATCGCCTCCACGTTCCGCATGACCTCCGTGGAGCTGCAATACAAACCCGAAAACCAATGGGCTTCGGTCCTTGAGGAGTGCGGCAGGGAGTGCGGCCTCCATTTCGACATCCTGATCCTCGACGATATGGACCCTCCGCTTGCTGCGGGTGGCCTGCCTCCAAGAGTTGTGGAGGCGGCCCGCACCATTCCCCGCCCGCCCTATTCCCTGTGCGCCGAACCCGATTCGGGCGCGTTCAGCACGATCACGCCCGCCGTGGAACTTGAAGCGGGCATCCTCCCGCAACAATACGTCATTTTCATGCGCGACGGCGATCCCGCCCAATACTGGTACGCCCGCACCATCCTTGTCTCCAACGACGAAGGCGTTGTCCGCTACGTGCTGCTCGCGGCGTCTTCGCCGTCCATCACCGGAAACGGGCATTTCTTCGAACTGCGCCTCGCCGTGGCCCTGCTCCTGTCCGGGCTCGGGCTGTCGTTCCTGTGGTGGTGGCCCTTCGTGCGCCATCTCACCAAGCCCATCATCCTCATGACCAAAGTGACCGAGCGGATCGCGGCGGGCGATTACAGTTCGCTCTCCGACGATTCGCCCATCAGCCTCAAGGCCGTGGGCGAAGGGCGCGGGGACCAGATCGGCTGCCTCGCCAAGGCCACTGGCATCATGGCGGAAAAGGTCAAACAGCAGGTCCACGGGCAGCGCCGCTTCATCCGGCACATCGCCCATGAGCTGGATTCGCCGCTGGCCCGGATCAAGCTCGGGCTCGCCGTGCTGGACAGCCGTGTGGACGAGAAAAACCAGCAGCGCGTACAGGAAATCAGCGACGAGGTGGAGCAGCTTTCCCTGCTGGTCGAGGATGTGCTGAGCTTCATGCGTTCCGAGGCCATTCCGGAGTCACCTGCCCGTGAGGCCGTATCCCTCGCGCCGCTGCTCCAGTATGTGACACGCCGCGAGGCCCGGGACCGCGACGTGCGCCTGAGCGTCGACGAGGGGCTCAAGGTCTGGGCGGACGCAAGCTGCCTCGGACGGGCGCTCGCCAACGTGGTGCGCAACGCCGTGCGTTATGCCGGGGAAGACGGCCCCATCGCCATTGCCGCAAGGCCGCAGGGGGACCGTGTGTGCGTGGAAATCCGCGACAGCGGCCCCGGCGTCCCCGCCGAGGAAATGGAGCACATCACCGAACCGTTCTTCCGGGGCGAACAAGCAAAGAAATATCCCGGCGGCTCCGGGCTCGGCATGTCCATCGTCAAGCATTGCGTGGAAGCTTGCGGGGGCGAGCTGCACTATTACAATCAATACCCCAAGGGATTCACCGTCTCCATTACGCTCAAGGCTTGTGACAAATAACCCTACCTCTGTATCATCCAAATAGGAAACCGCTTGTGCAAAATCGTTGAAACAGATTGTTTTACTTTCTTTTTTCATCGGAATCATCCATACGCTCCTCCTTTTTTCATGAAAAGCTCACTCTCCGTTGAGAGTGAGCTCTTGCGCCGTTTGTGAGGAAGGGTCTTTGACGAGATCCGATTCAATCATTTTTATCCTGTAATAACATCATGATAGACTTTTACAAAACTTTTACAAAACGTTGAACTTTTTTTTACAAACTTTCCGCATAGTCGCTCCATCCGGTGATTTTTTCCCGCAGCACGGATCTGTATACGAACGGCCTCGCGTGGCGCGCGGCGTTCCAAGGACGGAGCACCCATGTCCAACACATTCTCCCGAAGACATTTCCTTCAATACGGCATGGCGGCGATCGCCGGGGGCACGGCCCTCGGGAGTCTGCCGGTCCATGCGGCGCAGGCTCCCGCCGGAACGGCCGCTCCCAAAAGCGATTTGGTGAAGGGCTACTGCCCTTTCTGTCAGGTCCGCTGTACCTACCACGCGCGCGTGCGCAACGGCAAAATCCTCGAACTCATCGGCGATCGCGGCAACCGCTGGACCGGCGGGGCCATGTGCCCCAAGGGCCTGTCCATCGTCGAGCTGCTCAACAGCCCCTACCGCCTCGTGCAGCCCATGCTCAAGCAGGGCTCGGAATGGAAAACCATCTCCTACGCCGAGGCCGTGGACATCGTCGTGGACAAGCTGCGCCAGAGCCGCGCCAAGCACGGCGACAAGATTGCCGAGCGCCTTGCCCTCACCTCCCCCCTGTGGGATTGCCGCGAAAGCGAACTCGCCGCGCTCATGACCATGCGTACGGCGGGCGGGGTCAACGTCATGCCCGCCGGTGAAGTCTGCATCAGCACGGCGTCCAACGTGCTCGGCATGTTGCTCGGCGCGAACACCTCCACCACCACGGTCAACGAGATCGTCAACGCGAAGACCCTCGTGCTCTGGGGCGCGAACATCAGCGAAACCTACCCGCCCTACACACGCTGGCTTGACAAGGCCCGCGACGCCGGGGTGCGCATCGTGAGCGTGGACTGCCGCAAGACGCCCACCAGCGCGTGGGCCGCCGACCAGCTCATGCCCCTGCCCGGCACGGACGGCGCGCTGGCCCTCGGCGCGATCCGCTTCGTCCTCGAAAACGGAGCCTTCGACCGCGCGCGGGTGGACGAGAGCATCACCGGCTTCGAGCTCATGGAAAAGGGCGCGCAGCCGTGGAGCGTCGACAAGGTGGCGCAAGCCACCGGGCTGTCCGAAGACGCCGTCACCGCCTTCTACCGGACGCTTGCCGAGAGCCCCCGCACCATCATCTGGATGGGCGGCTGCCTCTCCCGCTATACCAACGGGTTGCAGAGCATCCGGGCGATCATCGCGCTTCAGGCCCTGCGCGACAACCTCATCGGCTCAGGCAGGGGGCTCCTCACGATGGAGGGCGGCAAGCCCGAAGGCGAAAAGGAATTCGTCGACGCCGTGTGCGGCCCGGCCAAAGATTCCGGCGTCAACTTCCGCCGCCTGCTCAACACCATGAAGAAGGGCAACCTCGACGTGCTCTTCCTCAATTCCAGCTACCGCCGCTACCCCGACTGCACCGGCGTCGCCGAGGCGATCAAAAAGGTGGGGTTCGTGGTCCATCGCGGCTTCTTCAAGACCGAGGAGATGGATGTGGCCGACCTGTTCGTGCCCGCCGCCTTCGGCCCGGAAAGCGCGGGCTCGCATTACGGAGCCGAGAAGCAGGTGGTCTGGCGCGACAAGTGCGTGGACGCGCCCGGAAGCTGTGTCCCCGACTGGCAGTTTTACCGCGACATCGGGCGCAAGCTGGCCCCGGAAACCTATCCCGATTTCACCGGACCCGAAGAACTGAGCGAACGCTTCCGCAATACGGTCCCGAGCTGGAAGGCCATGAGCGTTTCCAGAATGCGCCAGTCCCCGGACGGCCTGATCTGGCCCCAGCCCGAGGAAGGCGCGCAGGAACGGATCGGAACGGTCTTTACGTCCGGAACCTACGCCACGGAAAACGGCAAAATCCCGCTGGATCTCAAGCTGATGGGCGCTTTCGGCTGGACGCCGCCCAAGGGCAATCCCCACGGGGCCGACGCCGACAAGGAATACCCCCTCGTCCTCACGCAGGGCAAGGTGGTGACCCAGTGGCAGCAGACCATGACCAATTTCGCCGCCTCGCTGGCCCAATTCTCCCGTGGGCGCTATGTGCTGGTCCACCCGGACACGGCCAAGCCTCTTGGCATCGCCCACGGCGATACAGTGCGCATCAAGACCGCCACCGGTTCCGTAGAAGCCGTGGCGGAACTGACCGCTTCCATCCGGCCCGGCATCATCTTCACGCCGTCGCATTTCACGGGCACAAGCCCCCATGCCGCGACGCGGAGCAAGCCGATCAATGCCATCCTGCCCAACTACTGGGACCGCGTGTCGGCCCAGTTCAACGGCGTGGGATGCACGCTGGAAAAGGCGTAAGGGGAGGAGGAGCGGGGATTTTCCCCGCCCCCTGCGCCGGAATCCTTCCCGGCGGCCCGGCGGCGACGCCGCAAATGAATTTCGGAGAAGAACATGCCCCGTTACGTGATGGCCATAGACGCCTCCAAATGCCTGAACTGCAAGGCGTGCCTGATTGCCTGCCAGCAGCGGAACGCCGTGCCCTACGGCCTCTCCCGCAACTGGGTACGGGAAACGCCCGATACGGCTTCGCCCTCCGGCTGGCGCTACCAGCCCGGAGCCTGTATGCACTGCGACGAGCCGTCCTGCGTTGACGCCTGCCCCACGCACGCCACCTACAAGGCCGAAGACGGCGTGGTCATGGTGGACGAAACCCGCTGCATCGCCTGCGGAAGCTGTATGCGCGCCTGCCCCTATCAGGCCCGCCACATCGACCCCGCGCGCCGCGTCGTGGACAAGTGCGATTACTGCGCGTCCTCTCGCGCCGAAGGGATGGAACCCGCCTGCGTCAGCGTATGTACCACCCGCGCCCGCGTGTTTGGGGATGTGGACGACCCACAGTCCCCGGTCAGCAAGGCGCTCGGCTCGCACAAAGTCACGTTCGTTGAGGCCGAGGACGCGCCCACCAAGCCGACCCTCGCCTATCTGAACGATGTGACCGACAAACACTGGCCCAAGGCCGAAAGCGCCGGTCCCGTGGGCTTTATGGGAACCGTGGCTACCGGGGTGCGCTGGCTCGGCGCGCTGTCCCTGTTCGGGGTCGTGGGCGTGGGCCTGCGCCAGCTGATCCGCCCCACAGGCGAAGCTTCCCACGAAGAAAAGAGGAAGGGCTCATGATCCGCCGTCATTCCCTCAGCGCCGTCTGTATGCACTGGTTCAACGCCTTCTGCTGGATCGCGTTGCTGTTCACGGGGTTCGCCCTGCTTTCCAACCCGGCCATGCAGCCCGTGGGCATGTGGTGGGCCGATCTCTGGACCGGCGTGTTCGGCGCGTACGGACTGCTCGTCTTCCACCTGCTGATCGGTTCGGCGTGGCTCGCGGTCTACTTCCTCTACATCATTTTCGGGTTGCGCCACGACGTAGTCCCCTTCCTCAAGGAAGTATTCAACCTCTCCCCGGCCTCCGACATGACCTGGTGCGTCCGTAAGGGTATGCGTCTCGTCCTTGGGGAAAAGGCCATGCGCAGCATGGGGCTTGACCCCGCCCTGCCGCCGCAAGGCTTCTACAACGCCGGGCAGAAGCTCGCCGCCGTGGCCGCCGTGCTGTGCAGCGTGGGGCTTGCGCTCTCCGGGCTGTTCCTCGCCGCGCTGGCGCTCCATCTCGTCGCGCCGGGCTCCGAGGGCGCCGCCCAGTGGGCCCTGTTCATCCATCTGCTCTGCGCGGGCGTAATGGCCGTTGTCCTGCCCATCCATATTTACATGGCCGCGTTCGCGCCCGGCGAAGGCCCCGCGCTGCGGTCCATGTTCTCGGGATTCATCCCCGTAACGTTTATCCGGCACCATAACCCGCTCTGGTACGAACAGCTCGTGCGCAAAGGGGTTATCCGTCCAGAAACCACCAATCCCCTTTCTTAAGGAGTCCGCCATGAACATCAAAGCCATCGCTTCCGCCGTCCTCGCCGCCGTGGTGCTGTGCGCCGCCCCCGCCTTCGCCGACGGCAAGATGAACCTCAACACAGCAACCGAACAGGAACTTTCCGCCGATCCCGCCGTGGGCCCCGAGCTGGCCAAGGGCATCGTGGAATTCCGCGAAAACGTGGGCGACATCAAAAGCATGGATGAACTGCTGGAAGTCAAGGGCGTTACGCCCGAAGTGCTCGAAAAGCTCAAGCAGGCCGTGACCGTCGAAGCCATCGAAGGCGCGGAATGCTCGTGCTAACGCTGATCGCGGGCGGCCCCGGCAAGGGGTTCCCGCATCGGACGGCCGCAGAGGCCGACAAAAACAGCAACCGGATCGCTTCACGCCTTCATAGTGAAGGCGGCTGACGCGCGGATCGTTTTCGGCAGTTGCCGGAACCGCGCCCAAGCTCGGAGCGAGCCGCAAGAGGAGGATGTATGTCGCATATCTCACTCCGGGCCATCGGCAAGACCGCAGCAGCGATCTTTCTCGCCGTGGCGATGAGCGGTGTGGCGATGGCAGGCGACGCGCCCGACCGCGTGGTCATGCAATCGCCCGCCAAGGACGCGGCGGTCCTTGCCAAGATGCAAGGGCTCGTCAACAACAGGAAGGCCAAGACGCTCAGCGGCCTCAGCCGTACCATCAACGACGGCGTGGTCATCCGTAAGAGCACCATCAAGGACGGCAAGATCATCATTCCGCCGTCCGGCCTGTACATCACGGTCCGCTCCACCAACTGGCATCCCTTCGATAACGAGCCCCTGACGCTCGCGGGCAAGACGTACCATGCCATCACGGATCGCTATGTCCGTGACGTCATCCGTAACGTCACCATGAAGAAGGGGCAGGTCCTTCCGAGCAACGCCAACAAGAGCCGCGGCTGGGAACTCAGCTCCGTGGAGAACGACACCTACGGCATTGAAGGCGGCAATTCCGCCGTGTTCAAGATCGTGAAGACCACGGGCAACTACTACGGTTCCCAGTTCCCGGTCTACGCGGGCGCGCAGGTCAGCAACGCCGCCGCCGACGGCTCGCTCGTCAAGGGTTCCAAGGATCCCGAAGGGCATACCGTCCCCACGGCTGAAAACGGCCTGAGCGAAATGATTTACGGCAGCAATATCGCTACCGTAGGCCGTACGCATGTCATCATAGACGCCATTGAAGGCGACTCCGTGAAGGTGCGCGAACTCGCTACCGACAGCTGTTCCGCCATCTTCGTGTCCCCCAACGAACCCGTGGTCGCCAGCTACGGCAAGGGCGACGCCTTCACCATCGGCGACGCCAAGGTTGAAGTCACCGACGTGACCGCCAACGCCGCCACCGTGAAGCTGACCGACAAGTCCGGCACCGTGACCAAGGTCCTCGGCCCCCTGACCCCCGAGAACACCCGGATGCTGCTCATGTCCGTGGTTGACCGCGACCGCCTCTGGACGCTCTCCAAGGACGGCAAGGTCGCCGTGCATCTGAACATCCGCCAGAGCGACAAGCCCATCGCCGACGGCAAGGCGTCCCTCGTCGCGTATAATGATGTTGTTGAAGTCAACGACGGAAGCGTGTGGCCGACCGATACCCGGTTCCTCGCCCGTCCCGAAACCTGAGCGACCTGCACTTTCCCCCATGAGATCGTCCTTGAAAACGACAAGGAAATCGTTCTCGACGGGGGAGCCAACAACGTGTTTGTTGGTCCGAACAAGCATTTCTCCATTGTCATCGACGAATTTGACGGCAAGATCGTGAAGGCGTGGCACATCGAAAACAGCAAGGGCGAAAAGAGCCCCAATCTTGCCACCCGCGCCGGCGGCAAGCACATCGACCTCGTGGTCGGCAAGGCCTGCCGCTCCACGGCACACTTCATCAGCCGTTTCTATCCCGCCATGTATGACGAAACCTTGAACGGCATGGATTCCTTCAAGTAACCCTCTCACCGCCCGCCCGATCCGTCCTTCGGCACACGGATCGGGCGGCCTTTTTCCCGAAAAAGCGCAGGAGATTGACATGGGAAAGGTTCTGATCGCGTTGTGTACCGTATTCCTGCTGGCCTTTCCGGCCCGTGGAGAGCAGGCCGTGACGTGGGAAAGCCTGACCGTATGGAACGATCTGCCGCCGCTCTACGATCCGGCCCCGTGGCCGTCCGATCTCAGGGGCAAGCGCGTGATCCTGCGCTGGAACGGCAAGCACAACGGCGATCTCCTGCTCGATTACCTGCACACGCTGCTGTCCCGCACCTTCCCGGACACCGAATTCGTCAAGGCGTATGAAACGGACCCCGCCCTCAGCGGCGTCTCCAAGGATCTGCCCGAATCCGAGGCCACGGCGCGGACGCTCCTCGAACTGCGCCCCGATCTGGTCATCGCGGCGACCGGGGACTGCCGGGCCTGTTCCGCATGGCTCGCCATCGATCAGATCCAGCTCGAACGCGCGGGCGTCCCGACCCTGACCATCCTCACCCAACCGTTTCTCAAGACTTTTCACAACGTCCGCCAAAATCTCCGCATAGGCCCCCTGCATTGCATCACCGTGCCCCACCCCGTCGCCATCATCCGCGACGAAAAGGTCCGCGCCAAGGTCGACGAGGCGTTCCCCGCCATCCTTGACGCGCTCCGCTCAGGAAGGACGGCGGACAGCACGAAAACCTTTCCGGCAGAGACGGCGCCTCCGGCGGAAGCCGAAGCATCGTCCGCCGCACCGGGGAAGCAGATTCCGGCAGACCTTCAGTGACCGGAACGGCAGAGCCCGCGTGGATTGCGGGCTCTCGCACAAATATCCCGGTAAGGCGGCAATGCCGCCTCCTAGCCAGCGAAGGCCGATCCCGAAACGCCGCCTCGCCTCATTGCCGGAAAAAAGCCGTCCGCACGGTGCAGGGCAAAGAGAAATATCTCTCTTCCGCCCTGTACTGCGCGGACGGCCTATTCATTCCAAGCCGATACGGGATCGACGCCGCTCCCCCATACAAAAACGGACGCCCCGCCATTGCGCAGAGCGTCCGTTTTCGACATGGCATCGGCAGCCGGGATTCCGCAGGGCTTTTTCCATACCCGGCGGCCTTGTTTCACCCAAGCGGGGAAGCAAGGAAGGGTCCCGGCTGATTCCCGATGCGGAGGTGACGGGCTGGCCTTTCGAGGGCCTCCTACCCCAGAAGCCCTCGGCAGAAGGATGATTCCCCTGCACGCTCAGGCGCATTTCCCTTCATGTATTGCCACGACGGGAAACGCCCGGATCAAAGGGCACCGTCTCCGCTCAAGCCTTGAAACGCGGAGCCGCCGCCGGAGGAGAGGCGAAGACCCGCGTCGCAATCGTCTAGAACTTATAGCCGACGCTGAAGGTGCCCTTGAAGTTGTTTTCCTTCGCTTCGTAGCCCACGCCCTTCCAGAGATCCTTGTCCAGATCGAGGCGGATGTAGCCGAGTTCCACGAACAGGGAGAGGTTCTTGTACAGCTTGTATTCCGTGTCGAAGTTCACTTCCACGGCCTTGTCGCCTGTAGTCAGGTACATCATGCTGTATTGCGAATCCTGAGGATTCGAAATCATTCCCTGACGGACCATTTCCTTGTTGTTCGTGCCCTGGTAGTACACGACGCGCAGGACATGGGAGAGGTCTTCCATGAATGAAATGTCCTTCACGCGAGCCATGACCGCCCACGTACCGGAGATGCCATAGCCCATCGTCTGAGCCGCGCCGCCGTAGTTCGTGCCGTCGAAACCGTAGGAGGTCACATACACATCGGGGTCGATGGAGGGCAGACGCTCGGAACCGTTATACGCATTGGCGTCGTCGCCCGAGGAATACCAGAACAGCAGGCCGGGGGTGCAGGATTCCAGCTTGTATTCGGCGAGGAGCGCGGCGTACCAGCCGGAGCGCTTCACGTCGAAGTTCTTGCCGTTCAGCTTGCTGGTGCCCAGATCCACGCTGCCATAGGCGGCGTCGAGGGCAAAACGGAAGGGATCGAAGTAGCTCAGATCCGCG
>ERZ506905.289-NODE-289-length-23782-cov-5.32284_pt1 | contig 23782 bp, 21 predicted proteins | sample MGYA00513175_ERZ506905 | MGnify/ENA metagenome assembly ERZ506905
ACGACGCTCTTCCGATCTCTATCGTGAAAAAGGCGGTCTCTTCAGTCTCATCTTGTCGACGAACGCTATTACCATTAAGAATGGCTTCTTAACAGTGCCGATGAGCCGTGAATATATGAAACGCCATAACGGCCATCGGATTCGGATTCCTGTTCCCGACAGGCTGAAGGAGAAGACGATTCAAGAAGTCCACATCTGTCCCATGTATGGTGGACGGTATTTCAAGATTCAGTATTGCTACTTACAGGAACCAGAGCCGGTGAAAACCTCGCCAGAACGTATCCTGGCTATCGACTTAGGGCTGGACAATCTGGCAGCCTGCGTTACCAATACGGGGACGTCGTTCCTCATGGATGGTCGTAAACTTAAATCTATCAACCAGTATTGGAACAAACGCAAAGCCAGACTCCAAAGCATTGCCGCCAAACAGGGCCAGAAGACGACGAACCAGCTCTGTCAGTTAGCGAAGAAACGTAATTTCCGGATGCAGGACATCCTTCGCAAGACAGCCCGCTATATCCTCGATTCTTGTTCCCACATCTGTTCCAGTGCGGGAATCGTATAAAACGGTTCACGCCGCTTTACATAATGGACGGGGCAGATATTAATGTAAGTGCTATAACACATCCGCAGACCTGATAAATGCATTTCTTGAGAAAATTGGTTCAGAAAATCAGGCATAGCCAGATCGGGTTCCGGAACGAGTTTGAGCAGCAGTTGTTTCAATTCTGGCTGATGCCAATAAGTGTACCGGTTGTCTAAGGGGCTATTGCTCCATTCATCAAAAGTGGTGAAGCGGTGGTCTGCATAAGGTTCAAAGACCTTCCGCACCTCTTCTGGCGTCTGCCGGGAAAATGCAATTTGTGTCACATAATCCCAAGTGAAGTATTTCCGCTTGATGTCATTCGATTCGACGACGTCGCCACAGATTAAATAGTAATAACGGCAATGAGGTGCCCATTTCTGAAGCACGGCATCCCAAAGGTCCCGGAAATCCCCTTTCCAGACCTGCAGAGCCATGGCCCATTTCCCATTCCGTAAAATATGGCAGTCCCCGGCCTGGATACGATGGACGAGCGCCCCATCCATTGAAATACCTTCCGGTTTCCCCAAGGCATTCCAGATATGACCGAGCCCGAGTTTTCCATATGCACCAGATTTCGTATTACCTGTATCCGGCATACGTTCCGGCGCATGCTGAATAATTTGATTCAAGCATTGCCTCAAGGTAAGGATTTCATACCCGGGTCCTTCAAAATAATACTCCGTAATGCATGTCCACATAAGCGTTCCTCCTGTTTAAAAGAATTAACTGAATGGGAATGTACGCAAAAAAGGCGCACGTATAGTACCATTCAATATACCATAACGTGCGCCTTCATAATATGCACTTTGCTATTTACTTGTAAAATAAGTATACACCTAATAAAAGAGAAAATCAAGCTACTATTGTGAATGATAATATAAAAACCTTTAGCTGGCACTATTTCCCAATATAAAGCGCATAAATCACTGTATATATCATTCATCACTTATAGAATCTTGATTTCCTTTCAGAAAATAAATTCCATGAAAATAGTTCTTGTTAGAATAAGGACATTTCAGTTAACTCCCTATCTGTTTTACATTGGCAGATAAAGGATTTCACACTGTCTGCGTTATGCAAAGGTAAAGCTATGCCATCTTCAATCATCTTTAGGTTTCCAAGAGACTGCTCATACTCCTTATAATGTGCGTCAGGATAGACAAAGCATCCTACAGCTTTTTTCAGCTTTCTGGCTCCATTTACGGCATGGTATGTACCGCCTTTCAATCCTGCTTCTACAACGATTACACCTCTGGCCAAGCCGCATTGCAGACGGTCACGATCAACCAGATTATGTGGTTGCATCTTTGATCCGACCGGGTATTCACTCAGCAAACATCCATTTTCCCTTATAATTCTTTTAGCTAAATCAGCATTTTCTTTAGGATATACCTAATTCAACGGTGTCGGCATAATAGCTATCGTGACTCCTTGTGCATCCAGACAGCCAATATGGGCTGCCGTATCACAGCCATGGGCTAACTCGCTGATGACAGATAACCCGTGGGCAGCGATTACAGAGCCAAACCGCTTTCCGATTTTTTCTCCCAAGGGGGGAGCGTCACGGGTTCCAATCACAGCGATGCCTTTATGGTAAAAGGAATCATGCATATGCTACGTTATGGAAAAGGAACACTTCTCACTACGGTGATGGCCGGACTGCTGGCCCTGTCCCTGCTGACGGCAGGCTGCGGCAGCACGACGCCGACTAAGAGCGCCGCTGTGTCGGTCAAGGCCATGAAAGTCCTCCAGCAGGATACGGCTGTGAGCCACGACTATTCGGGTCAGATCAAATCGACCAACGCCGTCACCATCAAGCCCCGCGTTTCCGGAGAAATCGTAGAGAAATACTTCACGGCTGGCGATCCTGTCGAAAAGGGCCAGCCCTTGTATAAAATCGACGACCGCCAATATGAATCGGAAGTCCTCTCAGCCAAATCGAATGTTGACAAGGTCCGGACGACGACGGCCTGGTCATAATAGCGCTTCCAGTCGGCCCGTTCGGCTTCGGAACGGCTGCCGACGGTAAAGACGAAGGTCAGGCCATAAGGATAGCACGGGACCAGCGATTCGGGAAAGACGATGAGCTGTGCCCCATTCCGGCCGGCCTCCTCGATTTGATGGACGACTTTCTGCAGCGTCGCCTGTTTATCGAAGAATACAGGCGCAGCCTGCACGATAGCGGCGCGTAGTTTCTTTTCTAAATTTCGCATAGCGAATCCCTCTCATTTCTTTTTTCTTAGTATACCGTAATTTAAAAAAATGTGCTATACTGATTCAGTCCACAGTTTACGGACCGATAAGGATAACGACTGTGCAGTTTTCGGGCTGCCGTCGTTATCCTTTTTTGTATGATAAAGGAGGGCTTATGTATTTGCTCATCGATAATTACGATTCTTTTACGTATAATTTGGCCGATTTAGTGGCGGAAACGGGACGCGACGTACAGGTCTGCCGCTGCGACCAGATTAGGCGGAATGAGATTGCCGCTTTGAACCCGCAGGGACTGATTATTTCGCCTGGGCCGAAACGACCGGAAGACGCCGTCCATTCCCTGTCCATCGTCCGTGCTTTCTGCCGTACCCTGCCCATCCTGGGCGTCTGTCTAGGCATGCAGGTCCTGGCCTATGCCGCCGGGGCTGCCGTCACCCGTGGGAAGCGCCCTATGCACGGGAAAGTCACGGCGATTCACCATCATGGCCGGGGCCTCTTTCGGGGACTGCCGGAAACCTTCCAGGTCACGCGCTATCATTCGCTGGTTGTCCAGCCGGAAACGCTGCCTGCGGCTTATACGGTAGATGCCGTCAGTGAGGACGGCGCGGTCATGGCCGTATCCCATCGCAGCCTGCCCCTCTATGGGTTGCAGTTCCATCCCGAAGCCGTCTTATCCGAATATGGCAAAGAGCTGATAACAACTTTTTGCCGCCTGGCCGAAACCAGTCCGGGAAAGGCCGGTGACTGTCATGACTGAATCGGTTATCCGCCGCTCTCCCTTTCCCTATACGGCCAGCCAGCTCTTCGCTCTCTTTGCCGATGAAAAGGATGCCGTTTTCCTCGATTCGTCGCTGACCAATGATTTGGGCCGTTATTCCCTCATCGGTCTCGTGCCCTATCATACGGTCAGTGTAGAACAAGGGCAGCTGCAGGTCGACGGGAAAGCTCATGAAGGAACGGCTGAAACGTACCTCAAAGCCTATTTGAAAAAGAATTACCAGCCCAATCAGACCGACCTGCCCTTGACAGCCGGGGCCATCGGCTATGTCAGCTATGACTACGGCCTGGCACTCCATGGGATGAAATCCCACCACGCCCCTGCCTTTCCCCTGCCTGATATGAAGTGGGTCTTTTACGATTTCTTCATCATCGAACACCGGCAAAGCCACGCCGTATGGTTTGCTGCCAATGGCCAGACGATGCCGGCCGAGGCCCTGCTAGCACAGATGGAAGAGAAAATCCGGACTCGCCTTCAGGAAAAACCGCTCCCGCATACTGACGAAAATAGCCAATATGCCTTAACCGTCCAAGCCGACAGCACGCCGGAAACTTATGGAAAGGCTTTACAAAAACTCCGGGATTATCTCTTTGCCGGCGATGTCTATGTGACGAATTTCACCAGCACCTTAACCGTCCAGAGCCACTGCCCGCCGTACACCTTCTTTTCCCGTCTGCGCCGAGACAATCCGTCCCCTTTCGGGGCTTATTTACAATATGGCTCTTATCAAATCATCAGTGCTTCCATGGAACGGCTGCTGTGCCTGCGCCATGACCAGATTGAAACGCGTCCCATCAAGGGCACACGGCGCCGCGGCAAGACGCCTGCTGAAGATGAAAAGCTGCGGCAGGAACTGGCTCAATCGCAAAAAGACCAGAGTGAATTGCTGATGATTGTCGATTTGGAGCGCAATGACCTGCACAAAATCTGCCAGCCTGGCAGCGTTTCGGTTCCGACGTTGTTTGCCATCGAGCCATATGCCACGATTTTCCATTTAGTCGCCGACGTAACAGGGACCCTGCGGCCGGGGCAGACAGCCATCGATGCCTTGATGGCCCTCTTTCCAGGCGGCTCCATTACGGGCGCACCGAAGCGGCAGGCTATGGAAATCATCGATGAATTAGAATTCAGCCGGCGCCAGCTTTATACCGGAACGATTGGCTACCTGTCTTTAGATGGGAACTGTGACTTAAACATTGTCATACGGACGGCCGTCCACTACGATGACCGGTATACCATAGGCGTCGGCGGCGGTATTACGGCCGAATCGGACGTATATTTCGAATACGAAGAAATCTGGCAAAAAGCCAAAGCCTTGCTCAGCGCTTTGAAAGGAGATGTTTTTGATTATGAATCTTATCTTAGATGATGGCTACCAATTCGGATTGGGAGCTTTTGAAACCATTCCCGTCTATCAGGGTCGGCCAGTCTGGCTGGAGGCGCATGAAAGGCGTTTACGGCATACGTTGGAATATTTAGGGATTGAATTGCTTTCTGATTGGGAAAATCATTTATGGGAGTATGTGTGTAGCATGGATAAGGAGGATTGGGTATTGAAAATATTCGCTTCCGATAAAAATATAAATTTTACATCCCGTGCCAATCCCTATGCATCTATGGCCGACCGTCCAGGTTATGTCATCGCCCTGTCGTCCATTCACCGCAATGAAACGTCCCCACTGGTACGGCATAAGACCTTTAATTATGGCGACTCAATCTTAGCCAAACGGCAGGCCCGGGCCGAAGGTATTGACGAACCGATTTTCTGCAATATGCAGGGCCAATTGACAGAAGGCGCTGTCAGCAATCTCTTTTTCATCAAAAACGGGCGGCTCTATACGCCGCCCGTCGAAGCCGGATTATTGCCAGGCATCATCCGGTCTTATCTCTGTCAATGCTATGATGTCATCGAAAAGCCCTTGTATCCGGAAGATATCCGAACTTTCGACGAATGTTTCCTGACGAACTCCCTCATGGGACTCATGCCGGTCCGCCGCTTTGGCACCGTCGCGTTTCCCGTATCCCCAGAGACGCAGACGGCTGCCTTATTCCGCCGTTATGAAGCAGACAAAATCCTGCCCTTCCCGCTCTCTATAAGACGAGCTGGTGAAAAGCCTGGCCGTCCATGTCCTTCCAGGTGAAGGTGTCCCCGTCCCAGAGAAGATAGCTGTGCGGGCTGTTTTCCTTAGGAAGCGACGTCGAGCCGGGATTCAAGTAATAGTTATCCTGGCCGAAGGGCTGCCAGACCGGGACGTGCGTATGGCCGTGGAGCAGGATGTCGCCAGGCTGCATGGGCGGCAGGGATTCCAGGTTGTAGCGGTCGCCATGAGTCGCATAGACGAGGCGGCTGCCCTGGGTCAGGATGGCATAGGTGGCCATGATGGGGAATTCCAGGACCATCTGGTCCACGTCGGCATCACAGTTCCCGCGGACACAGAGGATGGCCTCTTTGACTGCGTTGAGCATGGCAAAGACTTCCTTCGGCGCATAGTCCTTGGGCAGGTCGTTGCGCGGTCCGTGATAGAGGATATCGCCGAGCAGGACCAGGCGGTCAGCCCCTTCCCGCTTCCAGGCGTCGAGCATACGGCGGCAGTAATAAGCCGAGCCGTGGATATCTGAAGCAATGAAGAATTTCATTTATTTCACCCCTTTCTTGGCATCGATGGCGGCAAAGACCGTACAGTAGTTGCCTTCCGGCGTCCGGCATTTCGAGCAGTGGACACAGCGGGCCGGCCGCAAATCGCCCTGGTTCCAGCGGCGTACCAAACCCGGTTCCGATAATAAGGGCCGGCTCAGGCCGATACCGGCCAGTTTCGATGTCTTCAAGGCCATTTCCATCTGCCGCGGGTCCTTGAAGCCGCCCGTTACATAGACAGGGACGCGTACGGCGTCGGCTATGTCTTTGGCATAATCGAGGAAATATCCGCCGTCGCGGATGACGTGGCCATCCCATTCCAGGCCGATTTCCTGCTGGGCCTTGCCGTGGATATTGCCGCTCACTTCAATGACGTCGATGCCAGACTGCTGCAACCGCCGACAGATATCCAGCGAATCCTCAAAGGTCAGGCCGCCTTCAAAGAAATCGGAACAGGTAATCTTGATCCAGATGGGGAAATGCGGGCCCGCTGCCTGACGGATAGCCGCGATGATATCGCCGACGATACGGTAGCGATTGGCCGGCGAACCGCCATAGGCATCGCTGCGCCGGTTGTAATAGGGACTGAGGAACTGATTGAGCAGGTACGAATGGCCGCCGTGGATTTCGACAGCATCGAAGCCGCTGTCGCGGACGCGCTTGGCCGCCTGGGCATATTCGCCGATGAGGTGCTGGATATCGGCCGGACTCATGGCGACACCGACAGTCCCGGTCTTTCGTTCCGGCACGGCTGACGGCGAAAAGATAGTCCGCCCTTCCCGCTCAAAGGTCGTCTTGGTCCCGCCATAGGCAATCTGCATCATGATTTTCGCCCCATAGGCATGGACGCGCCGGGTTAACTCCTGATACTGCGGGATAAAGGCATCGTCATAAATGCCCATCATGCCGGCGTTGGGCCGGTCTTCCCCATCGACGCGGGCATAGCCCGTACAGATCAGGCCCACTTCGTTCTTGGCCAGCTGGTCGTAGATGCGGTACTGTTTTTCCGACATATAGCCCTTGGCATCGGCCAAGGCTTCCCACGTCGCACTGCGGAGGATGCGATTGCGCACGGGCATCCCGGCGATGACGGCATGTTCCAATAATTTCATATATATAATCCCCCTTTTTTATCAATTAGTTAGCCACTAGCCACTAGCCACTAATTAGAGTGTATACGGATTTTTCAGTAAAACTGCAAGCTATGGTATATTATGTTCACTTGATAACAATTTGCTGACAAATTAATTCATATTCTTATATCCTGTCCCCGGCTGTGATACAATGACACTGAAATTCAATATTTATCATAAAATAAGGAGTGCATCCTATAAATCATTGGAAACGAAGTTTCACACTGACCTGCTTATGTGCCGTATTGACATCCGGCAGTCTGGCAGCTACCCAGGAACCGCGGATGGCCGCAGCCGCACAGATGGCCATGGGCAACGCCTATGCTCGTGGCGACGGTGTCGAAAAGAATCCTCAATTAGCTCAGGAATGGTACGATAAAGCCCGCATCTCGCCGGCCATGACATACACGCGGGACACTTCGTCGAGCCCCGAGTGGCCCCAACAAGCGCTGACAGACGGACAAGGCCATACGGTTTACGAACGGGGCCGCGTCCGCCCTGGCGACAAAACGAAAAATGCTCCGGAAATCATCCCCCAGGGCCAGCGCGCCTCGTACACGTATGAAGGCTTCACGGTATCTTTCATCCTTCCAGCGAACGGACAACCACAGCCAGCTGACTGACAGCCCGGCGGAATTCTTCCGGCGTCGTATAGGCATAGGACAGGCGCAGAGACTGGGTGTGGCGGCTGGAATAGATATCGCCGGGATTGATGAGAACGCCAGCCGATACGGCTTTGCGGAAGAGCAGTTCCATGGGAAGTCTGCTGCGCAAGGTAAGCCAAATATAGAAACCGCCCTGCGGCACCTGCCAGTCTGCCATGTCCGCAAAGAATTCGGACAAGGACTGACAGGCTGCCTGGCAGCGCCGCTGCAATTCACAGCGCAGCCCATCCAGATACTGTTCATAACGGCCGCTGGTCAAGAACCGGGCCAATACCTGTTGAGACAGGGAGCTGGCGCCATAGTCGATCTGCATCTTGACGTCGCCCAGGCGCTGTACGACTGGTTCCGGCGCAATCATCCAGCCGATGCGCAGCCCTGGCGCCAAAGATTTGGAAACACTTCCCAGATAGAGGACCCGGCCGCCAGGGTCCAGGCTTTTCAGAGATGGCGGCGGCGTTCCGTCAAAGGTCAGTTCTTCATACGCCCCATCTTCAATGATGGGCAGATCATAGCGGTTGCATAATTCCAGAAGCTGGATGCGGCGCCGACGGCTTAGGGTCCGGCCTGTCGGATTGTGGTTCGTCGGGATAGTATAGAGGACGCTGTTTCCTCTATCCGAAGACTGGCGCAAGTGTTTTTCCAGGGCTTCCAGCGACAGGCCCTGGTCATCCATGGGCAGGCCGCAGGGTGGGCATCCCCAACGGCTCGACATAGCCCAAAGACGTAATAGTGTCGGCCACGTCCCGCATCGTCTGGCGGAAGGCATCCTGCGGGAACAGCCTGGGGTCCAGTTCGCCCGTACCGAGACGGACCAGGCGGTCATCGAACTCCAGGGTATTGATGGCCTGGACGACTTCCTGATTGGCCCGGAAATAGCCAGCCGTCATGTAACGGTTCCAATCCGGCTGAACCGGCAGGCGCAGGGACCAGGCCGTACTGGCTACGACCGTCCCCTGACTGCCCCGGCCCTGGAGTACGCCCGCTTCCAATAGCGGCTTCAGAGCCTGGTTCAGAGTACTCCGGTTCACCTGGAAATGCCGGGCCATCTCGCGCTGAGACGGCAGGCGCGTCCTGGCCGGCCATTCACCGCTTTCCATTTTTCCATACATCCATTCGAGGATTTGCCGGTATACAGGCACGGCCTGCGCCGGGTCGGGATGCCATTCGATTTGTACGGGAATATGCCGCTTCATCACATCGTCTCCTTTTTGGTTGGTATAATTCACATCGCTTTGGCGGGTTGGAATCCGGCATAGCTCTGTTATACTGTGATTATACCACACGAACCAACTTTCTTTGGTTGGAAAAGAAGGAGGCTTTTTTTATGTTCTTTTTCCAAGGCCTGACCATGGGACTGGCTTACGTCGCTCCCATTGGCATGCAAAATCTCTTCGTCATCCATTCAGCGTTATCCCATTCCCTGCGCCGCGCCGTCGTGACAGCGCTCATCGTCTTGTTCTTCGACATCAGTCTGTCGCTGAGCTGTTTTTACGGCATCGGCAGCCTGCTGGATCATCTTCCCTGGCTCAAAGCGGTCATTCTGGGCGCAGGTACGCTGCTCATCCTCTACATGGCCTATGGCATGATCCGCCAGGTCCCGGATGCGCTGACCTTTAAAGATCAGCCGGTCTCTCTGGGCCAGACCGTTTCCAAAGCCTGTATCGTCACCTGGATGAATCCTCAGGCCATTTTAGACGGCACGATGCTCCTCGGCGCCTTCCGTATCACCCTGCCTGCCGCCGAAGCCACGACCTTCCTGACCGGTGTCCTCCTGGCATCGGGCCTGTGGTTCCTCTCGCTCACGGGCTGCGTCGCCGCCTTCCGCCATGCCATTACGCCCCGCATCCTGCGCGCCATCAACGTCCTCTGCGGCACGGTCCTCATGCTGTACGGCCTCTATTTAGGCTATACCTTCGTGCAGTTCTTTCAAATCTGAGACGGATTCTCCATGATACGGAGGATTCCTGCATCGGTATGAGCCATACCTTGATTACCAAACTTTACTGATTTTTCAACCCTTTTTCGATAACGGGCCCGACTTTAGCTTCCCATGCGACAAAATCTTTTGTTCCCGTCATGACATGCCACGATTTAGCACGATATAAATGCCGGTACAACTTCTGATAATTCGGGTCCGACGCAGCCAATTCCTGCATGACGTCCCGACGAGCCGCTAAGAGATACTGCGGTATGCCTTCTTTCGAAGCCGGTTTCAGGGCGGCCATCATGAAAGGCTTAGAAGTCAATAAGGCAACTAATTTTTTAGCCGGTTCCACCTTATTCACTGGAATCTGGGAAGAGATGCTGACGTAATCAACATAGGCCGTCGCTACATCGGGATGTTCGCAGCTGGAAGTGGCCTTCACTTCGGTATAATTACCCTGCCCGAAGCGGACAATGGCACTCATCGCTTCCGGATAGGCATACAACGCCCGGCCATGGCCCTGAACAAACCATTCAGCTCGCGTAAATTCATTGCCATCGTCATAACGGCCCGTCGCAGTGCCCGTCATCGCGTACAATTCTTTCAAATACTGCATGGCATCTTCTTGAACGTCTCCCATGGCCTGCACCGGAACGACCTTTCCTGTATGGTCCTGAAGAATATTATAGTACTTCATTTCATTATTTAAGCTGAAATCAGCGATGACACCTTCGTCCCGCTCGGGAAGCAACGCCTGGGTCTTCCGTGGACCGATGGCTTCATAAAGCTGTTGCATCGTCTGGACACGGGATACGGCATGATCCTCTTTGTGGTAAAACAGCGTATCCATGCAGACCATCTGCGGGATGCCGTAATACGTTCCCTGAGAGTATCCCTGTTCTAACGTCCAGTCTGGATAGGCAGAGCGGGCTGGAATGGTTTCTCCTAAGGGATAAAGCAGCCCTTTTTCTATATATTGCGGCGCATAAAGGCCATCGAAGACAAAAACATCACTTTTCGGCTCTTCAAAATAGCAATCCCAATCGACGAAGCGCAATGTCACATCGGGTTCGATATTCTTCCATTGCGCAGTCAAAGCCGTTTCAAAGGCCTTAATATCAGGAACATAGCGGAACAATCCTACAGTCAGCACCTTTTTGTCTGTCTCCGTTCCCTGTCCCGGTTCACTGGCCATCCCTGTCACCACAGTCATCATGGAAAAGGCCAGGCTTAAAATGATACGAAATAATCGTTGTCTCATATGCTTATCCCCTTCAACATAAATTAGTCAGCAGGCAAAGCCCTGCCAGCCAATTTACATTGTAGCATATATCATCATGCGTAGTCACTTTTACTTTATAGTTAGTATTACAGAGTTTGTAGTTTACAGAGAAATCTTTTAAATTTAAAACCATTCGCTAACTGCTAACCGCTGACTGCTAAAAAAGCACTGTCTTCATGCGACAGTGCCTTTTTATCGCAGTTTCGTCAGAAGACTCCTTCCTCTTAGGTTGGAGATGAATGGCGATTCTGTGATATAATATCAGTAGCAGTTAGACTTCTGCGTGAACAAAAAAGTATTTTCAATCAACGGCCTTTGAGCCGTTTTCGGAGGAGCACTCCCCCTTGCCGCAGCACGATGCCATAGGCGAATCGCGACGGGTAGAAAAGAAGTGCAAAATGTATCTATCAAAGTAAGCAGAACTTCGATTTTGAGGAACTGTGTAAGGGGCTTTTGGACAGCCCTTTGAGAATAAGGCTATCCTGATTCCAGGAGGAAACTTAAACAGCAACCTTCTCAAGAATCTCCTACTTCTACAAGTAGGAGAGGTTCAATACTGTACAGCTCGTTTCCGGCTCATCCACAGGCCGATGGCGATGACGCCGCCAGCTAGTACGGCCTGAAGGGTCATGGGTGCCCAGGCACCAGCCATTTGCTGCATCAGGGTCCCCAAGATTTTATCGTGGCCGATCATGGAACCGGCTGTCCAGCCCAGCAAACCGGCGCCGGCATAGAGGATGACCGGGAAGCGGTCCATGAGCTTGCCGATGACCGTACTGCCGCCGACGATGATGGGGATGCTGATGAGGAAGCCGCAGGCGACGAGAAGGAAGCTGCCGTGCGAAGCCCCGGCGATGGCTAGGACGTTGTCGACGCCCATGGCTGCGTCGGCGATGATGATGGTCTTGATGGCTCCCATGAGGCTGTCCGAAGCCGTCACGTTCTCATCGTGTTCTTCCGGAATGAGCAATTTCACAGCAATGGGCAGCAGGATGAGGCCGCCTAAGGCCTGTAAAAAGGGAATCGTCAACAGCCAGACGGCGATGAGGGTCATGACCAGACGGATGACGACAGCACCGCCGGTCCCGATGAGGATGGCTTTGCGGCGCAGATTGGCTGGCAGCTTATTGGCCGCCATGGCGATGACGACGGCATTATCGCCGCCGAGGAGGATGTCCAGTAAAATGATAGAGCCTAAAGCCATGAAAAATTGCATCGATAAGATTTCCATAATATACCTCTTTCTTTGAAAAACAAAAGAGACTTCCGCATGGTATCAGCAAAACTGGTATCATGCGAAAGTCTCACCCATTGCGATAGCAACGCTGCCACCAGCCGGTCAATGACGGCACGATGTTGATGACAACTGACGAGAGGTTACTCCCCTTCGCGATTCGATTGTAGATTAAGTATACCAGGCCTGGACCCACCTTGTCAATATCGTTCCTTCCTGTTCCATGTTATAATAAAAGCAAAAAACCAGGAGGTATCATCATGAGTACACAACGTATCGGATTCATCGGGACCGGTGTCATGGGCAGCGGCATGATCCGGAATTTACAGAAAGCTGGCTATCCCGTCAACATCAACACGCGGACGAAGGCCAAGGCCGAAAAGCTCATCCAGGAAGGCTGTCGCTGGTTCGATTCGCAGGCAGAACTGGCCGCCCAATCAGACGTCGTCATTACCATGGTCGGCTATCCCCAAGATGTAGAAGCCGTCTATTTCGGGGAACACGGCGTCTTTCGCGGCAAACAGGGCGGTTTCGTCATCGACATGACCACGTCCAGCCCTTCCCTGGCCAAGCGCATCTACACCCAGGCCAAAAAACAGGGCATCGAAGCCTTGGATGCACCCGTTTCCGGCGGCGACATCGGCGCCCGTCAAGGGACACTGGCCATCATGGCCGGCGGCGAAGAAGCGGCCTTTGAAGCCATGAAGCCTATTTTCTCAGCTATGGGCCAGACCCTGACCTATTTCGGCCCGGCCGGCAGCGGCCAGTATGCCAAGATGAGCAACCAAATCGCCATCGCCTCGAACATGATGGGTGTCTGCGAAGCCATGGCCTACGCGAAAAAAAGCGGCCTCGACCCGGAAAAAGTCATCGCCACCCTTTCCGCCGGAGCCGCCGGCTCCTGGTCCCTGGCGAATCTGGCACCGCGCATGCTGCAAGGCGATACGAAACCAGGTTTTTACATCAAGCACTTCCTCAAAGACATGCGCATCGCTATCGAATCGGCAGAAGAAATGGGACTGGACCTGCCAGGACTGCGCTTAGCCAAAAAACTCTACGACCAGCTGGCCGACCAAGGCATGGAAAACTGCGGGACCCAGGCCTTGTTCCAGTGGTATGACCACCAATAAAGAGCTGCCCCATGGACAGTCATGCCATCCGCTGCTTTCAGCGGGTCTTTGAAAAAAAGAGCATCCACCAGGCGGCCAAGGACCTGTGCATGACGCCGCAGGGCGTGAGCCGGGTCATCAGTGCTTTAGAAGGAGAAATGCAGACGGCCCTTTTTATCCGCAGCCGCAAGGGCATGGAAGCGACGCCGGAAGGCCGGTATTTTTACGAGCACACGCAGGAACTGACCCGCCAGCTCCTGGACCTGCAGCTGGGGATGCAGGCGTTGAAGCGGAAAAAAGCAGGCCTGCATATCGGTTTCTCCTGCGGCGTCCTGAATATTCTCTCCATCCATGTCTTGAAAGGCGTCATGGCCCGCCATCCGGACAAGTCCCTGGAATGGGTCGAGGATTTCAACGAAAAGATTGTCCAACTCATTGCCGAAGACAGTTTATCCTGCGGCTTCTGTATCGGCCCGATCCGGTCAGATGCCTTTTTCCAGCAGGAAATCTATCGCACTGGCATCGAAGCCGTCGTCTATGAGGGCCATCCTTTTTATGACCGGCCGTCCATCACCATTGAAGACCTGAAAGGGCAGCCCCTCGTCGGCCTGAACGAGCATTTCTCCTTATTCCATAGCATCGTCAGGCGTTGTGCCGATTTCGGCTTTACGCCGCAGTTCGTCGTCAAGACCATGGAGAGCCGCCTCATCTATCACTTCTGTCAGGAACGCGTCGGCATCGGTATCGACGTGAACATCCATGCCGCCCCGCCGCCGCTTCGTTACGTCCCCATCACGGAAGGGACGCCGTGGCGCATCTTCTTTGTCTGTAAAAAAGAAAAACGCGATGATTCCTTATTCCAGGAAATCATCGCGGCCCTGACCTCGCATCTGCAACTATAGCAACAAATCGTTGACACCTGCTGTCGTTTCTTTGATGGACGGCAGCTCTTTTTTTTATGATACTGTAGAGGAGAAATACAGAGACACTATCACGCTGATTACAGGAGGTTCCTCATGACTCGAAAATTCCCGCACGTATCCAGTCCCATCACCATTGGCCGCACGACCTTCCGCAACCGTATCTTTTCGGCCCCCATGGGTGGCACGGACATTACCAACGACGGCTGTATCGGCCCGAAATCGACAGCCTTTTACGAATTGCGCGCCAAAGGCGGTGCCGCTGCCGTCACGGTTTCCGAATTGATGGTCCATCCCCAGACCGACGGCTCTCACGCCTATCATCTGGACGAATCGATTCTCAATTCCCTGGCCGCAGCGACCTACACGGCCGATGCCATCCGCCGCCACGGCGCCATCCCCTCGCTGGAATTATCCCATTCGGGCCAATTCGCCGGGACCTATATGACCGACAAAAGCCGTCAGCACGGGCTCTGCCAGTGGGGTCCCAGTGAAGGGATGCGCCCTGATGGCGTCCCGGTCAAAGCCCTGACCCAGGAACGGATCGACGATATCGTGAAAGCCTATGGTCACGCTGCAGGCCTGGCCAAACGTGCCGGTTTTGAAATGGTCATGATCCACGGCGGCCACGGCTGGCTCATCAACCAATTCCTCTCGCCCTTGTTCAACCATCTCAGCGACCGATACGGCGGCTCCCTGGAAAACCGCGTCCGTTTCGCCATCGAAGTCCTGCAATCGGTCCGCGCCGCTGTCGGCCCCTTTTTCCCCATCGAATTCCGCATGAGCGGCGCCGAATTCACTGAAGGCGGCTACGACCTGGAAGAAGGCATCCAGATTGCCCAGGCCATCGAAGCCTACGCCGATATCATCCATGTATCGGCCGGTACGTATCAGAAAACCTTTGGCATCACTCACCCTTCGATGTTTGAAGCCCACGGGCGCAACGTCTATTTAGCCGCGGAAATCAAGAAGCACGTCAGCAAGCCCGTAGCGACTATCGGCGGCCTGACCGACCCGGCCATGATGGAAGACATCATCGCTTCGGGGAAAGCCGACATCGTCTACATGGCCCGGCAGCTGCTGGCCGATCCCGAAACGCCGCAGAAAATCATGGAAGGCCGGGACGCCGACATCGTCCACTGCCTGCGCTGTTTCACCTGTATGGCTGAACGGGCGGCGACTGCCACGCGCCGCTGCACCGTCAATCCCCTCATCGGCCGGGAACTGGACGGGACGGAAATCCAGCCGGCACCGGTCAAAAAGAAAGTCCTCGTCGCCGGCACCGGCCCTGGTGGATTGTATGCAGCCTATACGGCAGCCCGCCGCGGTCATCACGTCATCCTCTGTGAAAAAGAAAGCGAAGTCGGCGGCATCCTGAAAAGCGAACAGGCCATCCCTTTCAAACGGGAAATGTATGAATTGGGAAAAACTTATGAACGCCTGGCCCGCCAGGCCGGTGTCGAAATCCGCCTGAATACGGAAGTAACGCCGGCATACGCTGCCAAAGAAAAGCCGCAGGCCCTGATCATCGCCACCGGGTCACGTCCCCTCGTCCCGCCGATCAAAGGCTTGGACGGCGACAACGTCATCATCGTGAACCAATACTATAAAGAAAAGGCTAAAGTCGGGAATCGCGTCATCGTCTTCGGCGGCGGCCTGGCAGGCTGCGAATGTGCCATCCACCTCGGCCAGGAAGGCAAAGAAGTGGAACTCATCGAAATGCGCCCGGCCCTGGCCCCGGATGCCAATGTCCGCCACCGCCCCCTGCTCCTGGCTCAAATCGAAAAGTACGTCCACGTCCATACGCAGTATAAGGGCCTCGAAGTCACGCCAGAAGGCGTCCTCTGCCAGGACCCGCAGGGCCAGCGCGTCCTCGTCCCTGGAGATACGGTCATCTGTGCCTTAGGCCAGCGGTCCCGTACGGACGTCGTCGAAGCCCTGCAGGACAGTGCGCCTTTCGTCCGCGTTATCGGAGACGCCGCTAAAGTATCTACCATCACCAACGCCGTATACTGGGGATATTGGGCCGCCCTGGATATCTGAGGCCGCTTCAGTCGTCATACCAGCCGAACAGCGTTTTCCCCGTTTCTAACTGCTGAATCCGGGCGATGTCCCTGGCGGTCAGGGTGACGTCGAAAATATCCAGGTTCTCTTTCATCCGCTCCCGATGCGATGACTTGGGGACGACGGAAATCCCCTGCTGTACCAGATAGCGCAAAGCCACCTGGGCTGCCGTCTTGCCATACTGCCTGCCAATAGCTTGTAAGACCGGTTCCTGGAATATCGGCTTTTTTCCTTCGGTAAAAGGGCTCCATGCCTGCATTTGTGTCCCTTTGGACATTAGTGTCTGCTGGAGCTCTTTTCGTCTGTAATAGATGTGGCACTCGACTTGGTTGACCATAGGGATGATATCATAGCTTCCGATAAAATCAAGGTACTGTTTGGCATTGAAATTCGAAATGCCGATGGCCCGGACCTGTCCCTTACGATAGGCCTCGGTCAAAGCCCGATACATGTCCAGGGCCTTATCATAAGGCTCATGGATGAGAAGTAAGTCAATATAATCGGTCTGCAGCCGGGCCAGCGATTCTTCGATACCCTGCCGGGCCAGTTCATAGCCGGCCCGCGTCCGGCACAGCTTAGTCGTAATGAAAACCTCTTCCCGGTCAAGGCCGCTTTCGGCGACAGCCTGACCAACGATAGCTTCGTTATCGTACATGTGCGCCGTGTCGATGAGGCGGTAGCCAACGGCTAAGGCATCCAAGATAGCCTGTTTCCCCGCCTCCCCCTTCAGCATCCACGTACCAAAACCGACTGCCGGCATGGTTACGCCATTGTGTAAAACGATATCGTGATACATGATACACCTCCATGGATTCATCTTTATTTTATTATATCATAGGACCAAAAAGGGGCTGTCCCATAAAAGACAGCCCCTTTTTCACGTAGGTCGTACGGAATTAAAAATATTACTCCATCACGAGGAACGATGAACTACGAACTTTTGGGGAACGGCTATTTTAGAATTTCCAATTGATACCGCCCATAATATGATAGGTCTGATTCCAATCATTTCCTACGGCTTTTTCAAAATCCAGGAAGCCATAAACATGGTCGCCTAACCGGCTGCTGTAACCGGCGCCGAATACGCCCCAGGTTCCCTTCCGGTCACCTTCATCAAGATACATACCGCTGAGGAAATGATCCGTCCCGAACGAAGTGGTACGTACATCAGCGCCATCGAGGAATTCATGAACTACGCTGGCCTTGAGATAAATCCGGCTGTCGTATTTCGCGTTCAGCTGCTTGACCAGGTCAAAGCCGAGGCGGCCGATAAGGCTCCAATCGTGGTCTGCATCGGCATGGAGTCCCTGGGAATCAGTGTAGTCATAGCCACCGAGATAGCTGAGCTGCATCTGTCCCTGCGGTACCCAGTACCAGGAATGAGACAGCGGTACTTTTTTGCCATATTCTGTACTCAAATTCACGATATTCTGATCATAGTCAGCATCATAAAGTACGTTCGTTTCCCTGTCTACAGCCGAATAATCAGCCTTGATACGATGGAATTTCAAGTAATTATCCCAATAGGTATAGGTATCTTTCTTCCATTCCGGTTTTCCTGCCAACGCTTCTTCGGAAGGATGATATTCATGCATATCATACAGGCCGATATAATAATCCTTGACATGGAAATCACCACCGTAATTGTCCCAATCACCATGCTGATATGAATATGAGAAGGAAGCACCTACATTATGCTTTGTTTCTGCTGTATTTTTTACAGTGTGCGTATATCCCAATTCATAGGAATTACCAGATAATTTACCTACGTCATCAATACCGAAGCGTTTATATCCAGTCCGGACCCACATGCCGCTGTTATGATCTTCCTGGAAGTATTTAGCCTGGCTTTCCCGTTTTGTATGCGTATCAAGATCCGTAGCAAAGCGCCATACGATTTCGGCAGCTTTACCCGGTGCCGCACCGCCAGCATTCGGAGTGTCTTCATTTTCCTTGACGACATACACATTCTTGGCATCAGCGCCGCCGTAAGAAGCTTCAACTGCGGCAGTTGTCGGCTTATCCCCTACGGCCGTGCTGTCGCCGTTATACGACTGACTATACGCTGCTGTGTTCAGCGGATCCGAAACGGCATCGCGATACTGGATTTTCATTTGTGCATTGCGTACACCGTTAGGAGATATTTTCAGGACCCTGCCATTGGAAAATTCATCCTGGGAATTTTCTCTGATTGTCGCGAAGCGTACGGCATCGCCTGCATCCATGGACGAGTCGAGGGCATCGAGGTTCTTGACCTGTAATGTCTGCTTGTCGCTTGTCCCCTTGCCGATATATAACATATCGCTTTCCAAGCCGTTTTTAGACAGGTCCATCGCAAAGGTATGGGCTCCGGATAATTCATCAATCTGCAAACTCTTGCCGCCATCTTGGAAGGTGACAGCCCCATTACCGCTCAATTGGGAAACCGCGCTGGAACCGGTCATCGTCCACAATGCGCCGTAGGCCAGATCCAGATTTACCGTACCGGCTGCTACATTTTTTCCCGTAGCCGTATGGTACACAAGACCGGTGTCTGCTGTACCTGTAAAGGAACTGCCGTTGCTAAGGGCCAGATCAACCATGCCACCGCTCATTGCGCTTTGCTGGTCTGAAGGCTCCGTTCCATAGGCATTAATGGCGCCATCTATATGGATCTTCGCCGAATCGGCAGATTCTGCCGCTTTGACGAAGATTTGGCCTTTTCCATAAGCACTCATATCGCCATGAATCTGACTTTCACCATCATAATTGACAGCTACCTGAGAAGTTAATTCGATATCACCGGCACTGCTTATGATGGCAGAGGCATCACTATCCGCCCTGCCAATGTCACTCTTACCAGTAATAGCAATATTGGTAGCCGCTTTTCCAGCACCATCTGTACCGGCAAATACGGCAGCCGTCCGCCCCGTAATGGTATTCGTACCGCCGTTCTTAGCAGTCACTTCAATCGTGCCCCCCAATGACTGGATGCCATACGCCGCTTGTACGCCTGAGGCATCGGCTGAAATCGTATTGGATTTGCCTTCTACCGTCACCTTCCCGTTGCGGGACGCATTGACAGCAACGGCACCAGCCCCCTGTGAATCCGCATCAATGGTAATTACGTTATTTGCGTCATCATTTTTAATGGCTACAGTCCCCTGAGAATCTGCGGCGACCGCAAAAAGCGTGGTCTTTGAATCAACACCCTTTACCGTAATCGTATTATCCCGGGATGCTGCGCCAGTTTCCTCATTATGGGCCGCGGTAACACTCACCTGCCCGCCGTAATAGCCGGCTACACCGGTAACCTGACGCGTAGATTCCGTGCCCGTAGCGGAGATAGTATTGCCCAGCCCCTTCATTTTAGCTGTCGTCTTAGTCTTTGCCGATGACACATCTTCCGGCAATGTTTCACTCGTATATCCGTAAGCAGCCATGCCGAAAACCGTTGGTGTAGTCAGGGAAGCAGCCGGAGCTACAGTAATCGTATTGGTGCCTTGTTCTGCTTTCAGGCTGAGTTCACTGCCATTTAAATTCGCCATGGCCCCGTGCGTACTGTTCCAGCCACCTTTACCAACATAAATCGTATTATCACCAGATTTCGCTTTCAGGCTGACAAAAGCTCCATTATACGATTCCATGCCTACGCTGCCCTTATACTGCATAGTCGTATCAATATAAGAACCAGCTTCGTTCAGTGTAAGCGTATTCACTTCACTATTCACCTTGATGGCGCCCCCGGTCGTCGCGAACATTCCCCGGCTGTAGGAATTATAACGAACGTACCCCTGGCTTCCTGTATAATATTTACCCAGTTTATCTTCATCGGGATAGTAATCGGTTCCTCCGGATTCCTCGTCATATACATTCATATTGACATTGCCATCAGCCTTGACAGAAATAAATCCATGATGTCCCTGACTGTTACGCCCACTGGCTGTTCCGCTGGCGCGCAAGATATTATTTTCTTTATCCGGTATTTTATAGGTACCCGTATCATTATCGTAGGAATAAGAAGGATTAAGCCCAAAACAAGGGTTCCCCATAAGCGTCATATTGACGTCCTTTTTACTCGTGATAAGAGCCGTGTTATCTTCATCGTTAGTCGCCGTACTATTGATTACATTATACTGAACTGGCGTTTGCTGCCCCTGGATTACACTATAATTAGCTTTTTGTGAATGAAGACCCAGCTTCACCCCATCCCCGTTAACGACCGGTTTCTTTGTCTTCGTTGCTCCAGCCACACCATCGACCAACGTTACTTTACTCCGATAATTATAAGGATAGCTGGACGTATCAAGATCGGCTACCTTCTCGTACACTTCAGCATAGGTATCTATTCCTGCCGAAAAGACAACAGTGCATCCGCATAGCACAGCTACAACAAATTTGGCAGCGTTTAAATTCCGCCTCTTTTTACTTTTTTTCATGTAAACCATCTCCATCGTGTGTCAGTTTCATTGCATTAGATAATGATAATCACTAGCTTTTATCAGTGTACACAAATTAGCCAATCTTGTCAATAACATTTCAATTAATTAGTTATTTTATACTATACATATTTTTAACATCAGTGGCGCAAAGTGCCTTAATACATGCACTTAATCGCTTTTTTACTTCATATCAATGTACACATATAGCTGTTAAGGAATCATCGTGATTAATTTCCAAGTCTTTATTTTTATTGATTTTTCATATCATTTATAATATTTTCTTTATATAATAGTTATATGGTAGATATATTAATGATAAAATGACAAAAAAACAGGTGCTGTCACATAAAGACAGCACCTGTTTACGTGGGTCGTAAATCGCTCATCGCTTGTCGCACGGGATTAAAAATATAACCCCAGAGTTTTTACAAGTTAGCAGCCAGCATTTCGGCTTCGAGTTTGCCCGAGGCCATGCCCTGATAATCGAGGCCATACATAGCGGCAAAGCGTTTCATGGTATATTCGCCGGCGGCTAGCTGTTCCTGCGTCGGGGCAGCCCCTTGGAAGAGGAAGAAGAGTTTCTTGCCCTTGAACTGGTCGTTGCTGACGATCCCATAAGCGCGGTCGAGGACGTTGCGGATAGCGCCGCTCATGCTGTGCCAGTACATCGGCGAGCCGATGACGATGACGTCGTGGCTGCTGATGGCCCGGATGACTTCCTGATACTGGTCGTCTGCGAAGTGCTGACCATACGTGTAAATCTTGAGGTCGATTAAGTCCAGCGTATCATAAGACTGCCCTTTCAGCAACGTCTTTGCTAAGTTAGACGGTGTCAACATATTGTGGGAATTTTTTTGAATGAGAAGAAGGCCCTTGGTATGAGTGCTACATAATATGCTGATAACCGCCGTTTTCTATGAGTCGCATCCATCCCCCTGTCAAGGTGGATTCACAACCTGGCATATGAGCTGCCTTGTCAGGGATGTACGTACAATACGGCAGTTTTCGACGACTCCATTCTTTTTTCAATATTTCTTGATTAACTGCAGGGTTCATCGTCTGTCTATGAGTTGTGAATTGTTTCTGCGCATAAGCTTCCAGATTACCGCTATTCGCTATATAGGTGCGCATCCGGGCCATTTGTTCAGCCCCAATCGGACTCCATCCCATGCAACGGGAACTCAGCCGGTCAGACAGCATATGGCTTACGTGTCCTTCCGTGCTACTGGCGGCATCCGGCTGGGTCAAGGCTCGATGGATACCATCCCAGTTTGTCATAACATACTGATAACCGTCCCTGATAGCCTTTTCTCGTTTTGGACTCTTCCGCAGTTTCCGCTGTACTTCTTCCATGAAAGCTTCACGGTCATTCGCTCTCAGCGCACTATACAATGCCGTACTGGTGCCTTTGCCCGCAATCTTGCGGAGATATTGACTGGCATGGTATCCATCGATTACATGGGTACTGTTCCCGATGTATTCAGTTCCTGATTTAATCCATTGTGCAGCATCTCCTTTGATGACAACTTCCGGCGTCTGCTCTGTTCCATAGACTTGTTGGATATACTGATTCACTTCTGGCCATAACCGGGATGGAGCTTCCCATCCGGAAAACGTACGCCGTCCGCATAGTTTTCGGCGACCTTGACAGACAGGTACTTTCGTCTCATAGACATTGATGAGCTTCATCTCTTTCGCATGGCTTTTCTGCATCGCTACGTGGTCCTCGTCGGCTTCCACATACACCTTGTGAATCTCTGGTTTCGGTTCTGGCATACCCGCTGCCTGATTGGGAATCGTCCCTAATTTACGAATAGACCGTAAGACACTTTGTCCACTCAGGCTTGCCGGGGTCGTAAGGGCAACCGCCTTACGATAACTGACATCCGCAGAACGTGCAACTAAACGAGCTCGGCAAAACGGCTCAATATGCGTCGATTTATCCAATCCCAGCCATTCATCTAACAGGTAATGATAGGAAGCATCCGTCTTGTCCTGATAATATGTCCGGGTAAAAGTAACATCTCCCCAAAGGGTCGTCAATGTCCGGGAACGATGCGCTTTGACCTGGTAGCGATGATCCCGGCTTGATGGCAGCATAGACAGCAGCATCTGCTTGTTCCAAGATAGCTTTTAACACATTTTCTCCCGTCTGGTTCACCACTTGCTCCAGCTTCTGGCTCAACTGAACCAAGGATACGTCTTTGGACAAGATAGTTTGAAGCGATTCATTAAAAAAATTTACCCAAACATTGACAATTTGTTGTATACTAGACATGAGAAGGACTCCTTTCGTATTGGTTTGCTCTAAACTTATTATACAACAAGGAGCTCCTTCTCTTTTTATATTTTCTTTAATGCATTAAAGTTTCCCCACAATTATTTTACACCATCAATTACTATGAATACACAACGTATCGGATTCATCGGGACCGGGGTCATGGGCAGCGGCATGATCCGTAATTTACAGAAAGCCGGCTATCCCGTCAACATCAACACGCGGACCCAGGTCAAGGCGCAGGATCTCATCCAGGAAGGCTGCCGCTGGTTCGATTCCCAGGCAGAATTAGCCGCTCAGTCGGACATCGTCATTACCATGGTCGGCTATCCCCAGGATGTAGAAAACGTCTATTTCGGCGACCATGGCGTCTTACAGGGCAAGCGCGGCGGCTTCGTCATCGATATGACGACGTCGAGTCCCGCTTTGGCCAAGCGTATCTATGCCCAGGCCAAAGCTCAGGGCATAGAGGCTCTGGATGCTCCCGTTTCCGGCGGCGACATCGGCGCCCGTCAAGGGACGCTGGCTATCATGGCCGG
>ERZ506905.292-NODE-292-length-23669-cov-5.43677_pt1 | contig 23669 bp, 24 predicted proteins | sample MGYA00513175_ERZ506905 | MGnify/ENA metagenome assembly ERZ506905
TGCTCTTCCGATCTGATGCCGACGCCTACCATGCCGCCCGGCTGACGGCCGCATGGACTGACGAACTGACGGAAGCCCAGAAGGAGGCCGCGCTGATCCGCGCCTCTGACTGGCTCAACCGCAAGGTCATGTGGAACGGGCGCAAGGCTTCCCGCTCGCAGCGCATGGCGTGGCCTCGGGCGGGCGTAAGCACGCAGGACGGGGAAATAGCCCCAGATGAAATTCCGGCGGAAGTCGTCGAGGCCTGCTGTGAGCTGGCGGGCTTCTTCGTCGAACAGGACTACCTCGCCCCGCTCGACCGGGGAGGGGACATCGCCAGCCTGAGCGTGGACGTGATCAGCATCGCCTACAACGGCACGGCCCCGGCGGAAACAGTATTCCCCTCGCTGTCCGGCCTGCTCGCCGGGCTCGGCACCGTCAGCACGGGCAAGGGCGGGGGCATCATGGAGGTCGGAAGAGGATGAGCGCATCCCTGTACGCCAGCGTGGGCAGGACCGCACGCCAGTTGATCAACAAGTTCGGCAAACGGATGATCTACCGTCAGAAGAAGGATGGACAGGTCTACAACGATCAGACCATGCGTTATGAGCCTTCAATCAAGGATACCCCGTTCAAGGGCATACGCAAGAACGCCAAAATCGAAGAAAACCCGGAGCTGCCCGTACAGCTTGGAGACTGCATCATCCTCGCCGCAGCCTCCGGCCTTCCCGTGCCCGCCGTCCCCGACCAGATCATCATGGACGGCGAAACATGGAGCGTCGTGGACTCCGCACCCGTGGCCCCGGGAGATGCTTTACTGGTCCACAACATCCTGATCCGCAGGGGGTAGCCGTGGATATTGCCGCCATCGAAAGCCGCCGCCAAGCCATCAAACGCCGCATGGCCGAACTCGACCGTCTGAGCACGTCCGACGCCCGCGCACTCGACAAGGCCATGACGGAGATGTGCGCCCTGTATGCGGAATACGCCCGGAGTACCGTAGCGCTGGTGGCCTTTGAAGCCTACCGGACACTGGTGGAGCGCACCCCGGAAGATACGGGCCGGGCGCGGGCGTCATGGAACCTCGGCGCGGAACCGAGCGGCGCCGTGCCCCCGGCGGGCGATTACCCCGGGTTCCGGGGCGACGTGTCGGCCGCCGTGGAACAAGCCATCGCCAAAGTGGGGGCCGACGCGGAATCGTTCAGCATCACAAGCGATCTCGGCTATATGCCTTTCCTTGAGGCCGGATGGTCCGAGCAGGCCCCCGCAGGCTTCATCGCCCTTACCTTCCGGGAAGCCGCGGAGCAGCTCGGGCAAATGGCGAGGGAAACCTGATGTACGCGAGCCTCTTCGATCTCTACGCCATGTTGGACGCCCTGCTCTTCCAGACGGTCGGTACCGACGCCCACATCCTTCCGATGGGGCAAAAGACCACGCCTTCACCCGATCAGGTGTTCGTTACCCGCAAGCTGAACATGGGCAAGAGCTTCCGTGGGGAACTCGGCGGGCCGGAAGCCCTCTCCAAGCGCGTGGGCGTCTATGTCGTCACGCTGTCCCTGCCCCCGGACATGCCCGTCCCCACGGGCTACGCCTTACAGGGGCGCATCGAAAACGCCTTCCGCCGTACCGCCCTCCCCCTGCCTTCCGGCGGTGAACTCCGATGCGAGGAAACAACGCTACAGGAACCCGGAACAGGGCAGGATGGGCGCTATATCCTGTCCGCCACCGTCGATCTGCACACCTTTTATACGACTCAGAGGAGCAAAACATGAGCGAAAACGCCTGCCCGAACGTCGCCCTTTCCCGCAACCAGAATATGTGGGTGGTGAAGGAGAGCGCGGACAAAACGCTCGAATTCCCAGCCGTGACCGACATTATCAACGTCACCGCCGATGTGTTCGCCAATCAGGAAATCCCCACCTCCGACAGCAAGGAAAAGACGAATACGCTCAATAAACTGAACGTGTTCAACAGCAGTGCCAGCCCCGCCACAGCCAATTTCGGCATGTACCTGCGCCCCACCGCTCTGGATGCCCCCATGCAGGGAGACGCCCTCATACAGGCGCTTCAGGGCAAGTTGGCGGCACCCTTCACCGGAACCCTTGCCGATGCACTCACGGACAGCGACGTGCAGATTGCCGTCACCGTGACGTCGGGCCATGTTCCCCTGCGCGGCGTCATCGAAGTGACCAGTACCCCATCCGGCAAGGAACTGATCCGTTACCGCAAGGCCGTAAAGGACGCCGCCACCCCCGGCAAATGGCTCCTCTCCGAACTGACCAGAGGGTACAAGGGCACTACGGCGGCCTCCGGCGCATCCGGTGCCGCCGTTTCCCTGAAAAGCCGTGCCTTCGTACAGGCCCTGTGCCGCCCCAACGTCTCCGTATGGATCGTCATCGACAAGACGCTGCAAGCTGTGCAGGGCTGCCACGTCACGGACGCCAGCATCTCCGTCACCAAGGAAAACGCCGTGGAGCTGACCGGAACCCTCACCGGACGCCGAGTCTTCAACGCCGGGCCTTCCGCTGTGGCAACTGAGGCGCAGGCTTCCGCGACTTCCATAGTTGTCGAGGACGCGAAGGTGTTTTTCGTGGGGCAGAAAGTCCAAAACGTCACCAAGTCGGACGACAATTCCGGCAAGGGCTACGCCGTGACCGCCGTGGACGAACGGACGAACACGCTGACCGTCGCGCCCGGCATCTCCGGCGCATGGGCCGAGGACGACGTGGTGACGTGGTGGATGCCCTACGGCCCCGCCATCGGCGCGGAGATGGAGAATACCGATTCCGTTATCCGCATCGACGGGACAACCGGGAAAATGCGCTCCTGCACCATCAAGTTCTCCACACCCACGGAGTTTACCGACGAGCTTGGCGACCATTTCCCCGGCCAGCCCATCGACACCATGCGGGCCTCCAGCGTGGATTTTGAATACTACATGCGCAACGACGCCGCCAAACGGCTCAGGGAAGGCAGCGAAGGCAAGGAAGTCCGGTTCGACGCGGAATTCGGCAGTGAGGAAGGCCGCAAGGTCGTCGTGGCCTGCCCCCGCATCAAGAACAAGATGCCCGCCATCAACGCCGATTCCGCGACCGTCACCCTTTCGCAATCCTCCGACATCCTCGGCGTGGCCCTCGAAGACGCCGTGGAAATCATCCTCGAATAGCTCCGGCTCCCACGGCCTCCTTTTTCCGGCGGAGCCATTCTTCAACCACCACTTCAACTTTCAACCAGAGGATCAACATCATGAAATTCGTGAACGACGCCACAGCCAAGGATACCGCCTTCATCAAATGCTTTCCCGATGATTCCGGCGTATATGCCCGCGTCCTGACGGAAACCGAGCTGGATACCCTGCGCGTAAAATCCCGCACCTTCAACGGCAACGAGAAGCGCACCCCCGAACTCATGGATCGCCGCTTCAAGATCCTGCACCTGCAACGCGCCCTCTCCGGCTGGGAAGGGCTCGAATTCGAAGACGGCTCGCCCATCCCCTTCTCCAAGGAAACGATCAAGGAACTGTGGGAAGTAAACCCCAACCTCATGGGGATCATCTATTCCTGCGTGTCCAGCGAACTCTCTTTCGTGAAGGCGGCGGAAGAAAAAAACTCCGTGACTGGTGCGGACGCCTAGCGGACAACGCGCCAAGCTGTGAAGAATGCCGGGAGACATGGGCGCTCGACGGGCTGGAACCTCCCTGCGGCGCCTGTACCTCATCGGAAGTGGAACTCCTGCCCGACAACCTGCAAGCCATGCATATTTGGCAAATCTGCGACATCCACGCCCGCGACTTCGTGGGCATGGCCGGGCAAGCCCGCCCCATCCGGCTTGAAGCCGTCCGCGCCGAATGTGATCGCACGGACGACCCGGAAGGGAACTTCCAGAAGATCATGCTGATCGAGGGGATATTGTTCCCGGTCCGGTATTTGAAAAAGTGAAAAAGCCCCGTTCGTGGACAAGGCGAACGGGGCTTTTGCTGCGGTTCAATAATGGTAACGACATTGGAGTACGATCAGGGCTTCGCTTCGTTCGTCCACTTTGTAGACGAGGCGATCTTCCTGATTGATACGGCGCGACCAGTATCCGGCAAGATCGAACCGGAGCGGTTCCGGCTTCCCCAGCCCTTCAAAGGGGTTTCGCATGGCATCACGCAGCAATTCATTGATTCGTTTGACCGAGCGCTTGTCCGTATGTTGCCAATAGAGGTAATCCTCCCACGCCTGCGGCGTCCACGTAAGCAGCATGATCAATCCTCCAGTTCATGCGGAATGGCCTTACCTGTATCTGCGGCCTGTATCGCTTCCCTGAGGCGTGCGGCGTTGGCGGGTGAACGGAGCAGGTATGCCGTCTCCATGATGGAATTGTAGTCCTCAAGAGACATCATGACCACAGAGGGTGATTTTTGCCGGGTAATAATGACTGGTTCATGATGATCGCAGACGCGGCTCATGGTTTCAGCAAGGTTCTGCCGTGCTTCTGAATAGGTAATGGCCTGAGACATGATTGGCCTCCTTTTTGTACAAATATATGTACAAATAAAAGTCCCGTCAAGGGAAGACGAGCCTAAAAACCGTCCGCCCCTTCACCGTCTGATTCATGAGCAAAGCCCCCTTCCTTCCGGTCGGGGGTTCCATTCAATCGTCCAATACATTCCTGTCATGCCATCCTGGGCACAGCGCCAGTTCCGGGCCTCTCCAAGGCCACGGGGCAACGATGCCTTTGACGGGCACCGGTACGACCTCACGCGGGTTGGCAAGCTCCCATGCGAAACCGTACATCTCGTCCCCGTAATCCTCGCAGCACGCCGCAACAAGGTCTTTCCGCGTCATGGGGCGGCATCCCACCACATCCACAATGCCGAGGGCCACGCCCACGGGCAGGCGTTTCCCGTTGTCCAGTTCGATGATCGCGCTTTTCGAGGCACAGATGACCAGCGGGCCGCGCCAGTTGAACGGTTTCGACCTCCATTCGATGGTCTTTTCCCCGATGACGATCTGCGACGCGAACGGCTGGCGCACTGACAAGGCTTTCATTTCCATAACTCACTCCGATGAGAAGCCGGGGCATCCACCCCGGCCTTGTGTGTTACCTGAGCCATTCCGCCAGCCATGCCGGGGCGGTCACCAGCATGGGGCGCGGGCACTGCACGATCCGCGATTCCCCCGGTTCGACCTCCACCCGGTAGCTTTCCCGTTTCTTCGGCGTCTTCGCCTTCTTCGGCTTTGGTTCCTTCTTCCTGATGCGCTCCGCAATCGTCCGGCGCGGCTTTTTCTGTTCCAGCATTCCTTGCCCCTTATGCGAAAGCCCCCGTTTCCGGGGGCCATCCGTCTACATTCCCATTTCCCTGATGAGCATCGTCACGATGCCGAGCACATAGCCGCACATCCAGATTTCGAGACGGGTGAGCGGGGTCATGGCTACCACACCGTTTCCGCGATTTGGCGAAGTTCAAGGGCGTTGTTGAGCGCGTTGCGCGCCGCATCCACCATTGCGGCAGAAATCTGCACTTCACGCATCACGGCGTTATAAAACCGTGAGCAGTCCGCGCCGCGCAGAGGGTGCGTACCAAGACGCGCCTGTGAGAACTGCACATCGTGCATATTCAGCCTCGAAAGAATGGTATAGGCCGCTTCAATGCTCGCCGCGTATCGGTCATAACTTGCGAAGCGCGGCAAGCTCCTCATATCGGGCAGGGCGGGCTCCGTAACCTTAAGTTCCAGCCCGATCAAATACTCCACGGCCTCGCTCATTCTTTCCGGCGGCAGTTGCGTGTACTTGGCGATCTCGAAGTGGCGGGCGAAGCGGCTCCACACTTCGCCGTAGCCCTTGCGCTGGTGCTCCTTCGGCAACATGCCGACCTTGGCGTCGACCAGTGCCTTGAGCTGCGCCTGTTGCGACGGGGCGAGGGCGTCGGCGGGCGGCAAGGCCCCTTCCCGCTGGCGCTGCAACTCGGCCTCCAGCGCGTTGAAGGCTTCGATGTAGGCCAGCTTGAAGCGCATGGCCTCGGGGCCTGTATAGCCCATCATCAAGAGAGCGAAGCCGTCCCGAAAAATGATGAACATGGGTAGAGAACGCCCGGTATTATCCAGATAGTTACTCACCACAAAATTGTGAGCAGTAAATTTTTCCGGGCAGTTATCCATAATATTGCGAACATCCCGCAATACAACATCATGACGCTTCTTGAAGAACTTGGCGATCTCCAAAGAGGTAGTGGCGGGGCGTCCGTCGTGTAAGACGACCGAAGGCGCGGGCATGGGCATGAGTTCGCACTGTGACATGGCGCACCTCCTACAGGCCCACGGCGGGGGTAAGGGTCGCGGGGTAGTCGACGCCCGGCAGAACGCCGAAGTCTTCACGCGGGGCGGGGTCAGCCTCATAGCGGCGGGTCACGAGAACGACCGTCGCACCCGTTCCATCGGTGGCGAGTTCCGCAGCAAAGGTTTCCGCCGCCCCGCCCTTCCAGTACGAAGACGACACTTCGCCGTCGTCAGAGCAGACGTAGTACTTGCCCGGCTTCATTGCGGCGAACGTAGCCTCGTAGAGCTTTACGAGATTGCGAAGGCGGTTGTTGTCGGCAGTGAGACGATTGACGAGAGATTGAAGATCGGTGATGCTAGGCGTAGCCATAACATAACTCCTATGCTCTAGGGTTTTGTGGTTAGGCCCTCGGCAGTGGTAACGACACTCCCGGGGGCTGTTTTTGTTATTGCCCTTCCGTTTGTTATGTCAATATGTTTTAATCAATATTAACAAAATATTTTAGGTATCCAATGTTTAAAAGTAATATCAGAGAGTTAATGAACAAAAAAGGCGAAACTGTTCGTAGCTTATCTAAAAAAACCCATCTCTCCACTCTTACCATATTCCGCGCTACTCAAGACGATACCATCGGCGGTTGTCAGCTCAACACGCTGGCGAAGATCGCGGACGCCCTCGGCGTGAAGACGAAACGACTGTATGAAGAGGTGGAAGAGTGCGAAAAAGAACACTCTTAACTCCTTACGCTCTATGGAAAAATATTGATTGGTATTCTTTTTTTACTAATAATCTTTAAAAGGATAAATTTATATTTTATCCGCCTACACGGCGGTCTAACATACTAACAATCTGTAAAAATTCTAAACCACCTTTGGGTGGATAAAAATACTATGTTTTTTGAGACTACCTAGCTTCAGTTTCTTCGTCAATATCAGAAGATTCACATATGATAGCCGCCTACACCTTCTAAACCGCCTACACGGCGGACAACTAGAGCGAATACGAGACAATATCTTTATCTTTCAAAGGATTACATCTTGGCACCCTCCAATAGCTTCGTTCGCATCGCCTCTTTTTAACTACTTTATTCCAAAAGGTTTTTCCGAACAACTTTTTTTGAAGCCAAAAGGAAGCTACAAAAAAGATGAGATGCTGTTCCCCGTGTCATATTGCTCTCATCTGTATAAACCGATACCTTTTCTTCTATGCACGTCATCTTCATTTCCGCTTGTCAGAAACGGGCCATCCGCCGCAGCCGCGCCATACTGGACAGCTACGCCCTGCGCGCAGGGGAACGTTGCTGGATGTCGCCCATGACGACCGAAGGGTTGCAGGAAGTGCGCGCCGCTTTGGCCCGAAGCGCTACACGGCAGACTTCCGTGGCCTGCTACCAAAACGATGGGCGCCGCCGTATGAAGTTACTCTGGATAGTGGGCGCACGGGGACGTTTCGGGCCGGAAGGCCATTTCCCAGCAGGGTATCGCCGGATTACCACTCCTGTGAGTGTGTCCGAGTGGGTTCGCCATGCCGGGTTAGCGGCGCGCTTGGCGGGCCTGCTGCATGACTTGGGCAAATATTCTCTGAAGTTCCAGAAAAAGCTGCGAGGGAAAGCGGAGTTGGCCGATGCCGTGCGGCATGAATGGATTTCTCTCAAGCTGTGGCAGGCGGTACGGGCTGGCGCGGACTGGAACACAGCATGGTCAAACGTGTACGCAAAACCCCGTGCCATGTTCATCGGAGAACGGGAGATTTGCAACGCCTCGCGCCACGGGCTTGCCTCGGCACAGGAATGTGTGGATGCGCTTGTTTCCACACATCATGGTTTGTTCTCCTCGCGTCTGCCTTGCCCGGAAGGCAGGCTTGTGCGGGAAAACCTGCCCTGCTCGTCTGATGACGAGCTTTTCACCCCGTGGTCCGAACCTGAAGATTCCTTTTGGGAGATCGCACAACGGCTGGACAAACGCCTTTCCGCAGCGGCTGTGGACATGGCGGGTGAAGCATGGATTCCGTACTGGAGGGCCGTTTTTCTGTATGCACGCGCGGCTCTTGTCTTTGCGGATCACACGGTATCGGCGTTGGAGTGCCCGCCTGACAAAAATACCTCGCTCGCCTTTGCGAACACGCATGCCGCACCCGATGGACGCCGCTTGAATCAACGCCTCGCCGATCATTTGTCCCGTGTTTCGGAAAAAGCGGCGGATCTGGTTTGGCGCATGGCGAACCTTGTGGAGCGTCCCGAAGCATCCCTGACGGGCCTACAACCCTGCTCGCTGGAGGCCGTTTTGCGCCCGGCAGATCCGGAAAGCCGTTTCGTATGGCAAAATACGGCGGCTGATGCGCTGGCCGAAGCACGGGAGGCGTACCCCACAAGCGGTGCCCTTGTTTTCAACATGGCGGGAACCGGCAGCGGCAAGACACGCATGAACGTGCGCGCTGCCTGCGTTCTCTCCCGCAGCGTCACTCCCCGGTTTTCCATCGCCTTGAACCTGCGTAGCCTTACATTACAAACGGGGCGGGCCCTGCAATGCCAGCTTGGCCTTTCCGACAGCGATCTCGCTACGGTTATCGGCGATGACGTGACGCGGAAACTGTTCAATGCTTCCAACATCAAAGAGAAAGAAAACATTGCCGCCCCGTGGTCAGACGATGACGGCAATCCTGCGGAACCGGAAGCGCTGACCTCCGGCGGAAACTGGCCATTGCCCGCATGGCTGGAATCCTTCTTCCCCAAGCCGCAGGAGCGGCGCATCGTTGGCGCTCCTCTGCTGGTTTCCACCATCGACTACCTGATCGCCGCCGGAGAACCACATCGGCAAGGGCATCACGTCAAAGCCCTGCTGCGCCTCATGAGTGCCGATCTTGTCCTCGACGAAATCGATTCCTATGAACCCGAATCCCTTGTCGCCGTACTGCGCCTTGTCCAGTGGTGCGCGTTTTTCGGGCGCAACGTCATCTGTTCCTCAGCCACACTGTCCCGCCCCGTAGCGCAGGCCGTGGAAGCGGCCTATGCTTCCGGCGCGGAAATGACGCGCGCATTGCGGCATGGCAAGAGCGCTTGCACTGACGAGGAAAAGCCCCGTTCCGAGGCAAAGACGCTGTATGTGCTGGCGTTCATTGATGACGCACTGCCGCCGCTCATAAAAGCCGTGCCCCATGTGCCGGAAAAAGGCCGAGCGGAAAGGGCTGCGGCCCTGCTTGCACTGTACGACAGCCGGGTGTCCGCACAGTTGGAGGCCATAGCCGCCTTACCCGTGTACCGCCATGCCGAACTGCTCCCGATGGCTGAAGAAAGCGTCGGCACATGGATGGGTGCCGTGACCGTGGGAGTTCAAAAACTGCACGCCCGCCACGCCCTGACGGATGCCCGCTCCGGCGTGGCTTACTCCTTTGGTTTGGTACGCGTGGCGAATATCGCAACAGCCGTGGACGTGGCCCGGCATCTGGCGAAAGAACTGCCACAGGCGCGTGTTGCTTGCTATCATGCGAACGACTGGCGCATCGCCCGTTTTTACAAGGAAAAGAGGCTGGATTTTTTGCTTTCGCGCGCGGAAGGCGACGGGCATATCATGGCCGACCGCGAAATCCGCGCTTTTCTGGATGAAGCCGGGCACGAAGGGCGTCCAGACGTGCCTTTCATCGTGGTTGCCACTCCGGTGGAAGAGGTGGGGCGGGATCACGACTTCGACTGGGCCGTACTGGACGTGTCCAGCGCCCAATCGCTGGTGCAGGCCGCCGGCCGGGTCAACCGGCATCGCTTGCGCCCTTGCGGGGATGCACCCAACATCTCCGTGCCGCAGTTCAACTGGCGGCATTGCCGTAACCGCGACAGGGGCGAACCGTACGTGCCTGCATTTTGCTGGCCCGGTTATGAGGGAAAAGGCAAGGAAAGGTACTCCATCCATGATCTGGCCCAAATCCTGCCGTGGCGCGAGGGACGGCTCGTCATAACGGCGGACGTACGCCTTGGCGAGGATTGCCGCCTTGCCAGACGCGACGACAAGGCCATTGCGAAGCGGCTGTTTCCGTATTTTGGGCCAGAGGCCAGCGAATACTCTTTCGTTGCGGAGCGTTCGCCGGCCGCCCTGCTTTCCGAATGGGTTTACAACGAGACACCGTTGCGCAATCGTATGGGAAGAACGGAAACGTGGCGCTTGGGACGTGACGCCGAACGCCTTGGCGATGTCTACGAGGCATTTGTATATCAGGGAGAACGGCGTGGCTCTGGCGGACAGTGGGTGGAGCGCGACGAGCGTTCCTTCCGGGAAGTCGATGCCCTGCCCAATGCATGGCTCTGGCTGGATGCCGAAACCATGCGCGCCCAATGCGAAGCTGTCGGGGTGGACGAAGAGCGTGCGCTCTCGGCTGAACTGGTTTCATACAGCGATACTGACAGATGGGAATATGACAAGGGATTCGGCATTGTCCGCCGTCCGGCGGCGGGATGACAAGGAGACAAGGAATGGATGAACCGAACATGGAGGCGGACGGCGGACAGCAGGAACGCCAGGCCAAAAATGAAAAAACGTGGAAAGCCTATCCACCAGAAACCTATCGCAACACAATCGCGGAACTTGTTCATTTCAGCTCGAAAACGGTCAACTCCAACGCGGCCCTCGCGGGGGTGCGCCTCGCTTCGGACGATGCTCTGGATGCCCCTTATGTCTCGGCCCGTACGCTGATGGCGCGGGGGGTGTCCCTTTCGCTGGACTACGGCAAGGGCGGCGCGGCGGTGGCGGGCATCTGCAAACAGGTGAATGCCGTGGTACGGGGCAATCCCTTTGCGGAAGCCGCATCGTCAGAAGAACGTCTCGCCATCGAGGACGCCATGACCGGAGCGTGCTCCTCGGCCTTCAGCGTCGGCGTTGAGCATGTGGATCACCGTTTGCGCCAGATCCTGATTCCCAAAGAAGGCGCTGAAGGTGGTTATGTGTCCATGACGCCCATGACAGCGGGCGGGATATGCGAACTGCTCTTCGAAAAGGACAGCGGGCTGGTGCCCCGCCATAATGCCGCGTGTGAAGAGGAAGGAAAGCGCACCGGAAAGCCCGAAAACGGAGAGGATGCGGGAAACACCCCCCGCATGAAGATGCGCAAGCTACGGCAGGCCCAGTTCGGCATCGGCGGCTCCAACCCCCAGAATGTTGGTGGTCTCGTACGGGTCATGCAGCGCCCGCTCTTTGTGGATGCGCCACGTAGCGCTGATGACTTGCGAACCGCCTTCTCCCTCTATTACAAGGGGATTTCCCTCGATTTCTCCTCGTCCGGCCCTCTGCGGCAAGCCCTGCTCGCCTACGCGGACTTTCGGCGGCGGTGTGGATTGGACAATGGAGAGTCCGCCACGCCCGGGCGAACCGATTTGAAAGCGCGGGAGGAAGAGGAAGCCCTTCTGGGGAACATCGCCGCCGCTGTCCTGCAACGGGCTGACGAGGCCCGGGAAATGCTGCGGGATTATGCCGTTATGCTCCCGCAGGAACAGAATCCTGAAACAGGAACCGAGGCGCTGGTCTCGCCGGAGTTGAGGCCGATTGCGATGCGCGGCTTGCTTGATCCAGCCTTACGTGACGGTACATGGCCCCGCGATATGGCGTGGCTGGTGATCGGCGGCATGGAACATGCCTCATATGCCAACGGAAACCGAGTGATGGTTCTGGACGTGACAGCGACCGCGACGGTTGCGGGGCGTTTGGAGGAGGCGTTTCGATGAGCTATCTTGTCTTTCCCCGCGTGCGGGTTCAGGCCGCCAACATGCTTTCCGCCTCTTTCCTGATGGGCGGGCCGCCGGTCTTCGCTGCCTACGGCCTCGGAGAAGCGCTCTGCTTTCATCTGGGCGGAGGGGCTAAAGTGACGGGCATGGCTCTGATCCACCACAACCGCGAGGCGCTGGGGCAATCTTTTTACGGCGTCTTTTCGCCACAGCAACGGCGAGCCGCCGCGTTCACGTTCGGCAAGTCGGCCAACGGCAGCGACTACTCTTCGAAAAACCCACACGCCCTTTCTTTGCAGCCCGTGGCCTGTGCCCATCTGCGCGTGAGCATCATCTGGGAACTGGAACAGGTGGCGGGCGTGATGGAGGCCCGTGAGTTTCTGCACCGGGCGCGGCTTTCCGGCGGCCTCGTGACGGGGCACGGCGAAATCGTCCTCGAAGAGTCTCTGGAGGCCGCGTTCGATCGCGTCGGGAACGGGTATGTCGTTACGGACAGACGAGATATGCTCGAAGACAAGGGCAAGAATCAGGCCGAACTTTTGGTGGAAGCGTTGGGAGCGCAGCCTTCGGCGGGCGAGGACAACACATGGCTGTCCGCAGCCTGCCTCGGCTATGCGGCGATCACGTCCTTTGAGCATCGCGGCGGAGTGCGCTGCGGATATACACATGCCTTTGCCGAGCCTCTGATCGGCATGGTGCAATACCGCTCCTTGCGCCAGTGGCGGAAGGAAGCGGATGCGGAAGAGGCTCTCTGGCGTCCCGTGTGGCTGGATGATCGGCGGGGTGCATTTGTGTTGCGGCAAGAACAAGCGGAACCTGAGGATATGTAAGGAGACAAATATCATGGCAAAAAAATTGAATAAACTTCCGGGCGTACTGTCGTTTCAGCGCTGCCTTCTGGTGACGGATGGCCTCTTTTATAACGAATTGGGCAATGGGAACCTGAGCCCGCTGTGGGTGATGAGGCACGGCATCCGCGGAACGCAGAACATCAACAAGTCCAGTAAGGAAGGACAGGCGGCCTCCGCCAGCGCCAAACGGGAAGAAGTATCCAATATCCAGACGACGGACAGCGCCAAACTCGACGCCAATGCGACGGCTCTACAAGTGCGCTTCAACCTGCGCGGCATGGATATCAAAAAAGCGTTGTTCGCCTGCGCTCCGGGACAGAAAGACTCCATAGATGACCTGAACGCCTTCAAGGCCGATCTGGCGGCGTTTGTCGACCGGGCCAAGGAAAGTGAGACGCTGGTTCACCTGGCCTGCCGCTATGTGCGCAACATCGCCAACGGACGTTTTTTGTGGCGTAACCGCACAGTGGCAAGTTCCGCTACGGTTGAGGTGCTCTTGCCCGACGGTACGAAAAAAATGTTCGACGCGCTGGCGACTCCCTTCAATCATTTTGAAGAGGTGAGCGATGACGAGCGTGCTGTGGCCGAAGTGCTGGCGCGCGGCTGGAAAGGTGATCCGGCAACAGAATTACGGGTGACGGCCCACGTCGATCTGGGGGTCGGTGGGGCCGTTGAAGTCTTCCCTTCGCAAAACTACCTTGAGAACAAGGCACGCGGGTTTGCCCGCCCCCTGTATTGCGTGGGAGGCGCGCCGGACGGACAGGATCAGCACAGCGTACGCATCATGGGACAGGCGGCCTTGCGTGACCAGAAGATCGGCAATGCCCTGCGAACCATCGATACATGGTATCCGGCCTATGAGGAGCGCCGTGTGCCGCTGCCCGTGGAGCCCAACGGCGCAAGCCTCGATGCACAGGAATTCTTCCGCAACAAGGGCGATGCATCCGGCTTCAAGCTGATGCTCCGCGTGAGCGAGCTGGACCCCATGACGCCTGATGGGCTGTTCCTGCTGGCCTGCATTATCCGTGGCGGCGTCTTTTCGGGGAGTGAATGATCATGAGGCCCCAATGGTATTGTGATGCCCTGCCGCTGATCGTGGGAGGCGATACGGGCGCAAGCGGGCCGGTGCTGCGGAACCGTATGCTGGGCTTGCTGCACGGCGTATTCTCCCAGCGCCCCGGGGCATTTGCCGTCGCTTTCCCCGGGAGGGAACAACTGTCCGTATTGCCTCTCCCCTTGACGGGGGCGTTGCGCGTTTTCGCTTCCTCCCGTGAAGACATGGACTGGCTGGCGGAAAACGTAATTTCACAGCCGTGGTTCCGCGATTACGCCCGGTTGTCCTATCCACGGGCTGTCCCTGCCGACTTTTGCGGGGAGTGGGTACGTTTCATCAGATACAGAGTGCCCTCTCTATCATCGGATCGTCATGAGGGCGAGGAACATGGACTGTTGAGAAGACGACGCATGGAAACCGCCCGCAAGGCCAAAATGACGTATTTCATACTGCGCAGCGCAGGAACGGGACAGCGGTTCTCACTGGTGGTGAACCGTGAACAAGGAGAACCGCAACGGGAGGAATGCACACCCAACGGTTATGGGTTTTGTGTAACCAGCAACCCCTTTAGCCTGCCGGAGTTGCCGTGGGCATAAAAAGGCACAGCGAACCACGGCCGCTTCAACTCTCCAAACGGGCCAATGTCTTTTATCTAGAACATGCCCGGGTAGTGCAGCAGGATGACCGTATCGTCTATCTGACGCAGGACGGGGGTGAGTTCGAGCAGATGTTCAACATTCCCGAACGGAACACGGCATTCCTGTTGCTGGGCAAAGGCACTTCCATCACGGATGCCGCTATGCGGCGTATGGCGGCATCCAACGTAATGGTGGGCTTTTGCGGAACGGGAGGATCGCCGCTGTTCAGTGTATGCGACATCGCTTTCATGACGCCGCAAAGCGAGTACCGCCCGACGGAATATATGCAGGCATGGGCGGAAATGTGGTTTGACCCCGCACGCCGACTGGAGAAAGCCCGTAGCTTCCTCAGGCGGCGCGCGCAGATGACGGCGGAGTGCTGGCGGGAAAACAGCTACCTGCAAAAACTGGGAATAGTACTGTCCGATGCCGTGCTGGAGCGTTTCCATTCGGATCTGGAACAGGCCAAGGATGTTCAGGAGCTTTTGCTGGCGGAGGCACGCTGGGGCAAACGTTTGTATGCGGATCTGGCGCGAGGACATGGATTTTCATTCGTTCGCGAAGAAGGCGCGCGACGTTCAACCTCAAAAGCGGATGTCTGCAACGGCTTTCTGGATCATGGCAACTATATCGCGTATGGGTATGCCGCTGTGGCGCTTTGTGGCCTTGGGATCAGTTTTGCGCCCATCCTGCATGGGAAGACGCGAAGAGGCGCGCTGGTATTTGACCTCGCGGATGTGGTCAAGGATGGTTACGTCATGCCGCTGGCCTTCGAATGTGCCAAAGAAGGAGAGACACAAAAAGGTTTCCGGCAACGCCTTATTGAGTACTGTCAAGAGGAAGATGTTTTGGACTTCCTTTTTGACTTCATGAAAAACCTGTGTGTAAAAAACACATGATATAAACGTGTTACATCTAGCTCACCAAAACGAAACCTTCAAAAGGATTTGGAATTCAATCTCCTGAAAAATAAGTATATTGTTTTCAAAAACTCTAGTTATCCGCCGAGTAGGCGGTTTAGAAAACCAAGCGGGAGGTTGTACCCCCGAAAGCCCCTTCCTCACGGTTGGGGCTTTTCACGTCTGCCCTTGACATAGACTCGTTTATATGACGTGAGAGGGGAAAGGAAGGGTTTATGAAAAAACTCATTGTAATGTTGTTTACTGTATTGGTGTTTGTAGGAACCGCATTTGCAGAAGGCACTTCTCCTAATCCTATTGATGCTAGAAAATACGACTTTAGACACGCTACATGGGGAATGACACGCGAAGAGGTTATTGCTAGCGAAGGAAAACAACCTGATTTTACAGATAAAAATACTATTGTATACAAAGGAAAATTATTATCCATGGACGCTTTAATAGGTTATATTTTTGCGAGCGACCAACTAGTCCGCGCAAAATATATCCTAAAAACGGAACACAGTAACAAACAATCATATATTCAAGATTTTAATAAAATTATAACAGTACTGACTCAAAAATATGGAAGTCCAGAAGAAGACAAAGTATATATAACAGATAAACTATATAATGATGATGAAGGCATGGCTTATGCTACGGGTAGAAAGCATAGATTTGTAATATGGGAAAGCACTAATACTAAAATTTGTGCTGCCTTAACATGTGATAACTACAAAATTTCACCAGCTGTGGAATACATGTCAAACAAGCTCAAAAATCTTGAAAAAGAGCAAAACAAAAAAGATAGTGAAAATGAGTTGTAATATGAAAAAAATACTATTGGTTATAATCGGAATAGTGATAGGATGTGTTTCGACAGGTGGATACCTTATATACACTGAAAACAACATATCTACACAAATTATAAATGAAGATATATCATTATTGAATAAAAAATAGATAGTATTGATTCTGAGATAAAAAAATATGAAATCTTACTATATTTATCGCTTATAAAAAATGAAAAATCTGTATATAAAAATATAGTTTCAGCATTAGAAATGAAAAATTATCTACAATTCATAGAATAAATATTAATTACAATCTAAAAAATACTGTTGGAAATATACCTACAAATACTAATAATATTGAAGCAAATATATCATCTCTTAACAAAAAAATAGAAGAAGCAAAAGCCGAATCAAATCTTTATAGACCATGCCTTATGAAAAGTCTCATTGATACTAAAAGAGCACAGCTTGAATTTACTTTGTCTGGGTTAGAGCGTGCCAAATTTGCACAAAAGTATAATATTCCAATGCTTACAACCCAAAATGAACAGGATAAAGCAGTGGCCCCCGTAGACACATATAAAGAAAATAAAGAAGTAGATGCGGACGCTCTTTAATATCTATTCATATAGATTCATTGGTCAAAAACAAAAAAGGTGGTTCTTCGGAATCGCCTTTTTTGTTGCCACGCTACTGAAAAACACTCAGACAACCCCTTGCCCCTCTCCCCTCTTCCAGCCGTATACTCGAAAAACCTTCCAACAACCTCTTGTGGAGCATGGGCAGAGGCATGGTAAAGTTGGGATAATTTTGTGAGGTGGAGTTATGCGGTTTTCAGCGACATTTGACGCAAGCGGTGTGAAAAAAGGAACGGCTGAGGCTGTTGCCAGTATGAAATCCGTTTCAGTAGAAACGGACAAGGCGTCAGCTTCCCTACGTAACGCAGCTAAAGACACCGGGCATTATTATGACACGCTCGGGCGTCTTCCCACGCCGACGGGAGGTTTGCGTCCTCTGCCGAAAGTGCGGCAGCCAAAGCGGGGCTTCTGACGACCAGCGTCAGGAAGGCCACAGACCAAACCCGCGCACTTGGCTCAAGCTCCGAGAAAGCCGGAAAACGGATGCAGGGCTTCGGTTCGAGATCGGACTCGGCCTCCAAATCTCTCGCCCATGCTTCGTCCGTCGCGGATGCCCTTAATCAGCGTTTTGCGTCCCTCACACAGCGCGTCTTATCCGTCTATGCCGCATATAAGCTCTTAGACGGCGTTGTGGCGGCTACCAATGTAGGCATTCAGGCTAACACCGCTTGGGAATCGCAAAAACTCTCCATCGCTTCCATTATCTTTTCAACCAACAGCCTTGCCGACGCACAAGGCCGTATCTTAGAGGGAAGCGAAAAATTTATCGCCTCACAACAGATTGCCGAAAAACTGATGCAGCGCCTCCAGCAGCTCGGGCTTGAAACAACGGCGACTACACAGGAACTTGTCAACGGTTTCCAAGCTATCATCGCCCCCGCGCTCAAGGCCGGGTACGCCCTTGAGGAAATTCCCGAACTCGCTACTCGTGCAGCTCAGGCTATGGGGGCCTTCCAGATTCCGATTCAGCAGATGCGGACAGAAGTAGAAGCTCTGCTCTCGGGGAACATCAATAAGGCTCAAGATCTCCTCGCCCCATACTTGAATATCAGTAAAAAATTGGTGAAAGAATGGAAAGCACAGGGGGTTCTCGTTGAGGAAATCAACAAGCGCCTCGAGAGCTTCAAGTACTCCGGCGACGCAATCGCGAACACGTGGGAAGGGCTGACAAGCAATGCGAAGGAATATGTAGAGTACATCTCCCGAGGATCGACTGACGGCCTGTTCAACTCAATGAAGGCTTCGGTTCGTGAACTCCAGTCTCTCATGATCACCATGAACCAAAAGACTGGGCTGGCTGAAGTCAGCAGCAAGGTGAACAATATCACAGCCGCGTGGGAGCGGATGAACGACTTCATCGGGAACAAAGTCCTTGTTGCTACGATGAAGTTTGCTGACTGGATTGAAGAGCTGAATAGGCCAGAGAATCTCGCAGAGCTTGAAAGGCAAGTTGAGACGCTTTGGAATGATTTTTCAGGAATTGCATCAACCGCATGGGAAGTTGCAAAGGCAGCCGGGAAAATAGGCAAAACAGCACTAGATGGGTTTAACAGCCTTCCCCAGTGGGCACAAGAGATCGGAATTATCGGCGGCTTGTTTTTTGGAATACGAGGCAAACTTGCCGTAGCCGGGATAGCTTATCTGGTAGAAATTTCCAAAAATCTTGATAGCTCGCTTTCAAAGCTGCAAAGCATGGGGGGAAACGAATCCCTCGCATATAATGCGTACGGTGATTTCACTCAGGAATATGAAGCTTCACAGGAAAAAATCAGAACAACTTCATCTAGTACTGCTGATAGTGTAAAAAATGATCTCAATAGCGTTGCCGATACTGCCGCATACGTAATCCAGCGTATTGGTGATTCCATCCGCTCTGGGCTTGAAGCTCAGATGAAAGCTATATCCGCAGAGATTGAAGCTCAAAGAAAAATATATGAAGAATTCTCCGAATTTGCATATTCAAACCAAATAGAGGATTACCCTGCTGCACAAGAATCCGCTTTTCAGAAAGCAAAAGATGCTAGGCAGAAAATGGAATCTCTCAATGAAAGCCTTGAAAACGTCACATACCAACTCAGCATCCTTTCCGAAAATGCCTTTTCCGCCGCCCAATACGTTGAATCCATTGGCTGGGGCGTTGTATCGCTTAATGAACATCAGCCTACCCAGCTCAATGCCGCGATTGCAGATTTGAGACTTACGGCTGGGACCTTCAATCTCAACCTGCTCGAAACAAAAAATCGTATTGACGCGATCAATGGTTCAAAAGCCGTTGTAGAATTTGAGATTCAGTACAACGGGCAACAGGCCCCCAAGGATGTCTTTGAGCGGGTATGGGGTGAAGGAAATAGCTCGGTTAACGATTGGCTCTCTGGAACACTAAATCTTTTGGACAATATTTACGGTAAGATCACCGCCACCGCCTCACTCGGCAAAACTGCCGCAGACGACGGCAAAAAGAAAGCCAAACAGATAGAATCAGCCCTGCACTCTGTCGAGTCCGAACTGAACCGCCTCCAGATGACCGATGCCCAATACAAACAGTGGCAGGTCGACGAGAAGGTCGAGAAACTTGAAAAACTTCTCGGATCAACAAATCCGAAGGTCATCGAGCTTCGTACTTCACTTCAGAAAGAATTGAACGACAATCTGTTCAAGGATGTCCTCAAATTCGCAAATCCTGCCGCTGCCGCTGTTGCTACAGTAGAAAAAGAATATGACGACTGGAAGAAGAATCTTGAACAACTTAAAAAGCAAGCTCCCGATAAGTACGCCAAGCTCATGGCCGAAAATATCAACCTGATGGCCAACGCACAGCGCCAGTACAATAATGCGCTTGAGCAGGCCAAATCCACATTCATCAATTTCCGCAAAGAGACGGTAGACATTTACGCCCAGTCCACGATGACGGACGAGGAATATTTCGTCTATCAAAACAACCGCCAGATCGAGGAATGGGAGAAGCAAGGCCAGTCAAGAGCAGACATTGACGAACGCGTCAACGCACTACTCCTCCAGCGCAACAATAAGTACAGCGCGGACTTCGGGAAAATGTGGGAAAGACGTACAACCGCATCGATCAAGCTGGCGCGGACATGCTCGAAAACTTCCTCAGTGGTACCAAAAACACTTTTGATTCGCTCAAGAAAAGTTCATCCGCACGCTGGCTGAAATGGCAAACGCGGCATGGTTACGGCCTATCACCGTTCAAATCATGGGCACACTCGGCGGCGTCTTTGGCGTCGGCGGGACGGCGCTTGCGTATGACTCGGCTACAGGAAAAATGGTCAATGCTTCAGGTAGCGGACTTCTCGGCAATTTGCCGTTCTCCAACCTTTTGCCCGATTCGTGGACATCGGGGGTTTCCAGTTTCTTGAGTTACGAGCTTCCCGGTACGGCCCCCGGCATTTCCGGCTTGTATGGCCCAACTATGGGCGGCGGCAATCTCGCCAGTGGCCTTTCCCTCGGTTCCGCGCTCATGTACAGGGGCCTCGGTTCGCTCGGGTATTCTCTGCTCGGCGGGGCGTTGGGGCTTCCCCAGAACAAGTACAGCGGCATTACCAGCGGCCTTGGAGCGGGGCTTGGCGCATGGGGCGCCAGAGCCGCGTTGTCCGGTACGGCCCTTGGCGCGACGCTCGGCAGCGCAGTGCCTGTGGTTGGCACGGTCATCGGCGCGGCTCTTGGCGGGCTGGCATCGTCTTTGTTCCGCGGTGGGAAGAAAACACATCCTTCCGTCTACACCAATGTTGTCGACGCCAGTCTGTTTGGCTCGGACTGGGAAGCCCTCATGACGCAAGGGGCATGGACTGACCGGGCCAGCGTTTCCGACGCGGCCGGGATTTTCAAGGGGCTTGGCGAGGTGGCCAACACCACGGCCAGCTCAATCATGGGGTTCGCGCAAGCGTTGCCGGAAGAGTATCAGGCGCAGGTCCTTGCCAGGCTCAACGCCGAGACGGTCAGCTTCGGTCGCGGCTCCACGGCGGGACGTAAGGGCGTCACCGACTACGGGCCGAGCACGTGGAATTTCCAGTTCCATGACGAGGAACAGCTTCAGGAGGTCATCAATACCGCCGGGGAAGATATCCAGCGCGTTATGCTGAACGCGCTCCAGCGGGCAATGGCCGGAACGGATCTGTCCTCGATGCTGGCCGTGGATCTGTCGTCCACGGAAGGGCTGGATAAGGCGATTCAGGCCATCAACGCCATCAATACGGTGACGGAAGCCACAGCGAACATCAAAGAACCGTTATCGGAGATGGAGCAGCAGGCGAAGGCGGCACGGGCGCAACTGGACGAATGGACGGAGTCCATGCGGTCGCTTGGTGTGAACGCCGACTACGCCGGGAAGCTCATGGAGGACTACAGGCACGCCTACATCGACAACGTGATCGAGTCACTGGATGAATCGCTGCACCCGCTTTCGGCCTACGCGCAGGCGGTGAAGGCGGCGAACGAGGCCGTGGACCAGCGCAAGAAGGCGCTTGAGATCATCGGGGCGACGGAATCGCAGCTTGCGCAGGTGGAGGCCATGCGCGCCGAGGTGGTGAAACAGGCCACGGAGGAAATGCTGCGCTCGTTCGACCAGTCCGTCGCGCAGCGGTGGGCGGCGGTGAACGGCAACAGTGATGAGGTGGGCCGGGCCATATCGCAAGCCAACGAGTTGCGGGAGACGATCCAACAGTTCGGGGAAGGCTCCGCGCAGGTGGCGGAACTGTTGAAGCTCCACGCAGCGGAGACGGCGAAGGCCGCGCAGGACGCCGCGAAGTCAGAATACGATTCGCTCAAGGCGCAGATGGACGCGCTGGAACAGCAGCGGGTCCAATTGCAACAGCAGGCGATACAGGAACAGATCAACGCCATCAACGAGCAGCTTTCCGCCGCAAAGACGCTCAAGAGCACATGGGAAGGGCTCGACAAGAGCTTGTCTCAGTCCCGCTACAACCTGTTTGCCGGGAGCGCCAACCTCAATGTGGAAAATCGTCTCGGCGTAACTCAGGCCGAGTTCCGGCGGCTGTCGGGGCTTGCGCTTGGCGGCGACTCCGACGCGGCGGGCCAGCTTGCGGGCGTGGGCAATTCCCTGCTCGACCTCGTGAAGCAGACGGCGGGCACGGAAGAGGAATACCTCGACGCTTTCTGGGCGGTGAACGCACAGTTGAAGTCCGCGCAGGACGCGGCGGGCGCGCAGGTGTCCGCAGCCGACAAGCAGCTTGAAGCGTTGCAGGGCCAGCTTGATGTCCAGAACGCGGCGCTTGCGGAGTTGCAGGGCCAGAGCGCCACGCTTGAGGAGATCGAAAAGCAGATTGCGGAATTGAGGCCGCTTCTGGATGCGGCCGGCGACAAGGCCGGGGTGAAGGCGTTCGCCCGGGGCGGGCTTGCCATGCCGGGCTGGTCCCTTGTGGGCGAGGAAGGGCCGGAACTGGTGAACTTCTCGCAGCCGGGGCGCGTCTACACGGCGGCGGATACGGCGGCGCTGTTCCGCAGCGCGACGCCCCGGGCGGCTGACACCGATTCGGGAAGCGATGCGGAGGTCAAGGCGCTGCGGCGGGAGGTCTACCAGCTTCGCCGGGACATGCTCATTTCCATGTCCGAGATCGCCAGATTTTCCCGCCGCACGTCAGACATGGTTGAAGCGTGGGACGCCGAGGGGATGCCGGGGGTACGGGCATGAAGCTCATAGAACCGCAGGCCATCCGGTTGCTGTCCAGCACCGTGCCGGAAAACGACGCCCCCGCGTGGGGTGCGGGCACAGCCTATGAGATCGGGGATTCCGTCATCCATGAGCACAAGGTCTACAAGGCCGTGACCGCCAGTACGGGGAAACAGCCGGATCAGCACAGCGAAGGGACGGACGCGGCATGGCGGCTCATGGGGCCGACAAACCGTTACGCCATGCTCGACCAGTACGTATCCACGCAGACGGTCGCGGCTGAGGGCATCATGACGTTTGCGGTGACGTTCAACCGTTGCACCGCGTTTGCGCTCCTGAACTTCAAGGCCACCAGCATCCGGGCCGTGGTGAAGGACGGCGACGGCCTCGTCATGTACGACCGCACGGTGAACACGCTGAAGGACGTGGACGGCTACTGGAACTACTACTTCCTGCCCCTTGAGCGCATCGTGGATCAGGCCGTGACCAACATTCCCATGTCGCCTGTGGCCACGCTTTATGTCTCGCTCACACAGGAGGGAGGCCCGGCGCTCGGGCAGGTCATCGCGGGGCAGGCGTGGCCCATCGGCACGACGCAGTACAATACCCGGCTCGGCATCCGGGACTATTCCCGGAAAGACACCGACGAGTTCGGCAACACGCGGCTGGTCAAGCGGGCCAACGCCAAGCGCACGAGCCTGCCCTTGTACCTGCACCCGTCCCGGCTGGACAGCGTGCGGGAAATCCTCGCCCGGATGCACGGCCTTCCCGCGCTCTGGCTCGGGGACGACAACGAGGGGATCGGCTCCTACCAGTCGCTGACGGTCTGGGGCTGGCTTGAGGACTGGAGCGCAACCGTCATCGGGCCGAATGAAGTGAGCATGAACATTGACGTACAGGGGTTGAAGTAATGGCAGTAAAGCAGCTTCCCAAGATTTCGGATCTCCCGGAACCACCGGACAGACTTGTGGGCGATCAGGAACGGTTTGACGTGCTGACGTTCAACAGTCTGAAAGCGCAGAAAAAGATGGTCAACGAAGACCTGAACAAGACGCTTATCCCCGCGCTGAACGAATTTGCCGTGGATGTGAACGCTAGCGTCGACGCGGCAAAGGCCAGCGAAACGTCGGCCCTCGCATCAAAGAACGCGGCTGCATCATCCGCGGCGACGGCGACGACGAAGGCCGGGGAAGCCGCCGCATCC
>ERZ506905.305-NODE-305-length-22757-cov-5.06471_pt1 | contig 22757 bp, 17 predicted proteins | sample MGYA00513175_ERZ506905 | MGnify/ENA metagenome assembly ERZ506905
GTTCAGACGTGTGCTCTTCCGATCTTCCCTACTCGAACGGACGCTTGCGGATCTTTCCCCCGAGTTCCGCATGGCCGTTATCGAGGGCGATCTCCAAACGGACAACGACGCCCAACGAGTAGCCGCCACCGGAGCTCAGGCTGTGCAGATCAACACGGAAGGCGGCTGTCATCTCGACAGCAATCTTGTCATGGAGGCGCTGGGGGCGCTCAACCTGAACGAAATCGATATCCTGTTCATTGAAAACGTGGGAAACCTTGTCTGCCCAGTGGAATTCGATTGTGGCGAAGATGCCAAGATCGCCCTCCTCAGCCTCCCCGAAGGCGACGATAAGCCCGAAAAGTATCCGTTCCTCTTCAACCGTGCCAGTGCCATGATCCTGAATAAAATCGACCTGCTCCCCTATCTGGATTTTGACATGGAAACCGCCGCGCGACATGCCCGCCATCTTAATGCCGCTCTCCCCGTCTTCAAAATATCCTGCCGCACGGGTGACGGGCTTGAAGAATGGTATGATTGGCTCCGTCAGGCTGTCCGCGCCAAACGCAGCGCACCAAACGAATAAGACGCATGTTCTTCGTCTAAACATTTCTTGTCTGAAAAGGTATGCACGGTACCCTGTACCCATGCATACCTTTTCATTTCAGGAAGGTTGGAGCTAGAACTTGTAGTTTACGCTAAAAGCTGCCTGGAAGTTGTTTTCCTTGTACAAGTCATTCCAGAGTTCCTTATCGGCGTCGAGATAGATATACCCAAGCTCAAAGGCGAGGGTAAGCCCCTCATACAGCTTGTATTGGGAATCAAAATTGACTTCCCACAGTTTGTCTTTGGTGGTGAGGTACATATTATTGCCGACAGTGGCCATTGCGTCACGAGCGACCACCCCGCCGCGTACCATTTCCGTATTGTTCGTGCCTTTGACCATCGCGACGCGGAATGCGTGACTCAAGGCTTCAATGAAGGAAATATCCTTCAGCTCAGCCATGATCCCCCAGCTGCCGCTGATATCCGTTCCGTTAAACGTGCTGGAACGGTTATACATCCCGCCGTCATATCCGAAAGAGGTCAACGCCACGTCAGTATCGATGACGGGCATACGTTCGGAACCGTCAAGCGCGTTCGCGTCATCACCGGAAGCGTACCAGAACGTAAGGCCGGGTGTGACAAAATCCGTTTTGCATTCAGCGGCCAGGGCGGCATACCAGCCCGCGCGCTTCAGATCTTGATTGCCCGTTTTCCCCATGTCCACCTTTCCGTAAACACCATCTACGGCGACTCTGAGCGGGCTGAACAACGTCATTTCAGCGGAAAGGCCGCCCCACCATGCGTTGCCGTGATTGTCTTTGGAGTCGGCGACAACCTTCCCGGTGCCAACGGGGAGCAATCCGCTGGCGACTCCGGTCTTGTTGTTCGCACCGGCACCGAAACGGGTGTCTTTGCCGATCGCGCTGTACATTCCGAAGGGGTTCATTCTGATGCCATCGAACTGCACCGGAACCGCCAGCCCGATGACATCCATCGCATCGTGGCTGTTGTATGTATACAGCAACGTGTTGTCCTTGTCATATACGGAAACAGTACGTTCATCGTTATTGTACGCACGAACCCAAAAAAGCGTGGCCCCCACGTTTTCAGTGAAATTTCCGGAAAGCGAGATCCCGGCACCGTCGGTCGTGAATGCCGCGTACGGTACCGCAAATGTCGCGATGTCGAAGGGCTGAAGGCCCATGCGGACTTTTGCGTCCGTCTCCGGGATAATCCAGTCGACATAACTATAACGTACTTTGACGACCTTACCGTCCGTTCCGAGGGCGGCATCATTTGTTCCCCAGTTTTGATGGCCCACTTCAAAAAAGACGACGCCCTTGAGCGAATCGGAAGCCACGATATCGATCTGCGTGCGTAACCGCGTGGAAGCCTTGAATCTATCAACAGAAGCATTCGCGGATTTGAGGGGGTTGCGATCAGCCCAGGAAAAACCGTTTTGCCATTGCCCCTTAATATTCACGTCAGCCGCCCGTGCACCGCTCGTCATACTTAAAAGAAGGCCTGCCGCAAGGAACAACATCATTGCACGTTTCATCATCACCTCTCTAGCGTCAAAGGTTATACGATGGGCTCTCCCCCCAAGCACAGTGCGCACGACGAGAGCCCGGGATAAGCTTGCCCGGAAGGAAAACGGCCCTATTGGGCGGAATATCAGAAGAAATACATGATAAAACGTTCTAGCCGGGCTTGCCCGCCGTCAGCCGGAACATGGGGACAGGATTGAATGTCTCGTCGACTTCCGTATAAATCCTGTCGCTTATCCGGGTATCGCAGCAGATATCGGTGAACCCTGTTTCGTCCAATGTCCGCATGTCCCATTCAGGGCGGGGGACGCAACCGTTCGATGCGCCCGTCGAGCGCCTGGCAGGAGGAATGCATGGCGGAGCCTTATACTGTTGCGACGCAAGCGTCAGGGTTAAAGGGGATAACGGATTGAAGAAGCCGTTGTGCATATCCGCTGGATGCCCTTGCCAGGTGCTCCCTCTCCAAGGATTCCACGATGGTCCCCTCATGAAGAAACATAATATGATCACATAAGTAGGTGACGGCCTGGACATCATGGGCAATGAACAGGTAGGTCATGTCCCCCTTCAGCTCCAACAGCAGTTCCAGCACTTGCGCCTGTACGGACACGTCAAGCGAGCTGATGGCCTCATCGAATACGATGAATCGGGGCCTGGTCGCTATGGCTCGCGCGATGCACACCCGCTGGAGCTGCCCCCCGCTCAGCTCGTGGGGATAACGGTTCCGCAGCGCCTTCGGGAGCCCGACCCGCTCAAGCAGTTCCGGGATTGCGCATGACGCGTCCAGCCGCAAGATATCCAACGGCTCTCTGATGAGTTCCTCCACAGAGAATCTCGGGTTGGCGGAGGATGTATAGTCCTGGAACACAACGCTCATTTGCCCAGGATGTTCCTTGCTCCATACATGAACAGGGCGGCCTTCCAAGAATACCTGCCCACTGTCCGGCTGTTCCAAACCAAGGATCAGCCTTCCGAGCGTGCTTTTCCCCTCGCCGCTTTCACCGATGAGCCCTACGGAAGAGCCCTCGGGCAGTGTGAGGTTCACGTCTCTGAGGACCGGCTGCCGTTTTTTCCTCCAAAAGCCTCCCGATACCGGATAGCTTTTGGAGACATTGCGGACCTCAAGCAACGGCGTTTCCCGATGTGCTACCGACATTGCATCACCCTCTCGAAGGCTTTGGACAACGAGGCTCTCGTGTCCACGAGATAACGCGTATAGGGATGCCGTGGAGCGGAGAAAAGCTCCGCTCCGCCGTATTCGACGCCGACGCCGTCCTTCATGACCAAGACTTCCTGCGCGAGCTGGCGGACTACGCCAAGATCATGGGAAACCAAAATCAGGCTGGTCCCGAACCGTTCCCGGATCCAATGGAATTGTGCCACAACCTCCCGCTGGTTCATGGAGTCCAGCGCCGTTGTGGGCTCATCGGCAATGATGATATCGGGCCGCTGAAGCAGCGCCACCGCGATCATACACCGCTGCAACATGCCTCCGGAAAGCTGGTACGGATATTTCTTGAGCATATCCAACGGATTGTGGATGTGCATCATCTCCAGAGCCTCAATGATGCGTCCCCTGCTCTCTTTTTCCGAAAAAGCCGATGTCGTCGCCCGGAGTGTTTCAAGAAGCTGCGCCCCCATGGAGTAAAGAGGATCGAACGCCGTCATCGGTTGCTGGACTATCATGGCGATTCGCTTGCCGCGGATGCCGCGCACGGTTTCCCGTCCTGCCTGCAAGAGGTCGATGCCGCCGAAACGGACACTGCCGGAAACCCGCAAGGAAGGAGGCGCCAGTCCCAACAGCGCCAGGCACGTCAGCGATTTGCCGCTGCCGCTTTCCCCAACGACGCCAAGGCAGGTTCCCGGTTCAAGGCAAAAATGCACATCCCGTACGATCAGCGCCCCGGTAAGGGCGTCTCGGACAGTCAAACCCCGCACTTCAAGTAAACTCATGAACGTTCCCTGCCCGCGTGTTTGGGATCAAAGGCGTCACGCAGGCTGTCGCCTAAAAAATTGAATGCCGCCACAACCAACAGTATGGCCATGCCCGCCGGGATCATCTGCAACGGATACATGGTCATGACCTCCTTCGCCTCATTGAGCATCATGCCCCACTCCGGGGTGGGGGGCTGCACGCCCAACCCGAGGAAAGACAATGCTGAAATCATCAGGATCACGCTTCCCGTATCCAGCGTCGTCAGGACAAAGAGTTCGCCGGCTGTGCCGGGCAACAGATGCCGCATCATGATCCTGATGGATGATCCGCCGGCGACCTTGGCAAACCGGATATAGTCCTTGTCGGAATATTGCCGGACGATGGAACGGACCATACGCGCATACCACGGCCACTTGGCCACCACGTTGGCGATGACCACGTTTTCCAGGCCTGGGCCCATCATGCCCACAATGGCGAGGATCATGACCTCGCTGGGGAAGGACATCATTACGTCGCATATGCGCATAAGCACGTCGTCGATACGGTTGCGGAAAAACCCGGAAACAAGGCCGACGCACGCCCCTAACGCGGAGGTTATGGCCATAGTGAGCAAGGACAGAAACACCGTCGCGCGTATGCCATAGACAAGACGCGAAAGGACGTCGCGCCCAAGCTGATCCGTCCCAAAGGGATGATGCCAGCTCCACGGCGCGAACTTGTCCCTGACGTCGACAAGCGTCGGGTCGGACAAGGGAAGTATGGGAGCGAGGAGGCCCAATACAAGAACAACCCCCAGAAACCCCATGCAGGCCAGCGCCAGGCTGTCTCTTTTCAGGCGAATCCACGGGGACATGCTAGAATTCCTTTCTCAGCCGGGGATCGATGGCAGCGCTCAGGATATCCACCAATACGTTACTGACTACAAAAAGAACCGCCATGATCAGCACATAAGCCTGGATGACGGGAAAATCACGGTTGAAGATCGCCGTCACGCAAAGCCTTCCGATGCCGGGCCATGCGAAAATGCTTTCCACGACAAAGGTTCCGGCTATAAGCTTCGGCAACGACATACCCAGTGCGGTCAGCGAAGCCTGAAGCGAATTCTTGAGCATATGGCGGGTGATCGAGCGCTCGGGCAAACCGCGTACCCGTGCGTAGAGAATGTAGTTTTCCTGCTTATTCTGAATCATGTTGGCACGGATAAGCCGCGTATAGGTGGCGATATATGCAAGGGACAACGTGACCGCGGGTAAAAGGACGGAGCTGGGACCGTCCATCCCGCTCGTCGGAACGAGATCAAATTTGACGGCAAACAGCCACATAAGGAGAAGCCCGGCCCAGAAACTGGGCATGGCCGTACCAAGAAAGACACCGCCACGGATGAGCCGGTCGAGAAAGGTTCCTTCATACAACGCACAGACGATCCCGGCGGAGAGACTGCACACCAGCGTCAGGCACAGAGCCGCTCCGGCAAGAACGAGGGTCGCGGGCAGCGCCTTTTGGATTTCACCAAGCACAGGTTTGTCGTCCACATAACGATTGCCGAAATCCCCATGCAAGGAGTTGTTCAGCCAAACCACATAACGCGTCAAAAAAGGTTTATCCAAGCCGAGTTTCGCACGGGTTTCGGCGAGCACCTCTTCCGTGGGAGTGACTTCATTGACACGCACGGCCACTTCCGCCGGGTCGCTGGGGCTCAGATTGATCAGCACGAAAGACAGAAACGAAATCCCAATAAGGATGGGGATGAGGTTGAGCAGGCGACGAAAAAGATAGCTCCCCATACGAAACTCCTTAAGCATTACAAGCGGCCCGGGAGACGCGTCTCCCGGGCCAGTCTGCTAGAACGACATCCTTTCAAAGGGGATTTCGTACTGGGAGGTACAGAACGTAACCCCCTTGAGAGCCGGGACATGCACGGCCTTGGTACGCGAATAGCTCAGAGGCACGTACACGCCCTGTTCATGGATATACGCCAGCAATTCCTTGTACGTATTCTTACGGGTATCCTCATTCGGCTCGATCATGAGCGCGGTGATTGTCTTGTCCAGCCATTCCTTGCGCTCCAACCCGACCTGCGCCTGATAATCCCCGTGGGCGGGAATGCGCCAAGAAGACAGATACGACTGCGGATCATACGGTGTACCCCACGACAGGGAGTATTGCAGGTCGAATTCGCCGGTGCGCTGCCGATCCAGAAACGCCTGCTTTTCCTCGCCCACGATTCTGAGTTCCACGCCGATCTTCTTGAGATCGTTCTGCATGTATTCGCTGATGGTCCGTTCCTGTGAGTTGTTGGAATTATAGTAGATGGTGACGACGCACTTCTCGCCGTCCTTGTAACGGTACCCGTCCTTGCCCATGCTCCAGCCAGCCTTTTCCATCAGTTCGTTGGCTTTCGCAACATCATAGGAGCGTACCGGAAGATCAACGTCGCAATAGGGAACGGTCTTGGCCATCAACGTGTCGGCTATCGTTTCCGAGCCGTTGAGTATACCGTCGGCAATGGCCTTCTTATCGATGGCGTGCTGAAATGCTTCGCGCACATTGATATCCTTGGTAATCGGCTGATGCGCGTTCAGAAGGATGGCCCGTGAGGCGATGGGGGCGCTGATCTCCGTCTTGTACTTGCCTTCCTTTTGCAATGCGGCAAACGCGTCGAGGTTCAGCATGTCACCGTCGGAACCGAAGATAAGATCGATTTCCCCCTTCTGGAGTGCGAGCAGAATAGTCTGATGGTCCGGCATAACCTTCCAGCGTACGCTCTCCAGAGCCGGCTTAGGCCCCCAATAGCGTTCATTTCGCGTGAACACGGCATACTGCTTGTCCTTGTGCTCGGTCAGAACCCACGGCCCCGTGCCGACATAACCGGACACGCCGTTCTTGGTTTCGCCATCAATGAAACACTTCGGAGAGATGAAACGGAAAGGCCGGGTCAGCCCCAGCTCTACCAGCGTAGGGTAGTAGGGATGCTTGAGCACCAGCCTGTAGGTATATTCGTCAACGGCCTCATTGCGGTCGATTTCGTTGACCATATCCAGCCATGCGTGCCGGGGAAGGTTGCTCACAATGGCGTCCATATTCGCTTTGACGGCCTCGGCGTTGAAAGGCGTTCCATCCGTGAAGGCAACATCTTTCCGGAGATGGAAGGTGTATTCCTTCCCATCCGGGGAGATTTCCCAGCTTTCCGCGAGCCAGGGTTTGACGCCCTCCTTCGTATTGACGACCAGTGGTTCGAACACCATGTTTTGCGCCGCCATCTCGCCGGAATACAGATGAGGGTTGATATTTCGAATATCCTTTGTGCTCGCGTACGCCAGTTCCGTACGAGGCGCTTCGGCTTTGGAGGCCGGCTCCTCCTGCGAGCACCCCGCAAGCCCCAAGAGTGCGATAACCACGACAAACAGTTTTCCCATGAACATGATTCCTCTCCGTTTACAACGTGAGCTATAAAGCTTTTTTGCTTCACCTGTTCCGCAATGAATGGCACTTCGAGGGCCAATATTGTCCAGCCAAGAAACGATGCGTTGCCTCTTGGTAGTATTTTTTTTCATTTCGTAACACTTTTGGGGAGTGTACGGCAATGATTACCAAAGATATGGGATAGGGAGTTGGGGCGGCTTTAACCAGTAAGTCCCACCCTACCGAAAACAAAGCCAGCCCCAAAGGGTAATGCGCACTAACCCAACAATAGGATATGCCGCTCTTTTTCCGTATCAGTAATACAGCCCAGCAGTTGGAATCAGTATATTTTGATGAATGGCGCTCCCATCCCAAAAGAGATCCCGGCCAAAGGATCAAAGTTTCCAATCAATTCAAAAGAGGAAAAGATACTTTATCTCACGCTATTCTTCTTTTTGGGCTGATACCATGAAGCGCTTGATAATGGATACGGGCTGTCCCGTGCCGTCTACGAAATGTTTTCGTTCCACGTCAACCGTCACATTGCGTGCCCCCAGTTTCAGGAGCGTTTCCACATCCCACTGCGGACGGTCGACTCTGCTCAAAGGCAGGTTCGCGGCAATGGCATGGATCGGCGCGGGATCGACCCCGAGCATAAAGTCCGGATTGTGGCCATCCGTATAGTCAGGCTGTTTCAACTCCTCCGCATAGGGTTCGCTGTAGAGGTGGCGGTAATGATTGCCGTCAAAATTGACGAGGCGCCCTCCCGGTCTGAGTACGCGCAGCCATTCCGCATAGGCTGATTCCGGGTGTTCGAGGTTCCACATCAGATTGCGGGACACGATCAGATCGAATGTTTCATCTGGAAACGGAAGGTCCTGCGCGTCGCCTTGCCGCACAACAATAGAGACGTCGGCTTCGGCGGCATTCCGAGAGGCGCGCTCCAGCATCCCTTCCGTATAGTCGAAGGCGACCACGGAATGCCCCAGCCGGGCCAGCAGGATGGAAAAGAATCCTGGCCCGCATCCTATGTCCAAAATGTCTAATCTGCCGGACGCAAGTACAAACGGACGCAGACGTTCCAGCCAGACTTTTTCCGCATGTTGAAGATCATACGCAGTCTTCAGGGAGTACCCTTCCGCCCGCGTATTCCAGTAACGCCGTATCGCTTCCAATTCCGTCATGGCCTTCTCACTGCTTGATGCCCCGTACGAGGAACATCGGGATATGGGTGTACCGAATCCGGTAGTAATCGTTCATGATGTCTGGAGGCAGAGCCGCCCTGACAAGCACGTCGCGGCAACCGAGCCGTTCCAGGCAGGCCTTGTCCCACCCGGGGCGCTGTTCACGGCTGAGCGGCAACTGCGGGATCAGCTCGTCCATGATCGGGTCTCCGTGTTCATCCTCCACGGCATACCCCATAGCACGCAACGTTTGGGCATCTTCCGCATACAGCCGGGCAAGCTCCGGGTCGAACAGGTGGGCGTGCCAGTTCGCATCGAAATTCAGAAGGACGCCACCGGGCCTGAGGACGCGCAGCCACTCCGCATACGCCCTGTCCGGGTGTTCCAGATTCCATGTAAGGTTGCGGCTCAAGACGACATCAAACGTATCATCCTCAAATGTCAGGTCTTGGGCATCCATCTGGAAAAAGTAGGCGCTTGCTTCCGGGGAATGGTTTTCGATGTTCTCCCGGGCACACTCGATCATGGCTTCGCTGTAGTCCACCCCCGTAATTTCATGCCCCCGGCGAGCCATCAGGATGGAGAAAAAGCCGGGTCCGCAACCCGCATCGAGGATACGCAGAGGGTGCTTCCACGGAAGCTGCTCCGCGATCAGCTCATCCCATACCTTGGCCTGAATAGTATCAAGTTCATCCGCATTGACGGCGGAATAGGCCACTACCCTGCCCGACCAGTAGGCCCGGATCGTTTCCAGACGGCACCTATTCACAACGGCCTCACGGGAATAACATTCAAAAAACCGGGGCGCGTCCGCTCGACGCTCGCCTCCACGTCGTAGACGTCGCCAAGCAAGTACGGGTGCAGGACCCGTTCGGCCGTATCAAAGGCCTTGATCCGCCCCTCGTGAAGCATGAGCAAGCGGCTGCTGTATCGCGACGCCAACATGAGATCATGCACGACAAAAAGCGTAATCGCCCCGTTTTCCTGCGTGTACTTCCGGGCCAAATCCATGACGACGAGCTGGTGACGCAGATCGAGCGCACTCGTGGGTTCGTCCAGCAGCAAGACCTTGGGCCGCGACACGAACGCCTGAGCCATGAACACAAGCTGCTTCTGCCCACCGCTCAGGCTGCACACCGGCTTCCGGCTCAGACTGTCGAGCCCAAGTTCCGCCAGCGTGTCCGCCACTTTTTCGATTTGCTCGTCGGTCACTTTCCATCTGAGATCCTTGACCAGGCCGAGGAGAACCATTTCAAAGGCCGTCAAACGGCTGGTAACGGATTCGAGCTGTGGAACATACGCAATGTCCCGATCCGAAAAAAGGTTGCCTTTATCGTCGTACAGGGCCACGTCACCAGAGCGTTTGATCAGCCGCGCGATAGCCTTGATCAGTGTGGTCTTACCCACGCCGTTTCGGCCAACCACCGCCACCATTTCTCCGCCATGCAGCGTTGCGGATACATCATTGATGACGTGGTTTCCCGAAAAATGTACGGACAGGTTCCGAATAGATAAAGTCAGCATGTCACCTCCCGTTTTTCATGAGCAAAACGAACAAAAACGGAACGCCTACAATGGACGTGATAATGCCCACCGGGAGCATGGAGCCGCCAGAAAGCAACTTTGAAACAACCGAGGACGCAAGCAGCATCAGGCTGCCAAGGATCGTCGCGCTGGGAAGCAGATAGCGCTGATCCTCACCCAACATGAGCTTCGCACAATGCGGAGCGACAAGTCCGACAAAGGCCACCGTACCGATAAAACCAACGGCACCGGCAATGAGAAATGAACAGATCAGAAAGACATGCAGACGTAACCTCTCTACATTGATCCCCAGGCTCCGCGCCCGCTCCTCACCCGTCGTCAGTACGGTGAGACGCCAAGACCAGCCGGACAGGAGCGCCGCACCCATTACCAACAAACAACCACTTACGACGACGCTCATCCACGACGAGCGTTGCAGGTTCCCGAAGGTCCACCCGGAAATGATCTGCGCGATCTCCGGGGAGGCACGGTATTGCAGGTACTGCTGCAACGCCTGAAAGAAAAAATTCATGATGATCCCCGAAAGGATCAGCGTACTCGTGGACATCCCCTTCAGGCGCCCCAAATAGAAAATGAGGAGGGAGACGGCAAGCGCGAATACGAGTGCGAGCAGCGCCGTCCCGATCCAGAGGTACCCCGCCACGGAAAGCCCCAACGTAATCGCTATGGCCGCTCCAAAACTGGCGCTTGCCGTAATGCCGAGAGTGTAGGGGCTCGCCAGGGCGTTGTTGGTAATGGTCTGGATTTGCAGACCGGCAAGGCTGAGCGAGCCTCCCACAAAGACACAGGTCAGCGTCATGGGCAAGCGGATGGACCACAAGATGGCCGTATTCGCCGTATCACCGTCCGGCCCGCCAAGCAGGGCCTCGACGACTTCACCGGGACCGATGCCGGAAGAGCCCATGCCGAGATCAATGACGATGAGGCCTAGCGTCAGGATGGCGAGCACCATACCCGTCAACAGACGCCTTCCGTTCAGCTGCCTGTACATATGTGCATTGCCGGAAGGCATACCGTCATCCTTCATGCTAACGTGCACATTTGATCATAAAGGTTCCGTCGAACTTCAGTTCAGGGAGATATTTGGCATAGAACGCGCGCATATCGCCCATCGGATCCACTTCTTGGAAGGTGTTGGGATAGAGGATCTTGGCGAGGTACAGTGTCAACGTATAGTCGATCATGTTCCGGAGGCTGCCGTGATCCACGGCATATATCTCTCCAGACTTGACCGCAGCGAGATTCTTCCAAGCCGGACGCTCGGCAAAGCCCTTCAGCCGCTTCTGTGCAGTGGCCTCGTCGATGGTCAGCCCCATGCTCATCTGGTCACCCTCGGCGTTGTTGCGCCAAATACCGCCGCCGATGACGATAAGCTGGGGATTGGATGCAAGTACGAATTCCGTATCCAGCGGCGCATAGGGCTGGGTGGCATTCTCAGCCAGATTGTCGGCTCCAAGGTTTTTCAGGATCGCGCCCCAGAGTACGTCCTTATTATAGCTGTTGCCGTACTCTCCAATGCCCTTGTTCCCCAATTCCATGTAAACCGTCTTGTGCTTGGCGGAATCAGGGAGCGCGGCAATCTTCTTATACACGTCTTCAAGCGCGGAGGCATACGTGTCGCACTGTTCCTTGGCCACAGCTTCCCTGTCGAGAAGCTGGCCGAGGATCATCGTACTCTTCGTGTGGTTCTCCACCTTCATGGCATGGTAATCAAGGACTACAACCTTGATACCGGCCTTCTCAAATATGTCGATTTTCTGATTGTTGTCCGCAAACTGAGAGCGCCCTACCAATAACACATCAGGCCGAAGAGACAGTATTTTTTCGGAGTCGAGGATGTTGTCGTGATATCCGCCGATACTCGGGATAGCTTTCAGTTTAGGAAATGTTTCAGTATAGACGACATACTCGCCGTACCGGGTTTCCTCCCAACCGTCGAACGTCATGCCTACAACCTTATCCAGACTCTCCGCTCCGCCGACCATCAAAAAATTGGCGATGTAGTTTGCGACGACGAACGTCTTGGGGAGTTTATCCAGCCGGACCTCGCGCCCAGCAATATCGGTAAAGGAAATCGCCGGAGCAGCCAAAATCGTTTTTCCGGTACCCCCCAAAAAAAGAACCGACAGCGCGCAAGCCATCACCACACGGGAGAGCCTTCCCCAAATGTGCATCATGAACCCCTCCTTGCTGAATAAGTAACACGTTTATAAAAAAAGTATTATGTGTCAAGGGGGAATGAGTCCAATTACACTATATTTATAAATATTCTCTTAAATAAAATGCGGTTCAAGCCTCCGCGGGACGAACGGAGAGTTCTTGCGCAATCCCAGAAGGTCACAGTATGGGCGGCAACACCGCACTGTGCGAATGCTGTTTATCGACGTCATCCCGTCATCACTCCTGATGAGCGGCTCCGTTTTTCCATCGTACCCTAGAGGTTTGGGATTAGCCTCGGAAAGAACTGTTTTTACTCAGTGCGTCATGACGCTTTATCCTTCAGGGAACAGAACCACAGAGGAACCCACCAATGCAGTCGGTGGGTTCCTCTTTTTTATAAGGCACTCTTACAGCAGTGTCCTGACAGGCGCATCAGGAGCCAGCCAAACCACACCGTGCAAAAGTGTAGCCATGCTTGATCAGGGACAAAAAACGGTGATGCGAAAGAGAGTCGGGAATCACTGGCTCCGCACCCTAGGAAATCTGTACATCATCATATTCCAGTGGGCTCACTCTAACGAACAGAGATGAGTATCAACAGTATAACTTGAGAAAATCATTTACGAATAACTCGTGCTACGATTTTTTAAATCGTATACTTTCCTGCGTTGATGTGGAGAAAGCGAAACCTGTAACGATAGGAGAACGTAAATGACTACTCTTGGGACAAGATACCCTACATTGGCTTTTATTTCCGGAGGCGTGGGAGAAGCAGAGGATGGCATTCCCCCACAACCATTTGAAACATTTTGCTACGACTCGGCGCTGATGCAGGCTAAAATCGAAAATTTCAATATCATTCCTTACACTTCAGTACTGCCGAAAGAACTGTACAACAACATTGTTCCTGTCGATTCCGTGGCTTCTTCCTTCAAACACGGTGCCGTGCTCGAGGTCATTATGGCCGCTAATGGGGCCAGATTGGAAGACCACCGCGCCATTGCCACCGGGCTGGGCATCTGCTGGGGAAAAAACAAACAGGGCGAGCTCATCGGGGGATGGGCGGCGGAATATGTCGAATACTTCCCCACTTGGATCGACGACGATATCGCTAAGGCTCATGCCGAAATGTGGTTGAACAAGTCTCTCAGGCATGAGCTGAGCCTGCGCGGGGTGGAACAACACAGCGAGTTCCAGTTCTGGCATAATTACCTGAACCTCACCAAGCCTTATGGATATTGCCTGACCGTTATGGGGTTCCTCAACTTCGAGTTTGCTGACCCTGTGAAACGCTAGCTTTGTCATCCCATAGCCGATCCCGGACCGCCAGATCAGGACGGCGGTCCGGGCAAAATGGAACAGATTGTCAGTGAACAGGAGCGGGGTATGGCGAATAATACCAAAAAATTAGGTGTGATCGCGCTTGCCAGTGTGGTGGTGAGTTCAATGGTGGGGGGTGGCATTTATAGTCTGCCCCAGAATATGGCCGCCCAGGCTTCGGTAGGGGCTGTGATCATCGCTTGGGTCGTGACGGGTATCGGAATGTTTTTCCTGGCGAATTCCTTTCGCATCCTTTCCGACATCCGACCGGATCTCAAAGCGGGGATCTACATGTATGGCCGAGAGGGGTTCGGTTCTTTCGTTGGGTTCCTCATCGCTTGGGGATACTGGCTGTGCCAGATTTTCGGCAACGTAGGCTACGCAGTCATCACCATGGATGCCCTCAACTATTTCTTCCCGCCCTATTTCGCCGGAGGCAATACCATATACGCCATCATCGGCGGATCCATCCTGATTTGGCTATTCAATTTTGTGGTACTGCGCGGGACACAGCAGGCTGCCGTGATCAACACCATAGGTACGATCGGCAAACTCATTCCGTTGTTCGTGTTTATCATTATTATGATTTTCGTTTTTCATATCGATAAGTTCGATTTCGACTTCTTCGGCAAGCTGGCGGTGGACAATGGACAGCATTTAGGTGGGCTCGGTACTCAGATAAAGAGTACCATGCTGGTTACACTCTGGGCTTTTATCGGGATCGAAGGTGCTGTGGTCCTTTCTGATCGGGCCCAAAGCCAAGATGACGTCGGCAAGGCCACGATCATGGGTTTTGTTGGCTGCCTCGTTGTATATGTCCTGTTGTCGGTACTGCCCTTTGGATTTATGACCCAACAGGAACTGGCCGCCGTGCCTACGCCTTCCACTGCCGGTGTGCTGGAACGGGCCGTAGGCCAATGGGGAAGCTGGATTATGAACATTGGGTTGATCATTGCGGTTCTGGCCAGCTGGCTTGCCTGGACACTGATCACAGCGGAAATGCCCTTTGCCGCGGCAAAAAACGGAACCTTTCCACGCCAGTTCTCTAGGGAAAACGCCAACGGTGCGCCTTCCGTGTCCTTGTGGGTGACAAGCGCGCTCATGCAGGTTGCACTCCTGCTAGTGTATTTTTCCAACAATGCTTGGAATATGATGCTGAGCATCACGGCTGTCATGGTTTTGCCCGCCTATCTCATCTCTACGCTTTTCTTGTGGAAAACGTGCGAGGATGGCCAATATCCCCAGGGGGCCGCAACCGGACGCGCTTCAGCGCTGGCCTGCGGCTTTCTAGGGTCGGCCTATGGGCTTTGGCTCATTTACGCTGCGGGGCTGCACTATTTGCTTATGGCATCGGTGTTTATCGCCATCGGCATCCCTGTCTATATCTGGAGCCGGAAACAACATCCTGATCAGAACCCCATGTTCCTGAAATATGAAAAAGTACTTTTGGTGCTGCTCGTACTTGTGGCTTTGTTCTCGCTCTATCTTTTTATGCGGGGAATTGTAAAACTATAACGAGTGGATATTGACGAAGTCATAAAGCAAGTATTTGTGCAAAAGCAGAAAGAGTTAAAGTGCGGCTAGCGTCTTTCCCAAGGATAGGACCTCCCTTCGGATAAAAGTTTGTCCCACTTCATCTGAAGGAGCCCCCCAACGGTGTAGTAAACACTGTTGGGGGGCTCTTTTTACGTGAAATATCTTCTGGATATCGCGTTAGAGAGCAGGTGGTAACCTCACCCTGAGTTAGCACGGCGGCATGACAGCCGCCATGTGTGCCTAGTATTACATGTCGCCACGGTGCCACTGACGCTCTAGGCGAGATCACCAAAAGTACTGTTTCGCCAGTCGCCCAATTTCATTATGAAGTTGCCGTTGATGTTTCCGCCCATCACTCTTGGATACCTGCTGCTGACTCGAACAGAGCTCAATACGGTGTCTTTAATTGTACTCGCTGACGATTACTAAAATGTAGAAGTTTACATGTATTATCTCCAACCTTATCTATATATTAAGATATGGAGATCTCAAGACATATTCTCCAATAGATAAAGCAAATATTTTTTGGAGCTCCAGGAAAATATTTTTCAAAAAGAAACATCTTCTCGAAGACAGTTAAAAAATCGATAATAGTTAAAGAGCTTTTTGAACATCATTTCCTTTTCTGGGAATAAAAGAGTCAATAACATAATTCCTAAAGCCATTCCGGAAAGGCCCGTTCGCAAGGTTGCCGCAGCATGGGAAACGGCACTCCAAAAATCAGGCATTCGTCCGATCCGTCCGCATGATCCATGCCTATGCCACTTACTCAATCCGCTCGGGAATGGATTTCAAAACCAGCGCGGAAAGCGTAAAGATGATCCTGGTAGTTTACAAACTCGTTGACTGAATCCAAAAAATCAATGCTATCAAGCGATTATCGACTTCTTCGATGTTACTCGCGATCTCACGCAGAAAGTCTTGTACAAAGGCTGTTCGTACCAGAATAAGGTATACGGCCGATGGTCCAGCCCAATATATATATACGAAATTCCATGCGAGTATTCGAAGAGGGGAGAGGCAGCTCTCACTCTGAGTCCAGAAGTACCAGTATCCAGTGGATAAAGACGCTCAACATGAAGACCATCCCCCAAAAGAGTATCTCCCAGCGGCGAAAGGCTTCCGCGACGGAAAAGGCCGGAACCAGAACGAACTTACCGAGAAAACAGAGCAAGCTGAAGCACGAAATCGAAAAAACACACCCATTCATTACTAAGCTAAGAGATGAGCCCAAAGAACAGAATAATCGATCCAAAACCAGAAAAGACAGCATCCATGAGAAACTCCTTTTCGGGGGACTATATAACGGCAGGTTCAACACCAAAAAAATCTGGAAAAAGGGGGCTGCTTCCGTGACGGAGAAAGCACTGCGAGCGACGGCGCGGAAGATGCGCCTCCGGCGCACCCTCTTCCTCTTTTGGTAAGGCTTTGGAGCCGAGGAACGTGGCCAACCCGGGGACGGTGAGCTACTGAAAGATTCCGCTTTGCGGAATCCTTCATAAGACGCTTCGCGTCTTATACTCTACTCTGATTATAGTATAAATACATATTTATAAAAAAATCAGACAGGTTATTGCGCAATAGTAAATCCAAAAGGCGGCATAGGCAAGACAACGACACGCATAATCCAGGTGTTCAGCTTGCCAGGGATGCCAAAAAACAAGTATTGTTCTCAATTTGGACGCTCGGAGGAACCTGAGCGAATATCTGTGCCCTTGATCCGCAAACGCTGAAACGAACCGTTTTCGATGTCCTAGCAGGGAGCGTTTCCATTGCCGATGCGAAAAGTACGCTGGAACAGGACTTGGACATTCTTCCCGCCAACATTCGACTTGCAGAAGTGGAATGGACATTTGCCGGACGAATGGGAAGGGATAATCTGCTAAAGAAAGCTCTCACCACGATTACGTGCAGATCGATTGCCCACCTTCTCTCGGGCTTTTGACCGTCAACGCCCTCAATGCGGCAAACGGACTGCTCATCCCCGTGCAGGTCAAGTATTCCACTCTGGCGGGGCTGGCGCTCATCAGCGCAGGTAGCAAAGTTTGCCCGCGATCTCGATTCTGATCTGGCAATCTTCGGGCTTGTCTCGACATTTTTTGATGACCGAACCCTCAACAAAGAGCGGCTGCAACCCTCGCGGACAAATGAAGAGACACATTGTTCTCACCCCCCATCCGTGACAATGTGAGCCTCGTGGAAACCCTCAGCAACGGGCAGAATGTGTTCATTTACAAAAAGGGTAGCTACGACGCAAAAGACTGTGTGGCCCTTGCTACCAAATTTTTATAAATAACAAAGGATATTCATGCCTTGAAGACAGAGAACAACTCAGGTAAAAAAGGGAGTCCCACCGGGCTGTTTGTCAAGACGGAACCTGATAATACAAATATACTGAACACTATAAATACAAAAATCTTTACCTGAAAAAACGACCAGAGAAAAATATATAATATAGCTAGGTCATTGTCTAAAGGTTTCCGAAAATATGCGTTTGATGAACACAGAAAAAAAGCGGACATAGTGTGGGAAACTCCGGGCGACTGGCTCAAAAAACAGGGATGTTGAGCCAGGAAGGCTATTCCCATTCTTTGACTTTACAACGCACAACGCTCCACTACCGTCGGTTTCTTTATACCGGGTACTCCTTCGTCTTTTTGCCCATTGGCAAAAAAGTGGCTATATAAAAAGGAGAACATTAGAGTTTGTGGGAACAAGCTTTTAGGTGTCACGACACACAGCACCTGTTTACAAGGCCATCTGCTAAAGACCAGTTTTCAACTCATATACGTGACACAGATATGAGGTCAGCTTTTAATGCAGTCTGCCGGTCGTCCATCCGTATGTCCCACATAGAAGCCTGAGAGCACTCCCTCGCGATCCCTTCAACGCTGTACGATTTGGCGCTCATCCATACGCGGACATCCTTGCCCCATTCTGCGTCAGCTTTTTCGTCGTCCAGTGCTCCTGTAGACTACCGCAAGGTAGATACGTTCCGCACGATTCTCCTCACTTCACCGGTTCCTACGTCTTTTGTCCCTGCATCGGCTCGTCCTTCTTGAGCCACTTCTGAAACGGGGATCCGGTAAAGGTCTTATGATATGCAACGGAAGCACGAAGTATCCTTGCCCCTGCTGTAAAGAGACCGGAACTACCGACTCCCTGCGTTGAGCGACATCTCACGGAATGGCGCGAACGACTCCGCGCCCGGCAACTCTCTATGAGACTGACGCTCAGGGACATGGCCGGGTGCTTGGTATACGGCTCTGGGGTGTGCGACCTTGACGGGGCGAGTTCAGCCGACGGAAGCACAACATAAGCAGTTCAGGGGATTCATGGAGAATGAAAGATGAATGAGGCTTCATCGTTCAAAGCAAAACTCATCAAAAATGCGATGGGCTGTCTCGCGCATTTCTCAATCCAATCTGGCAAAGTATATGAAAAGTCGGGGCCGAGTTTCTGAACTGCTGACAGGCAAGAGATGCCCTTCAAAGGCAGAAACTGCGATTTTGCGAGAACTTTTGGGAATCAGCGCGGATATTTTGATTTCCCGTGTGGATTTGGAGGAAGCATGCCCGAAGAACTGAAAGGCAGAGGGCTACAATGGCTGTATCGAAGTACAGGACAAAAAGCGGAATCAGGTGGGCGGCGGACGTTTATCAGGACGGCGTGCGAATCGGCAGGAAAGCAGGCTTCACAAGCAAGCGGGCGGCAACGGCATGGGAAGAAACGATATTGACCTCTCCGCCGAAGTCCGTCGATTCGGCCTTGCGTGATGTTTGCACCCGACATCTTCTCTACTGTGAAAACAGGTTAAAACCGAACACACTGTCCTATAAAGCCACCGCATACAGAAGGTTCATAGCCTTGCTGGTGGTGATACGCCGTTCAGAAGCATTACAAAACATGCCATAGACAAATTCGTTGATGAACTTTCGCGGATCATAAGCAAGAAAACAGCCAACAAACATAAGACGGAAGTGTCTTCACTCTGGGCATGGGCCAACAAAGAAGGGCTTGTTCAGGGGAATCCTCCCCAACAGATAGATTCATATGCCGTCAAAAAGACGGTAAAGTATATTCCTCCATCCGTTGATATAGCGAAGCAGATGAATACCGCTGATGAAGGCTTCGAGAAGGACTTTCTTGTATGCCTGCTTCATACTGCCGCCCGCAGATCAGAAATCCGTAACATGGCATGGGAAGACGTTGACCTTCCCCACAGGACGGTGACGCTCTGGACCAGCAAGCGGAGAGGCGGCAACAGCGAGCCGCGCAAGATTGCGATGTCGGAAACCCTGTACGAGCTGCTGGAAAAGCTGAACGGGCAACGGACAGGTGCTGAAGCGTATGTTTTCACGGATCCCAAGACGGGAACGGCATACACCCGCACATGCAACAAAATCAAATTCTTCATGGGCAACCTCTGCGCGCGGGCGGGGGTTGCTCATTTTTCCGCCCGCAGCTTGCGCCACTTCATGGCCACGCACTTTGACGACCCGCACCGGGCGCAAAAAGTGCTCGGACACAAGAACCTGCGGACCACTGAGATCTATCTGCACGACCTTGGCGTCGACAGGGAGGCCGCAGGCATTTTTGAGGACATCACGCATGGAATCACGCAGGAAGGCGATTGAGATACCAAAAAAGGGCTTGTTGAAATTCAACAATCCCTTGAAATTTATGGCGGAGAGGGGGAGATTCGAACTCCCGGTACCTTTTGAGTACACACGATTTCCAATCGTGCTCCTTCGACCAGCTCGGACACCTCTCCGCGTCGTGCAGCGATGTAACTAGCGAAATTCAGGATGGCTGGCAAGCCTTTTTTTGGAAAAATCGACATTTTTTCCACACCACGAACGGCGTTTGGAAATAACATACGATAAATAAAGGTGATTTTATTATCATGAGACTCTAAAAAAATGCGGTTCTCCTTTTTCGGAATGCCGAGTATTCGAATTCGCCGGGAATTTCCTTGACAGTTCATCTTTTCATGGGGCAAGAGTCGAACCAAATTCTAAGGAGCGTCTTCATGTCTGTACAAAGCATCATTCAGCTTCTTGGCGGCGTTGGGCTTTTCCTCTTCGCCATCAAGCTGATCAGTGAGGCCCTACAGCTGATAGCCGGGGACCGATTGCGACAGCTTATCGGAACACTGACCAAAACGCCGATCATGGGCGTGCTGGTGGGTGCCTGCGTCACCGTTCTCATTCAAAGCAGCAGCGCCACCACGGTCATGACGGTCAGCTTCGTCGACGCGGGGCTCATGACCCTGACGCAAGCCATCGGCGTCATCATGGGCGCCAACATCGGGACCACGGTCACGGGCCAGATCCTTGCCATCAAAGTCCAAGACTATGCCTACCTCTTCATTATTATAGGCGTGCTTCTCTCCTTCTTCGGACGCTCCAAGGTACAGAAGTACGCCGGCAACGGCCTCTTGGGTTTTGGTCTGCTTTTCGTGGGAATGCAGACCATGGAATCCTCCATGAGTTTCCTCCGGAATGAAAAGGACTTATTCCTCATGTTCAGCCACAACCCGCTCATGGGGGTTCTGGCCGGAACGCTGCTCACCCTCCTTGTCCAATCCAGCGCCGCTACGGTCGGCCTGACCATCGCCCTCGGCGTACAGGGCCTCTTGCCCCTCCACGCGGCCATCCCCATCATCTTGGGTGACAATATCGGAACAACCATCACCGCGGTCCTCGCTTCCATCGGCACGGATCGGACCGCCAAACAGGCCTGCGCCGCCCATGTGCTCTTCAACGTCATCGGCGTATGCATTTTCCTTACCATCCTTCCGCTTTACCAAGAGCTGATCGCCATGACGGCTACGGGCATCGCCCACCAGATCGCCAATGCCCATACGTTATTCAACGTCTTCAACACCCTCATCTTCCTGCCCTTCGTCAAGCCGTTCGCGGCGCTCATCCGCAGGCTCCTGCCCGACAAGGCCCATAAGGTCGTCGAAGGGGCCCAATATCTTGATCCCAAGCTCATCGAAGCCACCCCCGGCATCGCTGTGGAAGCGGTCAAAAACGAATGTGCCTATATGGGCTTTTTGGCCATCCACCTTCTTGATTCGGTTCAGGAAGTATTCTTCAACGACAAGAAAGACCTCATCCCCAAGATCGAAGAGACCGAAGCCAAAATCGACCAACTGCACAAGGCCGTCAAAGCCTATGCCGAAGACATCATGCAGGCCGGGATCTCCGATGACGCGGCCCGCGTGCTGACGCTGTATGTCGCCAGCTCCGGGAACATCGAGCGCATCGGCGACTACGGCAAGAAGCTCCTTGAGTACTACGCGTACCGCCAGAACAGGCCGAAGGATTTCTCCCAGCAGGCCATGACGGAGCTCTCCGGCATGTACGCCGAAGCCCATCACGCCATTGTGACCGCGCTGGACGGCTTCATCAACGACGACCCCGACAAGGCGCGCGAAGTCGCCCCCATCGCCGGGAAGCTGCGCGGCCTCGAAGTCGAACTCCGAAACCGCCACATCCAGCGGCTGGACAAGCAGGAATGCGACTCCGAAACGGGCCTTGTCTATGTGGATATTCTCGGAATCATCGAGCACATCGGCTATCATTCGAATAATGTCGCCAAGGCTACCATTTCCTCCTGCACGGCGGAGCACAAGGCGAAGGCGTAACAGATACCAAGAAAGGGGGGGTCCCAAAAGCCCCTCCCCGCCCTCCCCGCAAAAATTGCGACAGGGAGGCCGCGCGGCAGAAGTTCCGCCGCAAAAAGGCTCTGCACGAACACACGTGCGGAGCCTTTTTGCGTTTTCCACAATCCACTATGAGCATGAAAGGGCGTTTCCGTACTGTCGATTGCCCTTACTGGAGTTTTTTTCTTGGCTTGTTCAGTTCGTTCAATTCATCAGTCACCCTCTTGAAAAACTCCAGAGGAGAAAGGCCGAGGGCTTCACAGATGGAATAGATCGCGGTGATGGTGGGATTCCTTTTTCCTTTTATGATTCCACGGACATAGCAATCCTGCAAATCCGAAAAGTCCGCGAGGGCCGTTTTGGTCATCTTTCGTTCTTTTCGGATTTTTTCGATTGTAATGCCAGTGGCTTCCAATAAATGAGGATAGGTTTTCATTCCATCAAGGTACACAATGTATTGACAGAAATTCGATACGATAGTACCGAAATAAACAAAATAAGATACTATCGTATCGCTTTTATGCTTTCACGTGTGAGGGAGGAGCGTGTCATGACTGACATGGTGCAAGACAATCTCTGTTGCAGCCGCAGCGTGGTTGATTGGCCCAAGGTGACACGTTCACTCCTAGGCGCGGTGTCCTTTCTGGTGATAGGCCTGCTTGTCCTGTACGGCATGTTGAAGCAAGGCATACATGATATTTTTCCCTATTTTTTCATCGCAATAGGCATTGTGAACCTGCTTCTCTTCAGAGTGAACGCCAAAGGATACGTCATCGACACAGAAAACGGCATGCTGGAGTTTCCGGGCGGCGGCATCAAAGACCAAAACTGGACGTCGCACTTCACCCCCCTTTATCTGTTTCAGGAATTCATGAGGCACAAAATAGCTCTCGCCGAGATACGCGAAATCCACCCGCCTAGATCGGAAG
>ERZ506905.313-NODE-313-length-22436-cov-7.83155_pt1 | contig 22436 bp, 17 predicted proteins | sample MGYA00513175_ERZ506905 | MGnify/ENA metagenome assembly ERZ506905
CGGGCTTTTCCAGTTCGGGTTCGCGCTGCGTCACGAGGCAGATGCGCTTGCCGTAGTCGTTCACGGCGCTTTCGATGGCCTTGATCGAGGCTTCGCGGCCCACGAGGAGGGGCATGATCGAGTGCGGCGACATGACCACCTCCCGCAAGGGCATGAGCGGAAGCTCGAATCCCTCCAGTGTTGCATTGCTGGTGATGGTGTCGTTCGTTTCGTTCATGCTTGCTCCTTTAGAAGGTAACGGAACCGGGGAGGGGAGAAGGAATCCTTCTGAAGAAGGGATTCCTTCTCCCCTCCTCTCATCTTCCCAAGGCTTTTAACGGCCCCTAGCCCGGCTTCGTATGCCGCGACGGGCCGTATGGAACTCTTTATATTGCAACAGGAAACGCCTGCCGCGCTCCCTCCCCGCCAGCCGAAAGTTTTTGGAAGGGATGGGGGGGGGCGTGGGGGGAAGGGAGAACCCTTTTCCAAAAGGGTTTCCCTTCCCCCCACATTCTTTTCTGCAAACCTTACGAAGCGATGTGCGCTTCGGTGTCGTAGATGTACAGCGGCGGGGCCTTCTTTTCGATGACCGCGTCGTTGATTACGCACTCCTTCACGCCGGGCATGGAAGGAAGCTGATACATGATGTCGAGCATGACGCTTTCCATGACGTTGCGCAGGCCGCGCGCGCCGGTCTTGCGCTCGATGGCCCTGTGGGCGATGGCGCGCAGGGCGTCGGAGGTGAAGCGCAGGGTCACGTTGTCGAGTTCGAACAGCTTCTGGTACTGCCGGGTGAGGGCGTTCTTGGGCTCGGTCAGGATACGGACGAGGTCGTCCTCGCCGAGATCGTCCACGTGCGTCAGGACCGGGATACGGCCCACGAATTCGGGGATGAGCCCGAACTGCACGAGGTCGGCGGGATGCACCTGTTCGAGGAGCTCGCCGAGGGTGCGCTCCTTTTTGGTCTCCACCTTGGCCCCGAAGCCCATGCTGCCGCCGCGCATACGCTGCTCGACGATCTTGTCCAGGCCGATGAACGCCCCGCCCACGATGAACAGGATGTTCGAGGTGTCCATGCGGATGAATTCCTGCTGCGGGTGCTTGCGGCCGCCTTTGGGAGGAATGTTGGCTTCCGTGCCTTCGATGATCTTGAGCAGCGCCTGCTGGACGCCTTCGCCGGACACGTCGCGGGTGATGGACGGGCCGTCTGCCTTACGGGAGATCTTGTCGATTTCGTCGATGTAGATGATCCCCTTGCGGGCCGCTTCAAGGTCGTAGTCGGCATTCTGAAGCAACTGGACCAGAATGTTTTCCACGTCTTCGCCCACATACCCGGCCTCGGTCAGCGTGGTGGCGTCCGCGATGGCGAACGGCACGCGCAGGACGCGGGCCAGCGTCTTGGCGAGGAGCGTCTTGCCGCTTCCGGAGGGGCCGACAAGCAGGATGTTGCTCTTTTCGAGCTCCACATCGTCGCTGCCCCTGAGGGCGTCGGCATAGAAGACGCGCTTGTAGTGGTTGTGCACCGCCACGGCGAGGATCTTCTTGGCCTCATCCTGCCCGATGACGTATTCGTCGAGGCGGGCCTTGATTTCCTGCGGGGTGAGCAGGCGTTCGTCTTCGCGGACCTGCTCGATGGCGTTCTGAGCCATCATTTCGTTGCAGGAGGCGATGCATTCGTCGCAGATGTGCACGCCGTCCGGCCCGGAGACGAGCTGGTTCGCCTGCGTTTCGGTTTTGCCGCAGAAAGAGCAGCGGGGTTCGTTCGGGGGAGTGGTATTGGGCATCTCTCTTCCTATTCGGACTTTTCGGCGAGGAGGTCACGGCGGGAGGCGAGAACCTTGTCCACCAGACCATAGGCCTGCGCCATTTCGGCGGTCATGAAGTTGTCGCGTTCGGTATCCTGGGCGATCTTTTCGATGGGCTGGCCGGTATGCTTCGCCAGCAGCCCGTTGAGGGTCTCGCGCATACGCAGGATCTCGCGGGCATGGATGTCGATGTCGGTGGCCTGTCCCTGGAATCCGCCGAGGGGCTGGTGGATCATCACCTGGCTGTTGGGCAGGGCGTAGCGCATACCCTTCTGCCCCGCGCTGAGGAGGAAGGCTCCCATGCTGGCGGCGCGGCCCATGCACACGGTGGCGATGGGCGGGGTGATGTAGTTCATGGTATCGTAGATGGCCATGCCCGCCGTGACGGAGCCGCCGGGGCTGTTGATGTAGAGATAAATCTCTTTTTCCGGGTCCTGCGATTCGAGGAAAAGCAGCTGGGCGCAGATGAGGGACGCCACCGCGTCGTTGACCTCGGAGCCGAGGAGCACGATGCGGTCTTTCAGCAGGCGGGAAAAAATATCATAAGCGCGTTCGGTGCGGCCCGACGTTTCGACGACGATGGGCACCGTCATATCAAGAATATCTTGCATACTGTCTCCATATGATAATTGGGCATCAGGGCTTTCCCCGTCAGATAAGCACGATTGCGCCGTTGTCTCGGGATGAAGCCATAAAAACGGGAAATAGCACAGGGCCACCATACAATAAAGAGGGGAGTGCGGACACTCCCCTCTCCTCATTTTTCCAAAAAAGCGGGCGGAAAACGGACTAGTCCGCGTTCTTGGTCTCGCTCAGGCTCACGGCGGGGACTTCGTTGATCTTCGCCTTGCTGTAGACCATTTCCAGAGCCTTGTCAGCGAGGATGCGGTCGCGCAGTTCATAGATCAGGCCGCTCTTGTGATAGGCTTCGCTGACCTTCTTGTAGTCCTGCTGGGCGCGCATGGCCATGCCGTAGATGGCCATTTCCACTTCCTGATCGTTGACGGTGATGTTTTCCTTCTGGGCGAGGGCCATCAGGAACACCTGGGGACGCAGGGTTTCGAGGGCTTCCTTCTTGGCTTCTTCGCGCTTTTCTTCCTGAGCCTGGTCCTTGCGGAGGTCGTCGATGCCCATGCGCTGGAGCTTCATGGCCTGTTCCTGCACCACGCGCTCGACGCGGGCGTTCAGCATGGAATCGGGGATTTCGAAAGAAACCTTTTCAAGGAGGCCGTCGATGAGCTTCTTCATGGCTTCGCTGCGGGCGGCCTGAGCCTTCGTGGCGGAAACGTGCTCGACGATGGAGGCCTTCATCTTTTCCAGGCTTTCCTGGCCGACCTTCTGAGCGAACTCCTCGTTCACTTCGGGCTTCTGGCTGGTCTGGATCTTGTTCACCTTGATGGTGAAGATGACGGTCTTGCCGGCCAGCGGCTTGTGGGGGTAGTCGGCGGGGAAGTTCACGGGGCCGGTCTTTTCTTCGCCGGCCTTGGCGGTCTTCACGAGGGCTTCGAAATCGGGGAGGGCCTGGCCCTGGCCGAGGGCCACGCCGAAGTTTTCGCCCTGCACGTCGTCGATCTTGTTGCCTTCCTCATCGGTGCCGGAGTAGTCGACATCCACGGTGTCGCCGTCCTGTGGCAGGCGATCTTCGGTTACTTCGGTAAGTTCCGCCATGCGGCCGCGGAGGTTTTCAATGATTTCGTTCACGTCGTCGTCGGACACGTCGGCCTTGGCCTGATCGACTTCGAGGCCTTCGTAGTTGGGGAACTCGATTTCGGGCAGCACGTCGAAGGTGACGTTGCACTTGAATTCGGTATCGCGGGCGAAGGCGTCATGGTTGTCCATTTCCATGCTGGAAACGGGGGTCAGGCCGGATTCCTTGAGGGTCTTCTGGAGGAGGCCGTTGATCTCGTCCTGTGTGGCGCGGGCGTACACGTCTTCGCCGAAGCGCTTTTCCACTACGGACGCGGGGACTTTACCCTTACGGAAGCCGGGCAGGGACAGATCCTTCTGGAAGCCCTTGACGGCGGTGTTGATAGCGGCGTTCACATCATCCGCGGTCAGGGTGAAGGCGATCTTTTTCCGGGTAGGGGAAAGGTTTTCAACGACAAATTCCATGGGGATTCCCTCCTTAGGGGAGCCGACCTGCTCAAGGGCGGACGGACGAACTTTTTATCAATCAAAACACGAGGTTTATGAATGCACCGGAAGGCTTTCTGGTGCGAGAGGGGGGAGTTGAACCCCCACGGAAATCCGCTGGATTCTAAGTCCAGTGCGTCTACCAATTCCGCCACTCTCGCCAGTCGGCACACAAAGGAGGGACTCTACTGCGAAATCCCAAAAATCGCAAGTTCCATCCTGTTCAGGTGGGGTTAGGTGGTACGGGAGAGAGCCGCCGCTTCGTCCTCATACTCCTTCAGTTTCCTGTAGAGCGTGGCGACGCCGATGCCGAGGGCGGCGGCAGCGGCTTTCTTTCCGGGCGTGTCGTCCCCGCAGCGGCGGACGGCGTCCAGAATGGCGTTGCGTTCCAGATCGCGGAGCGGGATGATCCCGCCGGGCGGGAGGGGGGCGGAGGGTGAAGGCGCGGAAGAGGGCAAGGCCCCGCGCACGGAGGCGGGGAGCATGTCAGGATGCAGGACCCCGCCGGACGGGGCCATGTTGACCATAAACTCCATCACATTCTCGAACTCGCGCACGTTGCCGGGCCAAGGGTAGGCGGAGAGGGCCGCGAGCATGTCCGGGCCGAGCGACGGGACCGGCTTGTTGAACCGGGCACTGTAGCGGGCGAGGAAATGGGAGGACAACAGCTCGATGTCGCCGTGGCGATCGCGCAGGGGAGGCACCTGCAGCGGGATCACGTTCAGGCGGTAGAAGAGATCCTCGCGGAAACGGCCTTGGCGCACCGCTCCGGCAAGATCTTCGTTCGTCGCCGCGATAATACGGATATCCACCTCAATGAGCCGGTTGGAGCCGAGGCGGGTGAAGGCCCGTTCCTGCAGGACGCGGAGCAGCTTCACTTGCAGGTAGAGCGGCATGGTGCTGATTTCGTCGAGGAACAGCACGCCCTTGTGGGCCAGCTCGAATTTGCCGATGCGCCCCTTGGCGCTCGCGCCGGTGAACGCGCCGCCCGTGTAGCCGAACAGCTCGCTTTCGAGCAGGGCGTCGGGGATGGCCCCGCAGTTGATGCCGATGAAGGGCTTGTCCCGGCGGCCGCTGGCGGCGTGGATGGCCCGGGCGACGAGTTCCTTGCCGGTGCCGGATTCGCCGGTGACGAGGACCGTGGACGTGGAGCCCGCGATCTGGCGGATTTGATCTTTCAGCTGGAGCATGGCGGGCGAGCGCCCGATGAGGTTCTCGACGCCGGAAAGGGAGTCCCCGAGAGAAGAGACGCGATCCGCCATGCGCGGCAGGGATTCGAAGGTAAAGACCGTGGCAAAGTGGTAGTCCGACGGCACGAGCGGGGTCATCTGGCCCATGAGCGTGTGCTTGCGGTTCCGGGCGGTGACCACGAACTCCTCGAGATCCGAAAAGGATTCCCCGGTCCGTTTGAACTGCACGTCCGTGGGCAGGCCGTCGTCCTTGAGCCCGAGATCACGGCGGGCGATGTCGTTCAGATAGGAAATGCCGCCCTTGGCGTTGAAGATGACGATGCCCCGGCTGTTGATTTCGAGAATCCGCAGCATGATGTCGAGGAATGACCGGGCGCGGAGCAGGTCGGCGTGGTCGTGGAGCTTGTGCAGGATGAATTCCGCGCAGCGCTCGATGAACTGGACGTACACGTCCTTGTGCCCGAGGACACGGGCGCGGTCCTCGTCAGTGGAGCAGACGAGCCCGATGACGCCGAGCACGTCGCTGCCGTCGATGATGGGCGTGCTGATGGAAAGGGTTTCGCGGCAGAGGTCGCGCCCCGGGCAGTGGGTGCAGATGAAATGCTCGCGGGGCGTCTCCATGACGAACGAGCGCCGGATGCGCATGACGTGGCGGTAGGTTTCGCCCTCGGCGCGGATGTTTTCCCCGACCCCGGAGGCATAGAGGCCCGTCCCGGCGAGGCGGTTCAGGCCCGCGTCCACGACTTCCACGTCCACGCCGACCACGCGGGCGATGAGTTCCGCATAGTCGGCCACCGTATCCCGGATGTCCAGCAGCATGGGCATTCAGGCTATCCAGATGACGTTGGCCTGACGCCCGCAGATCCCGTCCCGGCGGTAGGAGAAGAAGCTGTCCGGCATGGACGCCGTGCACAGATCGAGGCCGAAGATGCCTTCGTCCGGCAGGCCCGCTTCCAGCAGCTGATCGCGGGTCAGCCGCCAGAGGTTCATGGTCTTGTCGCGGGCGTTGAACCAGTTGGCGAAATCGGGGCCCCATTCCTTGCCGTAATTGACGAATTCCGAGCGCTGCGGGCCGAGGCTCGGGCCGCGCACGGCGAGCAGATCGCGGGCGTCGAGGCCGTAGCGCCCGCAGAAGGCCGCGATGCCGGATTGGAGGAAACGCAGGCGGTTGCCGCGCCAGCCGATGTGGAAGGCCGCGATGTGGCGCCCTTCCTTGTGCGCGACGAGGACGGGCTGGCAGTCGGCGGTCTTGATGATCAGGCCGATGCCGGGTTTGTCCGTGGCAAGGCCGTCCCCTTTGGGAAAGGCGGGCGGCTCCACGAACCGCTCCAGCGGCGAGGGCGGGGGATCGAAAACGAGCGTATCGCCGTGGATCTGATCGAGCTCGGCGATTTCGGCAACCTCAAGAGATGCGGCGAGATCCAGCCGGTTGGCCGAGACGCGCAAGGGATCGTCCCCTACCGTATAGGCGATGTTCCCGCCCCCATAGGGCCCTTCCGAAACGCCCCAGTCGCGGGTCTGGAAGGCGCAGCGGACGCCCGGGACGCCGGGAAAGGCGAAGGGGATGAAGCTCAGAGCCATATGAGTTCCTTTTCGGTAGCGTAACCGTGCATGGGGATGTCCAGAGGCCCGGCGGGAAATGCGGCGAGCTGGAAGGAGTGGACCAGCGCCAGCCGCTTCGCGCCGCCCCAGCCGGGCAGGGCGAGCAGGCGGTCGTAGAAGCCCTTGCCGTACCCGAGGCGCGTCCCGGCGGGGCTGATGCCCACGGCGGGGACCAGAATCAGATCCGGCAGCCGAAGAGACGCATCCGTCCCGGAAGGCGGGACGAAGGTTCCGGCGGCGTCCTGCTCCCATCCCGTGCGGGGCAGGGGTACGCACGCGGGGCCGGGCTCGGAGAGGCCGAAGGCGCCGGGCGTCAGTTCATCATAGCCCCGGCACAGGACGAATTCCATGATTCCTTCGCCCTCGCTCGGCGGGAGGCAGCGGGGCAGGAGCACCTGTTTGCCTTCGGCCCACGCACGTCTGATAATTTCATCGGTGGAGATTTCGTTCCGCACGGCGATATACATGGCGACCGTACGGGCGTCGCGCCACTCGGGGAGGGCGAGGACACGCCGCTGGACGGCGGCGGAATGGCGTTCCCAATCGGCGGGGGCAAGGGCTTTGCGGGCGCGTATCAGCTCGGAACGCAAGACATTTCTGTCCGGGACGGCGTGGCCGGAGGGCGTACCCGTCACGGAAGGGGAGGTCGGGGGAAGGGACATGGCGCACCTTTGTCAAACCTGAAACAATAGGTTAGGGTACGAAAGATCAGTGAAGTGGAATCCCTTGCAGGGAAAGGCAAGCCGGTATACCCTGCAACCCCAACAGTACAAGGAAGTTGCCGACATGCCAAGCGCCCAGCCTCTTTCGTCCTTTGCGGTCCCCGCTTCCGGAACTTCCGGTGCGGCGGCCCCGTCCTCCGGGGTCCGCACATGGATCGTCATGGGCGATCTTCACGACAAGGCCGCCCGGCTTGGCGAAATCCAGGGGCTGGAAGAGGCCGACGGCATCATCGTCACCGGCGATCTGACCGTCACCGGCGGCGCGGCGCAGGCCCGCAATGTGCTTGAGAAGCTCACCCGCTACAATCCCGTCATTTACGCGCAGATCGGCAACATGGATCGCGCCGAAGTCACGGACTGGCTTGCCAAGCAGGGATGGAATACCCATTTATGCGTACGTGAGCTGGCTCCCGGCGTCGCGCTCATGGGGCTTGGCGGCTCCACGTTCACGCCGTTCGGTACGCCGAGCGAATTTCCCGAGTCCCGCTTTGCGGACTGGCTCGAACACATGTGGAGGGAGGCCCGGACGTATCGCCATGTGGTGCTTTCCGTGCATACGCCTCCGCATGACACGCTGTGCGACATCGTCGGGGACGGAATCCACGTTGGTTCCTCCGCCGTACGCGACTTCATTCTGGACGCGCAGCCTGATGTGTGCCTGTGTGGACACATCCATGAATCCCGCGCCGTGGATCGCCTCGGACGCACCGTGCTGGTCAATCCCGGCGCGTTTGCGACGGGCGGCTATGCCGTCCTGCGGCTTGCGGGGGACGACCTGTCGGTGACGCTTCACATGCTGGACTGACCGGTTCGCCCGGATCGTCGCTTCCCCGCCCGGACCGCTGGCCTGTCCGTGCGCAGGGGCATTTGTCACCGCCGGAAAAATTTTTTGGAAACCCGCGTCTTGCGGCCCCGCCCGCCCTCCGTATTCTCCGGAAAGGCTTTCTCCCGGCGAGGCCCGTATGCATGGGGCTCCTTCGGAGACGCCGAGCGAACGGCGCGTCCGAGCCCGCGATTTTTGCGGCCGCCCGCGCCAGCCGGACGGCACCCCGATACTTTTTTGTTTTTTTGAGGAAACATATGACCGATTCTGAAAAGATCGCAGCCCCGGCGGAACAGCCGGCTGCGTCCGAAAAGCCCATGTCCGCCGCTGCGGATGCCGTTGAAACCCCTTCCGAGCCCGCTCCCGAAAAGAAGCCTCGCTGCCCGCGCCGCAAGAAGCCTGCCGTGGAACAGGCCACGCTGGAACTTTCCGCTCCGGAGAACGCCGTGTCGGCGCAACCCGCGGAGGAACAGGCCGCGCCCGAGGCTCCCGCACGGAAACGCTCCGCGCCGAAGCAGTCTGCGGCGAAAACAGCCCGGAAACAGTCCGAGCAGCCGAAACAGCCTGTTGAGGCGCCTGTGGAGCCGAAGCAGCCTGAGCAGCCCGTGTTGACCGAACATCCCATTCAGATTCCCGCCGTCGCCGCTTCCGTACTGCCCGCCGAGGCGGTTGCGTCCGCCGTTCCCGCCGTGTCCGAACCCGCCGCCGTCCCTGCCGTCGCCTCGCCGGAGGAATCCGCTGCCGCCGATGCTTTCGAAACCGCCGAAGGCGATGCCGCCGCACCCGCGAAGCGCCGCCGTTCCCGCCGCAGCGGCCGGGGCCGCCGCCGTCCCGCCGAAGGCGATGCCGCCGTTGACGCGGCCTCGCCGGAAGCGGATGAAACGTCCATTTTTGATGAGCCCGTAGCCGCCGACGCTCCGGCTGAGGCCTTCGCCGAATCCGCGCCCGCCGTCGAAGATGAGCCCGCAGGGGCTGAATCCGGGCAGGAACCCGCCGCCACGGGCGAAGAGGCTCCCCGCAAACCTCGCTCCCGTTCCCGCCGCCGCAAACCCGCGCGTTCCGCCGCCGAACAGGCTGAGGAGACGCGGAAGGATCAGCAGGACGTGCAGGCCGCCGCTGTGCCCGAGGATGAGGTGTTCGTTTTTGATGACGATGACGACGAGCCCGCTGCCGCTCCCGCCGAAGCCGAGGGTGAGGAGGCGCGCGCGCCTCGCGTGCCGCGCAAGCCGCGCCGCCGCCGGAACAAGAAGGCCGCCGCTGCCGCCGCGCTGCAGGAAGCCGGGGGCGAGTCCGCCGAGGAAGGCGAAGAGGAACAGGACGCCAAGAAGGGCCGCAAGCCTGCCAAGGCCGCCGCGTCCGGCGTGGACCGCAAGATGCTGGTCAGCGTCCTTCCCGGCGATATGGTCGAGGTGGTGCTCACCGAAGACGGCTCCGTGCGCGAGTACTACGTGGAGATGACCCATCAGGCCAAGATCCGGGGCAACATCTACAAAGGCGTCATCAACAACATCGACACCAACTTGCAAGCCGCCTTCGTCAATTACGGGAACGTGAAGAACGGGTTCCTGCAGATCGACGAAGTGCACCCCGAATATTACCTCCAGCCCCACGAACCCACCAAGGGCCGCAAATACCCGCCCATCCAGAAAGTGCTCAAGCCCGGGCAGGAAGTCCTCGTGCAGGTCGTGAAGGAGCCCAATGGCTCCAAAGGCGCTTTCCTGACCACATGGCTGTCGCTCGCCGGGCGTTTCCTCGTGCTGACGCCGGGGCAGGAGCAGATCGGCATTTCCCGCAAGGTGGAGGACGGCGAGGAGCGCAACCGTTTGCGCGAGCTCATCCGGGGCCTTGAGCCCGGCGAAGGGCTTGGGGCCATCGTCCGCACCGTGAGCGCGGGCACGAGCAAGACCACGCTCCAGAAGGACCTCTCTTTCCTCAAGCGCGTCTGGAAGGATATCCGCAAACGCGCCACCATGGAAAAGGTTCCCTCCCTGATCTATCAGGAACCGGGCCTCGCCAGCCGGAGCGTTCGCGACTATCTGTCCGACGACGTGTCCGAAGTCTGGGTGGACAACGCGGAAACCGCCGAAGCCATCCGGGAGATGGCTTCCCTGCTGTTCCCGCGCAAGGGCGATCTCGTGCATCTCTATGAGAAGCATGACAAAACCCTTTGGGAACACTTCGGCCTTCTCAACCAGATCGAGCAGGTACATTCCCGCGAAGTGCTCATGCCGTCCGGCGGGCGTCTGGTGTTCGACCAGACCGAGGCGCTTATGGCCATCGACATCAACTCCGGCAAGATCGGCGGCAAGACGAATTTTGAGGCTATGGCCTTCCGTACGAACATGGAAGCGGCGACGGCCATCGCCCGCCAGCTTCGCCTGCGCGACATCGGCGGGCAGATCGTCATCGATTTCATTGAAATGCGCGATCCCGAGCATTGCCGCGAGGTTGAAAAAGAACTCCGCAACGCCATGAAGGGCGATCGCGCCCGTCACGACATCGGCAAGATGAGTTCCTTTGGCCTGCTCCAGATCGTACGCCAGCGGACCGGCTCCTCGGCGATTTCCATCAGCATGGAGACCTGTCCGCACTGCAAGGGGACGGGGCAGCGCCGCAACATGGAGTGGCAGTCCGTACAGACGCTTCGCGACCTGCACCGCGCCATGCGCAGCGCTGCGGCGGCGGGGCAGACCGAGTACGCCCACAGCGTGGACGCCGAGCTCGGGCTGTATCTTCTGAATCACAAGCGCGAACGGCTCTCGCTCATGGAAAAGGAATTCCACATCCGTCTGGATATCCGCATCGAGGGCATTTCTTCCGCGCCGGCAGCCTCACAGCAGCAGGGCCATCAGCACAACGGGCAGAACAATGGCAGGTAACGGCAAGAAAGTGCTCCTGCACGCCTGTTGCGGGCCGTGCAGCATCATGTGCATCCAGTCGTTGCGCGACGAGGGCTATGACGTCACGGGATATTTCGCCAATCCGAACATCCATCCCGTCTCCGAATATTTTCGGCGGCGGGAGGCGATGGAACAGGTGGCGGAACAGATGGATCTGCCCATGCTCTGGCAGGACGATGTGTATGATCTGCCCGGCTGGCTCAAGATGGTGCACGATCTGGGTATCGCGGACAATCAAGGGTATGCCCGCTGCGGCTACTGCTATGAGAGCCGTCTTGCCCTGACCTGCGCCATCGCCTCGGAGAACGGTTTCGACTGCTTTACCACAAGCCTGTTGTATTCCCGGCACCAGCAGCACGACGCTATCCGGGGAATCGGAACCCGCGTCGCGGCATCCGGTGACTACAGGAGCGACGCCGGATTCGGTTCCGAGTTCCTGTACCGGGACTTCCGCCCCTTGTGGCAGGCCGGGATCGACCGTTCCAAGGAAATGGGCCTGTACCGCCAGAACTACTGTGCCTGTATTTTCAGCGAGTACGAGCGGTTTGAGAAGAAGCTGAGGAAGCTAAGCGCGGAATGAGTGCTATGGTCAAGTTTCCGTTATAATCCCCGTGTATAATGTAGCTCCGTATCTTGGCGAATGTCTGGATTCTGTCCTCCAGCAGACTCTAAAAGATATAGAAATTGTTTGTGTGGATGATTGTTCTACGGATAATAGCTCGTTTCTGTTGAAAAAATATGCTGAATCAGATATTCGAATCCGATTGTTTTACAATGAAAGAAATAGAGATTTATCCTTCACCCGTAATAGAGGATTAAAAGAATCCTGCGGAGAGTATGTTTTCTTTTTAGACTCTGATGATGCTTTATACGATAAGGAAGTTTTGAAAGAACTTTATACTATTGCTGAACAAGATGATGCTGAATTGGTTTCGGGAAGGACTGTGAATTGGTTTCCTGACGAATCAGGAAAAGAGTACGTAGTCAATACAGCGGTATATCCTGACCAGGATATTAGAGGGAAATCTCTCTCAAAATGTGGTTTTCTCTCAAATAATGTCATTGCGTGCAATAAGCTCTTACGGCGTTCTTTTCTTGTGGAGCATGCTATATTTTTTGATGAGACACTGCTTAAGTTTGAGGACAATGATTTTTCGTGCCGTGTGGCCGTACATGCGAAGACGATTTCGTATCTTGCCGTCAATACCTACAAATACCGCCAGAGAAAAGGAAGTGACAAATCCAAGATGTATATGAAAGGGCGTGAGGACGCCTTTTGGAAATGCCACGCAGCGAAGAATATGGCTTCCGCCGTGCGCGCCACCGAACCTGTGGTCCAGAGGATTTATGCGGTTCATATCGGAGATATGTTGCGGGGTGTGTATAGGGACTTTCTCAGATATGGCAGAGCTGATGAATGTTCTGAATATATGGTTGCCTTAGGTGGTGTTTTTGCTGCGTTGCCGGAAGATGTTTTGAAGAACCTCACTATGGATCTTCAGCTTGTCTCTGCTCCATTGAAGCAGGAAAAATATGCCGATACATGGACAATGCTCTATATGTATAAAAAAATGAGAGTACTCTATTATGCCCGGTATGTTGTTCTAGTAGTGAAGCATCAGATTAAACGATTTTTGCGGTAGTACTTTTTTAGGGTTTCAATAAAAAGAGGCCATCCTAGGATGGCCTCTTTTTATTGATAACATAGGAATGTGTTTGGCTCTAATCCGCCAGAATCGTTTCGTTCTTCAGTTCGATCTTGGCATTGGAACGGAGCAGGCTGAGGAAGCCGCGGAACATCTGCTCACGCTTGGCGTTGAGCACGGCGTCGGTGATCTGCGGAGCGGCGGTCTTCCAGTCTTCGTCGCTCGGCGTCACGACTTCGGCCACGCGGGCGATGGCCGCGCCGCCGTCGAGCGTGTAGGCCACGGGAAGCCAGTCGTTCACCTTGGCGGCGAAGGCGGCCTTGGCCAGTTCGGCGCTCATGCCCAGTTCGCCCATGTAGCCCTGACGGCCGACCGGTTCGGTCTTCTTGAGCTTGCCCTGAAGTTCCTTGGGCAGATCGGCGGTAAAGGTCTTGCGTTCGGCATTGGCGGCCTCGAAGGCGAGCGTGCGGGCCTTGTCCTGCTGGAGGCGGGCCTTGATGTCGTCCTTCACGGCGTCAAGCGGCTTTACGGTCTGAGGCTTGGATTCGTTCACCTTGGCGATGACATAGCCGGTCTTGGTCACAAAAGGCGTGTCCAGCACGGTGCCGGGTTTGGCGGCCAGCAGCGCGGGCAGGTTTTCAGGCTTGATGCCCATCTTTTCGGTCAATTCGGTCGTGTTGACGAGGCCGGTTTCCTGCGGGGCCAGCTTGAGCGGTTCCCCGGCTTCCTTCAGCGACTTGCCGCCGATGACCGCGAGCTGAACCTGTTCCAGCGCTTCCTGTACCTTGCCGGAGGCTTCATCCTGCGCCAGACGGGTGCGGATCTGATCCTTCACTTCATCCAGCGGCTTCTGCCCGGCGGCCTTTTTTTCTTCAAGCTGGATGAGGTGCCAGCCGAACTGCGTCTTGACGGGCTCGGAAAGCTCGCCGGGGTTGAGGGCGAAAGAAGCCTTGTCGAATTCGGGGACCATCTGGCCGTGCGCGAACCAGCCGAGTTCGCCGCCCTGCGGGGCGCTGCCCGGATCTTCGGAAACTTCCTTGGCCACGGTGCCGAAATCTTCGCCAGCCTTGATGCGCTGGGCGATTTCTTCGATCTTGGCCTTCGCCTTGGCCTGATCCTCGGCGGAAGCCTTGGCGTCGCTCAGGATGAGGATGTGGCGGGCGCGCACCATTTCGGGGGTGGCGAACTGGGCGGCATTCTTTTCATAGTATTCGGATACGGCGGCGTCGCTGATGTTCTGGGCGGCGGCCAGCGCTTCCGCGCCGATGAGGAGGTATTCCACGTCGGCCTGCGGGGGCACGGTGAAGGATGCCTGATTGGCTTCGTAGTAGTCCTTGATCTGCGCGTCATCGACGGTGACCTTGGAGGTGTAGTCTTCCAGCGGGTAGAAAACATACTCCAGAATGCGGCGTTCGCCTTCATAACGGAAGAGATCGCGCACTTCGGCTTCGGGAACGAAGGCCCCGGCGGTGACGTCGGTGCGGAGCTTGTTCATCAGCATGTTGTTGCGGAGTTCGGCCTCAAAGTTGCCGGGGGTGTTGCGCTGGGCCTTGATCATGCGGACATAGGCGTCGGGATCGAACTTGCCTTCTTCGTTGTGGAAGGCGGGGAAGCTCTCGATGAGCTTGCGCAGTTCCACGGGCGTCACGACGATGCCGACGCGCTCGGCTTCCTGCGTAATGAGGTTTTCGAGGATGAGGTTCTGGATAAGCTGCTGCTTGAGCTGCATCGCCTTGAGGCCCGCCGCGTCAAGATCGGGGTACTGGGCGCGCACCTGCTGCTCAAGCTGTTCGTATTTCCGCTGGAACTCCTGAATGGTGATGGGTTCCCCGTTCACGGTGAGGATGACCGTGGAAGGGCCGCCCGTCAGGCCGCCGACGCCCCAGAAGACGAAGACCAGAATGATGATGCCAAAGGCGATTTTGACGCCCCACGATTGGGCGTTGGCTCGAATGAGATCCAGCATGACAGCTCCAGTTCAAAGGTTACGGGCCCCGGCGGGCCGTACGGCGTCCCGCACGGCCCGCCGGGCTCCGGCTTACATTTTTTCTTTTACGGCGTTCAACAGGCCGCCGGACCGGATGATGTCCAGTTCGGCCGCCGAGAGATCATTCCTTACAGGAAGAACGCCCACGCCCGCAATCTCAATATTCGTCACGCCGCCGGGCGTGATTTCCGCGAGCGGGATGCGGATATCCGCCCCCTGGGCGACCTTAGCATAATCTTCCCTGTTCACGAAGACCAGAGGCAGGATGCCGAAATTCACGAGATTGGCGCGGTGAATACGGGCCATCGACAGGGCGATGACGGCCCTGATGCCGAGATGGCGCGGGGCCAGCGCCGCGTGTTCGCGGCTGGAGCCCTGCCCGTAGTTCTCACCCGCCACGATGACGCCGTTGCCGCCCGCTTCGGAGACGGCACGGGCGCGCTTCACGAAGTCGGGGTCCACGCGCACGAACACGTGTTCGGAAATGGCCGGGATATTGGAGCGCAGGGCGAGGATTTCCGCGCCCGCGGGCATGATGTGGTCGGTAGTGATGTTGTCGCCGAGGCGGATCACGACGCTGGCTTCGAGCACGTCGCCGGACGCGTCGAGGCGGGGGAATTTCTCCAGCGCCACGATGTTCGGGCCGCGCAGGACTTCGACGCCCTCGCCGTTTTCCGGCGGGAACACGAACAGGTGCCGGATGGACGGCGGATCGGCGGGCAGTTCCGGCTTGGCGGGCGGGGTTCCCCATGTGGCGGGATCGGTGAACTTGCCGTTCAGGGCGGCTTGGGCGGCGGTCAGGGGGCTGACCAGATAGACCTTGGCGTCCTTGGTGCCGCTGCGCCCCTCGAAGTTGCGGTTGAAGGTACGGGCGCTCACGCCCGCGGTGACGGGCGCGCCGCCGGAGCCGATGCACGGGCCGCAGGAGCATTCGAGCAGGCGCGCGCCAGAGCTGATGAGCGGCTCGAGGAGCCCTTCCTGCGCCAGCATGGTGAGCACCTGCTTGGAGCCGGGGGAAATCATGGCGTCGGTGCCGGGATTGATGCGGTGCCCGCCGAGGATCTGGGCGACCAGCTTGAGGTCGGCGTAGGAGGAGTTCGTACAGGAACCGATACAGACCTGCTCGACGGGCAGGCCGTCGAGTTCGGACACGGGCACAACGCGGTCGGGCATGTGCGGCTGCGCGGCCAGCGGAACCAGCGTGGAAAGATCGATGGCTTCCTCTTCGTCATACGCGGCGTCGGCGTCGGGGCCGAGTTCCCGCCAGTCGGCTTCGCGGCCCATGGCCTTGAGGAAGGCGCGGGTCACGCCGTCGGAGGGGAAGAGGGTGCCCGTGGCGCCGAGTTCCGCGCCCATGTTGGCGATGGTGGCGCGTTCCGGCACGGAGAGGGTGGCGACGCCGGGCCCGGCGTATTCGAACACGCGGCCCACGCCGCCCTTGACGGTGCGGCGGCGGAGCAGTTCGAGGATGACGTCCTTGGCCGAGGCCCAGCCGGTGAGCGCCCCGGTCAGGAAGACGCGCACGACCTTGGGCATGGGGATGTAGTAGGGCTCGCCCGCCATCGCCAGCGCGACGGAAAGCCCGCCCGCGCCCATGGCGAGCGAGCAGATGCCGCCCGCGGTGGGGGTGTGGCTGTCGGAGCCCACGAGGGTCGCGCCGGGCTTGGCGAAGTTTTCGAGGTGGAGCTGGTGGCAGATGCCGGTGCCGGGCCCGGAGTACACGCCGCCGAACTTGGCCGCCACGGTGCGCAGGAAACGGTGGTCGTCGGGGTTGCGGAAGTTCATCTGGAGCGTGTTGTGGTCCACGTAGCTCAGGGAAATATCGGTCTTGACCCGGGGGATGCCCAAGGCTTCGAACTGGAGCCACGCCATGGTCCCGGTGGCGTCTTGGGTCAGGGTCTGGTCGATGCGCAGACCGATTTCGCTTCCGGGCGTCATGGTGCCGGAAACAAGGTGACTGCCGATGATTTTTTGTGTGAGGTTCATATGCTTCCCTTTTGTCTGGACTGCGTTGAAGCCGAGGGGCGCACCCCAACCGGGCCGGCTGGCGCGAAAGGAGATAATCTACGCGGATAGCTGAACAAAGGCAAGCAGTTGCCTTTTTGTCATTTTGCAACCCCGCGCCGATGATGGCTTTTGGAAGGAGGAACCTGCTTTTTCAGGGCACGGGTGTGTTTCGCCGAGTATGCATGTTATTTTTTTAAAAAGGCTGTGTCATAGTAAATGGTTGATAGCTTTTCAGCGAAAGCATATAACGCTTTGATTTAACACGCATTAACGATGATGCCCGTTTCACCGCAGTGATTCGGGTTTTATTTTTGAACGACATAAGAGTTACAACGTGAAGAAAATATTTTACCTCTCTGCGTTGACTACAATAGAGTTGGTGTTATTTATATGGCATCCTAAAGTTTCTCGACGGTACATACGAAAGGAGCAAGAAATGGCATTTTCAGAGAGTACAAAGCAGAAGGCACTTGAAAAAGCAGGCTACAAATGTGAAAAATGTGGTAAATCAGTGACTATGGGTACGTGTGAAGCCCACCATAAACATTCTGTGAAATCAGGTGGCGGAGATGAACTTTCAAATTGCCAAATCTTATGCAAGAAATGTCATCAGGAAACACGAACTTATGGTAAACACTAATCTTTTGTAAGCTCATTGATAGCAAGGGTGAGCCAGTAGGCATCTTCTGTATTGAACTCAAGCATGCCTACTGGTTTTCCCTCACGCCATTTAATGGATACTTCGGCATGACTATAATTAGATATTGCTTTTGACAAAGTATTGCATATTTCACTTAACTCTCGCCAATTCTCGTACTTTTTCTTAGCATGGAATACAATATACGCTCTGGGAATGTATCCAGCGTTTATTTCTACCTCAGACCTATTATCTTCACAACTAAACTCGGTTATTACGTCTTGTATCTTAGATAGTGATTCTATAACAGGAGCAATTTTTTCATCCACATAGGCATTTACTTTTATACACACTTCTTTATGCGTATATGTTGGTTGACTACTCATAGATAATATTTCCTTTATGCAGATCGTTGAATATTTTCTGCACCATTATTAACGATGATGCCCGTTTCACCGCAGTGATTCGGGCATCATTTTTTCTCTGAGGGTGTGCTTAAATTCAATTTTGAAGAATCGTTGGGAAGCCTCTGGACAATTTGCGAAGAGGTCTTATGAAATACTAACGGGTTCAATACGGTGATTCTTTGAGGAGTGGTGTTCAGGCTTTGGGAACCACTTGAACCTACAAGCTAAGCCCTAAATCGAAGTGTGAGGCTACACGCTTCGATTTAGGCGAGGAGAACGTATATGGCGAAAACCAATGATGGCAAAAAGAAGGTACATGTACCTTCTCATATCCGAATCGTTAATGGAAAGAAGGTAAGGGTACCTGAGCATTATCGTTCTACGCCTAATAAGTAACCTTTAGTTGTACAAGCCTGAACACCACTCCTCAAAGAATCACCCTCGTATATGTACCAAGTGAAACGCACACCGGACAGCAAACGGAAGTAGCAGCTTCCGTTTACAGCCTGTAAGCCCAAAACAATGCCCTGTGTTCTTGCTAGTGTCAAGGATACAGGGCATTTCCTTTACTCTCTTATAAGGGCACGCGCCTTCCTCAATCACGTGTGCCGTTAGCCCTCACGCCACGCAAACCACGTAGGCTACGTGTACCCCATGCTCACGTAAGACGTGGGTTAACGCCGTATTCCATGTGTCCGTTCACGCTCCTTGCTTTTGAAGCACTCGATTTCCTCCATCACTTCGCGCACGAAAACATCAGGCTTCATATCAAGAGCTTCACTGAGGTAAAACACTACGTTCATGGAAGGACACTGCGTGCCAGCTTCCAAGGCCGTAATGTGAATACGTGCGATCATAGCCTCTTCGGATAACTTCTTCTTGCTCATGGCAAGTTCGGCTCTCCTGCGGCTCAGGACGTGGGCAATCGCCTCGTTCAAATACGGATACTTTTCCATCCGTACCGGATAACAAATTTCTTGACAAAAACATGGAATAATAGTTCCATGCAGTTATTCATTCACACTATGAGGAGGATTCCCATGTTCAAGAAGTTTGGAATGTTGCTCTTGGCAGCTTGTTTCCTGTTCAGCACGCAAGCCGAAGCCGGAGCCGCCGACCAAATCGGTGTCTACGTAACGCCCAAGTTCGTGTATGGCATCATGGGCGGCAACAAAGCGAAGGCGCACAGCTATGAGGCCGGAGTCTCCGAAACTAAGAATCTCGGTTCGCTGGACGACGTGGTGGGCGGAGCCTTGGCTATCGGCTACGACTTCCATAAGCGTTTCAATGTCCCGATTCGTGCCGAACTGGAGTACAGCGCGTTTGGGGATGCCAAAGCAAGCAAATCATGGGGTACACCAGATGATAGCGATAGGGATGGCATCTACTACCAGTCAATGAAGCAGAAAATTGGTATCCAGGCTTTGTTCGCCAACGTCTACTACGATTTCAGGAACACCACGTCCTTCACGCCGTATGTTGGTGCCGGTATCGGTATGGGATTCCTCAGCAGCAAGTCCGGCTGGAGTTCTCCTGATGACCAGATGTCGCTGTCTTCCAGCCGTAAACACCAGACGAACTTCGCTTGGAACGTTGGCCTTGGTTGCGCGTATGAGTTCAATGACTACGTGGCTCTTGACTTGGGCTACCGCTACGCGCAGTTCGGCAAGGCTAAAAGCGGAACCACGGTCATCCCTGCTGATGGAGAATTTCCCCAAGTGGACATTTACTCCAAGACAAAGCACGTTGATATGCACCAGTTCATGATGGGCGTGCGCTTTACTTTCTAACGCCCATACTTGACACCGTTGACACGGCCTCCTAACTTGCTACGGTGAGTTTAGGGGGCCGTGTTGTTTGGCCTTGTGGTGGGGTGTATAAAATGGTTAATATGAATGGAGAGAACTATGACTATTTACCGTATAAGCTATTATATCCTTCATAAAGAAGGCTATCCAACTACTGATTTTACTTATATATTTGACGGTACAGACTCCTTCTTTATTAAAGACGATGAATATCTTGTTGCTTATGATGGCAATATAGAAGTTTTACAGAAACATATACTCAACAATTTTAATAAAATTTGCCCTAAAATAGGGGATGATAATATTTGTAAATTGAAGTACTGCATATCAGAAGTGACTAAAGAAAATCTTGTAGTCTGCAAAATAGACTCAGAGGATGATATAGAAACATTGCGGTGGTTTGAGAAACACTGGGGAGCTAAATTTTGGCAACCGAATCTTAATAAGGAGCACGAATAAGCCCATACTTATCAATCAATGCTTCTAATTCTTCCACAAATCTTTCACATTCCCCAGTAGTTGTCCATTTAAACGGGATTATATAGAAGTTTCCGCTTAGTGTAGTTATACCGCTACAATCCATAGGTATAAGTATACTTTTCTTTGTTCGTCTATATACTTCGCGCATATCAACACTCCTTTTGTTACAAGAAGAGCCAGCAACTTCGTGTTGCTGGCTCTTACGTTAAAACCGGTACGGGAACCGCTGGTCGACAACCTATGTCGAGCCACCGGGTGAATACAACGGCTTTTAAAGCTTGTCGCAAAATTCCAACTCTGGTCATGGCAGTCTCCATTATAGCATTGTTCCACACCAAGTAGTTGTTCAGATACTTGGTGGCTACGCCTTTAAACCTTCCGATGAAAGCCTTCAATCGGGAGTGGTAAGCGTTGATATGCTGAATGTGATAGACCCCAAGTTTGGCAATACCAGACTCAACCTGCACAAGCTTGATACCGTTATGCCTCGTAAACGCCTTATAAGCCACTTCCTTATCCGTGCAGAGGATAGCGCGTTTTGAGATGCGCCTATTAAGGACTGCATGAAGCGACTTAATAGTGACCTTTCCAAGAGTCGCCACTTTGCTGACGGCTCTATTGTTGCGGTCAATGGCACAACTTACACATACTTTTTCACGAGAAATACCTCGCTTGCTGGTAGCTCCGCCGCGCTTATGAGATTTTCGTCCGGCGGGGTACCCGCCCTTGTACGACAAGGGGAAGAAGGTTTCATCGGCTTCGACTATGCCGCCCAAGCGTTTTTGCTTGGTAGCCAACAAAGCTAGGGCGTCAAGAATCTTATGCCGCCATACGAACGCCGTGTTTCTGTTGATCTTACAGATCGCGGCTGACTTCCTCACAGAAAGCCCGTCCATCATACACTTTACGTAACGTTTCCAGACTTGAAAGTCTTTTCTCGTGGCCGAAAGAATCGAACCCGTCAAGTCTGAAAACATCTTGCCGCAGTCTTTGCCACGGCAGCGGTACCTTTGAATGCCGTTGCGCTGTCCGAAACGCACGACTTCCGTACTTCCACAGTACGGGCACCTGATACCGTCATCACGTTTGCTCCTCAGCAAGTCTTCAAGCGTAACAGCTTTCCCCGACGTTTTCACGGCGGCGATAAACTTTGCTTGTTCGGCTTCTGAAAGCTGGTTGAAGTGAAACAGCAAGTTGTCAAGTTTTGATGACATAACATTCCTCACTCATTGAATAAATCATATCATGAGCGCGTTATGCCGTCAACCATTTACTATGACACAGCCTTTAAAAAAAGTATGAACAGTGTCGGAATTGTTGGGTAAATGATTATAACATACGGAAATAAAATAAAAATTGAATTGACGGAAAATCATTTTTTTGGGTAATACCTTTTTGAAAAAGATAACACAATATTGTGCCGTGTTATTCAAAACAAGGAGTTCGCCATGCTTTTCAAAGTGTTGCTTGCTGGGATGTGTTCGCTCTGCCTCGTTGGGACCGCCACTCTTGCCTCCGCGCATGAATTCATCGTCAAACCCGACAAAACGCAGGCCGCCAAGGGCGAAAGCGTGGACGTGCAGGCGCAGGCGGCGCACGTATTCATGATCAGCGAAGAGGCCGAGCCAGTGGATACCGTTGTGGTCGAACTCATTCAGGGCAACGCCAAGGAACCCGTGAAGCTTGCCGAAGACGCCAAGGTGAAGGCGCTTGTGGGCAAGGCGGCCCTCCCTGCGGACGGCCCCGCCATGATCGTCGGGCATCGTCTGCCGCAGATCTGGAGCGACACGACCGAAGGCGTGCTGGAGGGCGGCCGCAAGGATCTCGAAGCCAAGGGCAAGAAGGTCCTCAAGGTCGGCAAGTATGAGAAGTTCGCCAAGACCGTGCTCAATCCCGCCGCGAATGACGGATTGTACAAGAAGGTTTTGGGGCATGATCTTGAGATCGTGCTGTTGACGAATCCCGCCGACATCAAGGCCGGTGACGACATCAAGGCGGAAGTGCTGCTGAACGGCAAGCCGGTAAAGGCCCCGCTTGGCCTGACCTACGACGGGTACAGCGCCGAGCAGGATGCCTACATGGCCAAGGCTGAAACCGGCGCGGACGGCGTGGCGTCGTTCAAGGTGACCAAGCCCGGCCTGTGGATGCTGCGTACCGAAGTTACCGAAAAGCTCACCGACGGCAGCGCCGACAAGCGCAACATGCGCGCTACCTATGTTTTCCCTGTGATGAAGTAGGAAAAAGGGAAAAGGAAGATTGGGGAGGGGAGAGGGAACCCTTCTTCAGAAGGGTTCCCTCTCCCCTCCCCAA
>ERZ506905.315-NODE-315-length-22058-cov-18.41_pt1 | contig 22058 bp, 18 predicted proteins | sample MGYA00513175_ERZ506905 | MGnify/ENA metagenome assembly ERZ506905
TCATCAGCCCGAGCATGGTGAATGCCAGAGCGATTTTGACGGCAGTTCCGACGACCATGCCGACCCAAGTTGCAACACCTACGCGCCCCGCGTGAAGATAATCTCGCTTGGCCCAGAACTCGCCGATGAAGGCACCGACGAGCGGCATGATGAAGATGCCTACAAGACCGCCCATGAAGACGCCGACGAAGGTACCGATGACCGAACCCCAGATGCCGTAGGAGCTGGCGCCGGCCTTCTGTGCGCCTGCGGTCTGCGCCACAGTGTCAACGATGACGCCGATGACGGCCAGAACGGCGAGCGTCGCGATAGTGCCCCAGCCGATCAGTTCGAAACCGCCGGCCCAGCCGATCAATGCGCCTCCTGCAGCGATCAGCGGAAGTCCCGGAATGGCAGGAATGACGGTGCCTGCGAGGCCGGCGATGATCAGCGAAATGGCACTCAGCCAGCAGATGACGGCAAACCAGTCGATTTGTGCAAACCAGTCGAGCATTCGAAGTTCCTCTTTAGGTTACCAAATTGCGGCGTAAAGCTCCGTCCTTCAGGTCGGAGATATTAGCCGCGAGGTTCTGATTAATCCGGCGTCTCCTGATTCTCGATGTATGTCTTGATAATCGAGAGCGGAGCTCCGCCGCAGCTGGCGGCAAAATACGAAGGCGACCACAGACATGATCCAAAGCATCTTTCGAACCGGGCCTGCGATTGCTTTCGAAGCATTCGGCTCGACACGCCCTTGAGGCTGTTGACGAGTTTCGAAACGGAAACATTGGGAGGATAGTTCACCAGCAGGTGCACGTGATCCCTCTCTCCGTTCATTTCCACCAACTCTGCATTGAAATCCTTGCAGATGCCCTCAAAGATGTCTTTGAGGAACCCAAGTTGATCTGCTGAAAAGCGTGCGCACCTGTATTTGGTCACGAAGACCAAATGCACGTGCATCATGAATACACAGTGTCTTCCCCTACGAACATCGGTGTTTTGCATCGTGTCTCCTTTCGAGAGACTAAGTATAATATCGGCATGATTATTCGCCAAGGCTTTTCGTTTAAACTGAAACCCGACGGAGCTCAGGACAGAAAGATGTCCCGCTTCGCCGGTTGCACGCGTTGGGTGTACAACCAAGGGCTTGCCTGGAACGAAGAGCGTCGTACAGCGGATCCCGCCTTCCATCTCAGCTATCCGAAGCTTTGCTCCGAACTGCTGGTTTGGAAGGAGCAGAATCCCTGGCTCAAGGAAACGCACTCTCAGGTTCTCCAGCAATCGCTGAAGGATCTGATGGGCGGCTTCCAAAAGTTCTTCAAAGGTCTGTCGGCCTTCCCGAAGATGCACAAGAAGTTCGTGACCACGGACTCCTTCCGCTTCCCGCAGGGCTTCAAGATTGACGAAGGACGGCGGCAGATTTATCTGCCGAGCATCGGCTGGGTCAAATACAAGCGAAGCCGCTTCATCCAAGGCAAAGCCAAGAATGTGACGGTTTCCCGACAGGCCGACGGCTGGCACGTTTCTATTCAAACCGAGTACGAAATGGAGCCTCCCAAGCATGCCGGCGATAGTGTCGGCATTGACATGGGCTGCGTCCGTTTCTGTACGCTTTCCGACGGCACGTTCTTTGAGCCGTGCAGCGCACTCAAAAAGCAGCTGAAAAAGCTTGCTTGGATGCAGTGCAGGCTCGCAAGAATGCAGAAGTTCGGAAAGAATTGGCGCAAACAAAAGGCCGCGATTGCAAGGCTTCATCAGCATATCGCCAATGTCCGTCGTGATTTCATCGAAAAGGTCTCGCTGGAAATCTGCAAGAACCACGCAGAAATTTTCAGAGAGGACTTGAAGATCAAGAACATGACGGCATCCGCGAAGGGAACTGTTGAGGAGCACGGCACTCGCGTTGCACAAAAGAGTGGTCTCAACCGTTCCATTCTCGATCAGGGTTGGAGGATATTTTTCTCCAAGCTTGATTGGAAGGCGTTGAGACTTGGCGGACACGTACATACGGTGCCGCCGCAGAATACAAGTCGCACCTGCCCGATATGCGGCTGTGTTTCCAAAGACAATCGCAAGACGCAGGCGTTGTTCAAATGCGTCTCCTGCGGACATCAGGGAAACGCGGACGTTGTGGCTGCGATAAACATCAAAGAGCGCGGACGAAGCTCGTTAGCCTGTGGGGAGCCTGAGAAGAATGCTCAGACTCAAGTGAATTCGGGTCGGTCCAAAAGACCGACGCCGAATCAGCAGCAGGAATCCACCGAAGTGATCAGTAGCGCAAGCTACTGACACAGTAGAGAATCCCCGTCGTTTAGGGCGGAGAGAACGTCAATGTGCGCCTTCCCAGTAGCCGACGTCGCCCGCCCACGGTTCGAAGCGAGTGTTGCCGCCGCGGAAGACCATGCGGAGCGTACCGATGGGACCGTTACGCTGCTTGGCGATGATGATCTCGGCAAGGTTCTTGTCAGGCGTGTCCTTGTTGTAGACGACCTCGCGATAAATGAACATGATGACGTCGGCGTCCTGTTCGATTGCGCCGGATTCGCGAAGGTCGGACATGATCGGGCGCTTGTCGGCTCGCTGTTCAAGAGAGCGGTTGAGCTGCGAGAGCACGATGACCGGGCAGTGCAGCTCCTTTGCCAGCGCCTTGAGGCCGCGTGAAATTTCAGACAGTTCGGTCGAGCGGTTGTCGACGCCTGCACGGCCCGTCATCAGCTGAATGTAGTCGACGACGATGAGGCCGAGCGGGCCCGTCTGGTTGACCAGGCGACGAGCACGGCTTGAAAGCTCTGAGATCATCAGGGCGGGCGTGTCATCGATGTAGATGGGCTTGTTTTCCAGGCGATGGACGGCCTTCGAGAAGGCGTTCCATTCCTCGTCCTCGAGCTGTGCCTTCCTGAGCTTTTGGGCGTCGATGTTGGCGACGGAGCTGATCAGACGCTGGGCGAGCTGGTCGCCGCCCATTTCGAGAGAGAAGACGGCGACGGGCAGTTCCTGACGCACGCCGACGTTTTCTGCAATGTTGATGGCGAACGAGGTCTTGCCCATCGAGGGACGGCCCGCGATGATGATCAGGTCGCCGCGTTGCAGACCCGCAAGCTCTCTGTCGAGATTGGGATAGCCCGTCGGCACGCCTGTGACTTCCGAGCCCTGCTGGTTCTGGTAAAGATCGATGATCTTCTCGGAAACTTCTCGAACGAGCGTGGCCATGGGCTGGAAGCCGCGCTGGCCGCGCGAATTGCGTTCGTTGATCGCGAGCACGATGCGCTCGGCCTCATCGAGGATCTGCGCCGTTTCGCGTCCTTCGGGTTGCAGCGCGCACGTGACCATGTGGTCGCCCGCGCTGATCAGCTGTCGCAGAACGGACTTGTCGTGAACGATTTCGGCGTAGCGGCGGATGTTGGCAGCGGAGGGCGTGTTGTTGACGAGTTCCGCAAGATACGCAAAGCCGCCCGTATCGGTGTCGAGGCCGGCATCGCGAAGCGACTCGGCGACGGTCAGCGAGTCGGCGGGACGGCCGCGCTGGATCATCGCGGCGATGTGCTCGTAGATGATCTTGTGGTCGCGGCGGTAGAAGTCATCGGGCTGAATGATGTCGACGATGCTGTCTAGAGCATTGTTGTCGATCATCAAGCCGCCCAGAATGGACTGTTCGCTGTTGATGCTCTGCGGAGGCCTGCGCACGGCCTGCGCGGCGGGATCGTCAATCATGTCAGTCATGTGTTTGCTTCTTCCTCGTGTGTGAGCTCAATATCTTAGCTTCAATCACGCTTGAAAGTGAGGTCGGTCGTCGTCAAAAAACTGAGCATGTTTGCGACAGTCTGAAGATGAAGAAACAGCTTTCATTGTGCGAGAGACGTTGACAAGTTTTTCGAGCGTCCAGAGACGAAGAGGCGCATGATGCGCCTCTTCGCTGCTGCAGGAAAATGTTGTCAGAGCACTTCAGTCGCGAAGTCCGCCAGACGCGAGCGCTCGCCACGCGTGAGCGTGATCGTGGCTGCGTGCGGCCAGCCCTGGAAGCGTTCGACGACGTAGGTGAGGCCGGAGCTGCCTTCCGTCAGGTAGGGCGTGTCGATCTGGGCGATGTTGCCCAGACAGACGATCTTCGTGCCGGGGCCCGCGCGCGTGATGAGGGTCTTCATCTGCTTCGGGCTCAGGTTCTGCGCCTCGTCGATGATGACGAACTTCTTGAGGAAGGTGCGTCCGCGCATGAAGCTCATCGACTTGATGCGGATGCGGGCCTTGATGAGGTCGAGCGTCGCCTGCCGACCCCAGTCGCCGCCCGTGCTGTTTTCCGAGCGGTGAAGCACCTCGAGGTTGTCCTCGAGCGCGCCCATCCACGGCGCCATCTTCTCCTCCTCGGTGCCGGGCAGGAAGCCGATGTCCTCGCCGACGCTGACGGTCGCGCGCGTCACGATGATTTCGGAGAATCGGCGCTCGTCGATCGTCTGGGTGAGGGCGGCGGCAAGGGTCATCAGGGTCTTGCCCGTGCCCGCCTGGCCGAGCAGCGTGACGAAGTCGATCTCGGGATCGGTGAGCAGGTTGAGCGCCATGTTCTGTTCGGCGTTGCGCGCATGAATGCCCCAGACCTTGAGGCGAGTGCGGTAGTCGCGCAGCAGGCGGATCGTGACCGCGTCGGGCTCGACGCTCGTGACGATGGCCATGAAGTCGGGGTCGCCCTCGATCGTCAGGCACATGTTGACGACGTAGCGGTCGGCCTCCTTCGTCTCGAAGCGGTAGTGCGTCGTGCCGTCGTCCTGCCAGGACTTGAGGGACTTGCCGACGGTCGTCCAGAAGTCGGAGGGCAGCGCCATGCGGCCCGAGTAGAGCATGTCGGTGTCGTCGAGCACCTTGTCGGAGAGATAGTCCTCCGCAGGAATGCCCAGCGTCGTCGCCTTGATGCGCATGTTGATGTCCTTGCTCACCAGCACGACGGCCAGATCGGGGAAGGCGCCCTCGACGCCCTTGACGACCGCGAGGATGCGGTTGTCGCCCTTGAAGGTCGGCAGTGCGGCGGGAATCGGCACGTCGACGGCGTGGGTTTCAAAGAAGAGCCTGCCCGTCGCCTCCTTGTTGCCCAGAAGCGAGAGCGGCACGCCCTTCGTCAGGTCGTGTCCGTTGAGCTCCATCAGCTGATCGAGGCTGCGGCTCACCGAACGCGCGTTGCGTGCGACGTCGCTCGTGCCCTTCTTGTGGTTGTCGAGCTCTTCGAGCACGGTCATGGGCAGGAAGACGTCGTGCTCGGCGAAGCTGAAGATGCTCATGGGATCGTGAATCAGCACGTTGGTGTCGAGCACGAAGAGCTTGCGCTTGTCGGCGGGTGTTGCGGCGCGTCCGCGGCGGTTGGCGTGCCTGGATTCGCGCACATCGGACTCGGCGACCGCGGGGGCCGTCTGGGGCTTCACTGCGGTTGCGGCTTTTTTGACGGGGGGCTTCTTCACGGCGGGCTTCGCGGGCGTCTTCGCCGTCGATTTGGGGGCGGCAGTCTCCTGCGCGGTGACGGTCTTTTCGACAGTCTTCGTCGTTTCGGCGGGCGCGGCCTTCACGGTCTTCCTCGTCGTGCGGCGGGGCTTCGATGCCGTCTCGGGAGCCTGCGACGGTTTGGCTGCGGCCTTGGGCGCAGCCTTTCCGGCGGGCTTGGTCAGATCGGCTTCGGGACCGTAGTCGGTCAGCACGTCCCCTCGCTTGGCGGGTCTTTTCGGAAGCGGCATGGCGTTTCTCTCTAATCTATTGTCAATGAAGTCATTGTAGAGGTTCGGTGGCCGGCGGGCGTCCCCCTTCTGTCTGAAGGTCGACAAGACTTACAATTACGATCGAGTGGACGGGTGTTTCGCGTGAGCATCTGCTCGAAAGCACCTATTTCGCTGTAGGTCAAATGCCTGGGTTCCGTAAAAAACCGTCTCTTTAAGTTTTCGGAGAATGATTTTCAGGTAGTATGGCTTTATCGTCATTTGCCTGATGAGTGACAGCGACTATTTCCCCCTTTCCAAGGAGGTTTAATGCAGTACATTTCCACCCGAGGCCTCGAATCGAGCTTCTCGTTCAGCGACATTCTCTTCGAGGGCTATGCCGAGGATGGCGGCCTCTACGTGCCTGCGGTGTTCCCGAAGGTCGACGCCCACACCCTGATGACGTGGCGCGGCCTCTCCTATGCCTCGCTCGCCTTCGAGGTCATCCGCCTCTTCGCCGAGGAGCTCCCGAAGGAGGATCTCTGGCAGATCTGCTCCGAAGCCTATCAGGCCGGCAACTTCGGCCACACCCGCGGCATGTTCACGGCCGAGGAGATCACGCCCGTGAAGTGGCTCCACGACCAGGTCGGCCTGCTCGAGCTCTCGAACGGTCCGACGCTTGCCTTCGACGACATCGCCATGCAGTTCATGTCGAGGCTCTTCGACACGTCGTTCGCTCAGGGGCGTCCGCGCACGCTGCTTGGCGCCACGACGGGCGACATGGGTGCTGCGGCCGAGGCCGCGTTCGGCGGGCACAAGAACATCAAGGTCGTCATGCTTTCCCCGAAGGACCGCATGAGCCAGTTCCAGGCGGCGCAGCTTTATTCCAATCAAGATCCGAACGTCGTCAACATCGAGGTCAACGGCACGTTCGACGAATGCCAGGACATCGTGCGCACGATCCTCGAGGATCGCGAGTACGCGAAGGCCCACGGCCTCGGCGCGATCAACTCCGTCCTCTGGGCCCGCATCGTGCCGCAGATCGTCTACTACTTCTACGGCTATCTGAGGGCCGTCGAACGCGTGGGCGAGGAGGTCGTCTTCGCGGTGCCGGGCGGCAACTTCGGCAATGCGTACGCGTGCTGGGTCGCCAAGAAGATGGGACTTCCGATCATGCGCCTCATCGTCTGCACGAACGAAAACGACGCGATGGACGAGTTCCTTCGCACGGGTCGCTACGCGCCGAAACCCTCGAGCGAGACGATTGCAACGTCCTCGCCCTCCACTGACATCTCGCGCGCCGCGAGCTTCGAGCGCTTCCTCTTCGACGTGCTCGGCCGCGACGGCGCCCGCGTCAGGGAGCTTGCCGAGGATCTGATGACGAAGGGCGAATTCACGCTCACGGCCGAGGAATTCCGCAAGGTCCGCCTGTCGGGCGTCGTGTCGGGCTCCTCGAACCATCCGAATCGCCTCGAGATCATCGAGCAGATGCACCTCGAGTACGACACGTACGTCGACCCGCACACGGCCGACGCGCTCTTCTCGGGCATCTACCTCCACCCCGTCGGCGTCAAGACGCTCTGCGTCGAGACGGTTCAGGCCGTCAAGTTCCCGAGGATGGTCAGGCAGGCCACGGGCGTTGCCGTCGAGCCGCCCGAGGACATGGCCGACCTCTTCAGCCGTCCGCTGCGCAAGGTCCAGACGCCTGCGTGCGAAGCGGCGGTCCGAGAGGAGATCGAGAGGCTGACGGAGCGCCCTGATGCCTAAAACGGTCGGGTTCGTCGGCTTTTCCGAAAGCGGCAAGACGACCCTTGCGACCCGGGTTGCGGCGGAACTCACCCGCCGCGGTTTCCGGGTCGCGGCGCTTAAGGACGCGCACCACGGGTTCGACATGGACAAGCCCGGCAAGGACAGCTGGCGCTACAGGGAGGCGGGTGCCTCGCAGGTGATCGTGCGCAGCGACCGAAGATGGGCCATGCTCGTTGAAACGCCTGAACAGCCGTCGGTTGAAGAGCTGCTTGCCAGATTTTCGGATGTCGACGTCATCCTTGTGGAGGGGTTTAAAAACGAGGGCGCATTCCCTAAAATTGAAGTCCGACGCAGGGCGTGCGAGGCCAATCCGAGACTCTCGCTCATGCATGACGACGTGGTGGCCGTCGCCTCCGACTTCGAGGAGCCGGACGAAAGGGTGCCGCGGCTCGACATCAACGACCCTGCAGCCGTTGCAGATTTTGTTGTAAGCCTATGATCACCTACGCCGAAGCCCTGCGCCGCCTCATGGAGAAGGCGGTGCCCGTCGAGGGAATGGAAACCGTTCCGCTCCTCTATTCAACCCACCGCGTGCTCGCCGAAGACATCGTGAGCCCTATCGCCGTTCCCGGATGGGACAACTCCCAGATGGACGGCTACGCGGTCAGAGCGGCCGAGCTGGCTGAGGCGTCCGAAGATCATCCCGTCGTGCTGCCCGTTTCCGACCGCATTCCCGCCGGTCAGGTTGGCTCAAGGCTTGCGCAGGGCAGCGTCGCGCGCATCTTCACGGGCGCGCCGATGCCCGAGGGTGCCGACACGGTCGTGCCCCAGGAAAACGTCGAGGTGACGCCCGAGGGCGTCTGCTTCAAGTCCCCCGTGCGCGAGGGCGCATGGGTCCGCCGCCGCGGCTCCGACGTGCCTCAGGGCGGCGTCGTGCTCAAGAAGGGCGCCCGCCTGACGCCCGCCGCGATCGGCATGGTCGCGTCCATCGGCCGCGCCTACGTCAAGGTTTACCGCCGTCTTCGAGTCGGCATCTTCTTTTCGGGCGACGAGCTCGTGCAACCGGGCGAACCCCTGCCGCCGGGTGGCATCTACAACTCGAACCGCTTCATGATCCGCAGCCTCCTTCAGGAGCTCGGCTGCGAGGCGCTCGACCTGGGCAGCGTGCCCGACACGCTTGAGGCCACGATCGAGGCTTTCGAGAGCGCGGCCGCCTCGGCCGACGTCATCCTGACGACGGGCGGCATGAGCGTGGGCGAAGAGGACCACATCAAGCCGGCGGTCGAAGCAGTCGGTTCGCTCAACGTCTGGCGCGTCCGTCTCAAGCCCGGCAAGCCCCTCGCGTTCGGCGAGGTGCGCGGCGTGCCCTTCATAGGCTGTCCGGGCAATCCCGTTGCGGGCTTCGTGGTCTTCCTGATGATGGCCAGACCCTACCTCCTGAGGACGATGGGCCTCACCGACATCGACGTAAAGCCCATGGCCGTGAGAGCCGACTTCGACTGGCTCAAGCCGGGCGACCGTCAGGAGTTTGTGCGCGTGCGCCGCAACGACGAGGGCGGGCTCGACCTCTATCACACGCAGAATTCGCAGGTGCTTTCCTCCTGCGCCTGGGCCGATGGTCTCGTCGACATTCCCGTGGGCGGCACCGTCCGCAAGGGCGACATGGTCAGCTACTACCCGTTCTGCCAGTTCTTCGCCTGAGAGTGGCTCGAAATGCGCAAACCTGAAACACAAGAAAGAGAGGACATAACAAAATGAAGATCCGCATCCTTTACTTTGCGCTTCTGCGCGACGCCCTCGGTCGTGCGCAGGAGGAGCTTGAGGTGCCTGAGGACGTGACGACGGTCGCAGGGCTTCGCGAGTGGCTTCGCGGCTACGGCGAGCCGTATGCGACTGCGCTCGGCAATGCGCGCCGCGTGCGCGCGGCCGTCAATCAGGAGATGGCCGAGCCCGACGACACCGTGAAGGCGGGCGACGAGGTCGCCTTCTTTCCGCCGGTGACCGGAGGCTGATCATGTCCCTGACGACCATTCGCGTGAGCGAGGCGGACTTCAATCCCGGCGAGGAGATCGAGAGGCTCATCGAGTCCTCTCCCGAAGCGGGCGGCGTGGCGAGCTTCGTGGGCGTGGTGAGAAACCGCAATGACGGCAACGACGTCACGCATCTCACGCTCGAGCACTATCCCGCGATGACCGAAAGGGCGCTCGCGGGCATCGTCGAGCGCGCAAGGGCACGCTGGGACGTCTGCGGCGTGACGGTCATCCACCGCGTGGGCGAGATGGCCGTGGGCGAGCACATCGTGCTCGTCGTCGTCACGAGCGCGCACCGCCGCGAGGCCTTCGAGGCCTGCGAATTCATCATGGACTGGCTCAAGACCGAGGCCCCCTTCTGGAAGAAGGAGAGGACGCCCGAGGGCGAGCGCTGGGTCGACGCGCGCGAGAGCGACGAAGAGGCCAGGCGTCGCTGGGGTGAGGCCGCACGATGACCAGGGACGGGCCGCTCTGGCTCGTGATCCTCGCCGTCGGTACGGGCGCCGGACTCGGCGCCGTCTGCCGATGGACGCTCTCCTATTTCCTCAATCCGCTCGCAGGATGGATGCCCTGGGGAACGCTCGCCTCCAATGCCGCGGGCGGCCTTCTGATCGGCGCCGCACTCGCCTGGACGAGCGCGAATCCCGAGCTGCCGCCCGCCGTACGGCTTTTCGTCATCACGGGCTTTCTCGGAGGTCTGACGACCTTCTCGACCTTTTCGGCTGAAGCCTTCTCGCTCATCACGTCGGGCGCCTTCATCAGGGCCGGCGTGCACATGGCCTCGCATTTGCTGCTGAGCCTGACGGGCACTTGGGCGGGCTGGACGGCCGTCCGCTCGCTCTGAGCACGGGAAGGCAGCCTGAACGCTCACGGCCCCGCCGGTCTTGCACCAGACGGGGTCGTTTCATTTCGGCTCTCCGAGAGTCTTGACGCCGGACAAACTCTGTAGCAACTTCAATGTTCAGGCATCTTGAAATGTCCTGCTCGATCCCCATATAGGTAGGGACATCAGATGAGAATCCCGTGATCGCAGGCAGAGTCAATGCGGTCCCATGCAGGGGTTTTCGAAGGAACAAGAACATGCGTCAAGACAAGTTAACGACTAAATTCCAGGAAGCGTTGGGCGAGGCCCAGTCGCTCGCGCTTGCTCATGACAACCAGGTCATCGAGCCTGTGCACATTCTGGCGGCTGTGCTCGCCGACGGTGAAGGTTCGAGCAGGAGCCTTCTTGAACGTGCGGGCGTGAACGTCCAGAGCCTGACGCGCGAAGTGAACGCGGCCGTCGAGCACCTGCCGAAGGTTTCGGGCACGGGCGGCGACGTGCAGATCTCGCGCGACCTCATGAACCTCCTCAACCTCACGGAGAAGGAGGCGATGAAGCGCGGCGACGAGTTCATCTCGACGGAAATGCTGCTTCTCGCCCTCACGGAGGACAGGAGCGAGGCGGGCCGTCTTGCGAAGAATGCAGGGCTGACTCGCGCTGCCATTGAAGCGGCGGTCGAAACCGTCCGCGGCGGCGACAAGGCCGACAACCCCGATGCGGAAAGCCAGCGCGAGGCGCTCAAGAAATACACGGTCGACCTGACCGAGCGCGCCCGTCAGGGCAAGCTTGATCCCGTGATCGGTCGTGACGACGAGATCCGCCGCACGATGCAGATCCTGCAGCGCAGGAGCAAGAACAACCCCGTCCTGATCGGCGAGCCCGGCGTGGGCAAGACGGCCGTGGTCGAGGGTCTGGCGCAGCGCATCGTCAACAACGAGGTGCCCGACAGCCTTCGCGGCAAGCGCATTCTCTCGCTCGACATGGCGGGCCTGATTGCGGGTGCGAAGTACCGCGGCGAGTTCGAGGAGCGTCTCAAGAAGCTTCTGAAGGAAGTGACGGCCGAGTCCGGCAGGATCATCCTCTTCATCGACGAGCTGCACACCGTGGTGGGCGCCGGCAAGACGGAAGGCTCGATGGATGCGGGCAACATGCTCAAGCCCGCGCTCTCGCGCGGCGAGCTGCACGTGATCGGCGCGACCACTCTTGACGAGTACCGCAAGTACGTCGAGAAGGATGCCGCCCTCGAGCGCCGCTTCCAGAAGGTGTTGGTCGACGAACCGAGCGTCGAGGACACGATCGCCATTCTGCGCGGCCTGCAGGAACGCTATGAGGCGCATCATGGCGTCGAGATCACCGACCCAGCCATCGTGGCCGCGGCCGAACTTTCGCACCGCTACATCACCGACCGCTTCCTGCCCGACAAGGCCATCGATCTGATCGACGAGGCCGCGGCCCGTGTGAAGATGGAGATCGATTCCAAGCCCGAGGCTCTCGACAAGCTTGACCGCCGCCTGATCCAGCTCAAGATCGAGCGCGAGGCCATGAAGAAGGAGACCGACGACGCCTCGAAGAAACGTCTGCAGGCGATTGAGGACGAGATCGACAAGCTCTCCCGCGAGTATGCCGACCTTGAGGAGGTCTGGAAGAAGGAGAAGAGCGAGGCGCTCGGCGCCAAGAGCGTCCGCGACGAGATCGACCGCACGCGTCACCAGATGGAGGAGTACCGCCGCACGGCCCAGTACGAAAAGCTCGCCGAGCTTCAGTACGCCGTTCTGCCCAAGCTTGAGGAACGCCTGAAGAAGGCCGAGAAGGCCGAAGCGGGCGATGCGCCCAAGCCGAAGCTTCTCAGAACCACCGTGGGTGCCGAGGAAATCGCCGAAGTCGTCAGTCGCGCAACGGGCATTCCCGTCGCGAAGATGATGGAGGGCGAGCGCCAGAAGCTCCTGCACATGAAGGATGCGCTCGAGGAGCGCGTCGTGGGGCAGGACGAAGCCGTCAAGCGCGTGGCCGAGACGATTCTGAGAAGCCGTGCAGGGCTTTCGGATCCGAACCGTCCATACGGCAGCTTCCTCTTCCTCGGCCCGACGGGCGTCGGCAAGACCGAGCTCACGAAGGCGCTCGCGCAGTTCCTCTTCGACACGGAGGATGCGCTCGTGCGCATCGACATGAGCGAGTTCATGGAAAAGCACAGCGTCGCCCGCCTGATCGGCGCGCCTCCGGGATACGTGGGTTACGAGGAAGGCGGCTACCTGACGGAGGCCGTCCGCCGTCATCCCTACAGCGTGATTCTTCTTGACGAAGTCGAGAAGGCTCATCCCGATGTCTTCAACGTCCTGCTGCAGGTGCTTGACGACGGCCGCATGACCGACGGCCAGGGCCGCACGGTGGACTTCAAGAACACCGTGATCGTCATGACCTCGAATCTGGGCTCCTCCGAGATTCAGGAGATGATCGGCGAGTCGAGGGAGAGCGTGAAGAATGCCGTGATGACCGAGGTGCGCGAGCACTTCCGTCCGGAGTTCATCAACCGCATCGACGAGATCGTGATCTTCAACTCGCTCGGCAGCGAGGCCATCCGTCGCATCGCCGCGATCCAGCTCAAGAGCCTGCAGGCCCGCGTGGCCGCCCAGGACGTGACGCTCGAGGTGACCGACGAGGCCATGGCGGAACTCGCCGAAGTGGGCTTCGATCCGCATTACGGCGCACGTCCGCTCAAGCGCGCGATCCAGGACCACATCGAGAATCGTCTTGCGATGGTCATGCTCGAGGGTTCCGCAGGTCCCGGCGACACGATCCGCGTGGGCGCGAAGGACGGCAGGTTCACGTTCGACGTGGAGAAGGTCGCTCAGTGACGCTGAGGTGCTCGGATCCGTCCGACTCGTGAGCTGCTCATGACGAAAGGGGCTTCGCCGGCAACGGCGAAGCCCCTTCGCAGTGTGTGCGTCGCGATGCGCAATGAGGCAGCTGCATGAGGGGAGTGAGCGTGTCCTTGCCCGAGGAGGCCTCACGGACATCGCCCCAACAGGGCGATGGAGTAAAGCTTGCCGTGAGAAGTCAGCAGAGGCCATGGTGCCAAGCAGGAGGGTGCTCGGGTTGGCAATACATGGTCAGCTCCATGTTTGCAAGTGCAGGGGGAGGGGTTTCGTGAAAAAGACGGTCTCGCGCAGGAAGCGCAGGGCCGTCTTTTTGCATGTGCCGCGCGTCAGTTGAGGAAGTGTGCGGGCATGACGGGGGCGAAGTTTGGGTTGAGCGGCATGGAGACGCCGCGGGCGTTCACGTAGATGCGGCCGCCCTCGTCCTCGTATTCATAGTAGCGGGGCTCTTCGTGGATGACGACGTCGGTGAGGCCGAGCATGTTGAAGAAGCGTTCGAAGTTGGTGGCGTATGTGTTGAGGTCGACGCCCGTGTCCTGGAAGGAGATGCAGTCGCCCGAGAAGGGCTGGTCGCGGGAGGTCTCCATGGAGAGTGCAATGCGGATTTCGGAGGCGTAGATCTTGGCCGCGTCGGGACGCGAGCAGAAGATGGCGATCGAGGCGCAGAATTGGTCGGGCTCGCAATCCGCCGTCTGCACGGCATTTGTAAGGAGCGGGTAGATGCGGAAGGGCGAGAGCTGCTGCTCGAAGAAGTCGAGTCCCTTGACGAGGGGCATGGGTTCCGTGAAGATCGTCTGGCAGGACGCGATGTTGGACTTGAGGGCCTCCTGCATGTCGAACGCAAACGGATTCTTGAGGATCTGGTTGGGATCGAAGTGGCCGCTGACGCAGAACTCGGGGTGGCGCGTGGTGTCCCACCAGCGGTAGGGATGCACGACGGCGAGCTCGCCCGCAGGCACGGTTACGGTGATGACGAGGTGGCGCAGGTAGAGGCCGTAGATGCGTTCGTTCTCAAGCGCGGCGATGGGGTCATCCTCGCCTTCGGGTACGTCGAGGTGTTCCTTGGTGTAGAGGGTTCCCTTGCATTCGGCCATCGCACGCGTGAGCCTGCCCGCCGTCTCGGTATCGTTGGCGGGCCCTTGGTTGCTGCGGAGCATTTCATGGAAGATCGTGATCTTGGCCTTCGGGTTGATGTAGTGCTTCTTGAGGATCTCGACAACCTTGTCGGCGGTTTCCTGCGAGAGCGTGACGTTGGGGCAGGCGGTCTTGAAGAACGTGCTCATCATCAGGCCGACCATCAGCATCGATGTGGACTCGGTCGGGGTCCTGTATTCGTACTTCACCTCGGAGAGCATGCCGTAGAAGTTCCCGCGGGCCTCGTTGGCGACGGAAGGATGCTGGGCCTCGATCTTGTCGAAGACTTCGTTGGCCATGATGTAGAAGTCGTCGGAGAGCGGCTTCTCGAGGATCGTGCGCAGACGCCGCTCGAGGATGTCACGGTCGGCGAGGGTCGTATAGGCCGTCAGGCGGTTGAGGATGAAGCTGAGTTCGCGGCGCTGGGCCGCAAGATGTGAAGAGCGTGCCATGAATGAAGGTCATGCGGCAGCCGGTTGCGGGCGCCGCGGAAAGCGGGATGGGGACGGCCGCTGCGGCGGCTTCCCCGAAAAGCGTTGTGCAGGAGATTCTAACGGATTTGGCCTGCACGGACTGCATTCGGGTCGGATGTGAAAAGAGGAGCGCGAGGCTCCTCTTTTCAATCGTGGCAGGCCTGAAGCGGTCAGGCGGGATTGCGCACGGCGGCCTGGACTTCGTCGAAGGTCTTCGCGATGCTCTTGGAGGGAGCCTTGTCGAGAAGGCTCACGACGACGATGGCGATGAGGGCGAAGACGAAGCCCGGAAGGATTTCGTAGAGGCCGAGCCAGGCGTAGTGGTTCCAGACGAGGACCGTGACGGCGCCGGTGATCATGCCCGCGAGCGCGCCGTTGCGCGTCATGCGGCGCCACCAGAGCGACATGATGATGACGGGGCCGAAGGCCGCGCCGAAGCCCGCCCAGGCGTAGGAGACGAGGGAGAGCACGAGGCTGTTGGGGTCGCGGGCGAGCCAGACGGCGACGACCGAGACGAGGAGCACCATGCTGCGGCCGAACCAGACGAGTTCGCGCTGGGAGGCGTTGCGGCGGATGAACGTGCGGTAGAAGTCCTCGGTGAGAGTCGACGAGCACACGAGCAGCTGGCAGGAGAGCGTGGACATGACGGCCGCGAGAATGGCGGACATTAGGATGCCGGCGATCCAGGGATTGAAGAGAAGGCCCGAGAGGACGATGAAGACGCGCTCGTGGTTCTGTTCGACGAGGGAGGCGACGTCGCGGTGCTCGGCGAAGAAGGCCGCGCCGAAGAAGCCGACGGCGACGGCGCCCGAGAGGCAGAAGCTCATCCAGAGGGTGGCGACGCGGCGGGCGTTCGGGATCACCTTGATGGAGCGGGTGGCCATGAAGCGCACGAGGATGTGCGGCTGGCCGAAGTAGCCCAGCCCCCAGGCGAGAAGGCTGACGATGCCCACGAGGGTGTGGCCCTCGAGGATGTTGAGCATCTTGATGTCGACGCTCGCGACGCACTCGGTGGCGGCGGTGAAGCCGCCGAGGTCGTACATGACGGCGATCGGCGTCACGATCAGGGCGAGGCACATGAGGAGAGCCTGAATCGTGTCGGTCCAGGAGACGGCGAGGAAGCCGCCCACGAAGACGTAGCAGATCGTGGCGGCGGCGCCCAGAATGAGGGCCGTCTCATAGGACATGCTGAAGGTGTTCTCGAAGAGGCGGGCGCCCGCGACCACGCCCGAGGCGCAGTAGATCGTGAAGAAGAGCAGGATCACGACGGCGGCGATGATGCGCAGTAGGTTTTGCTTGTCCTCGAAGCGGTGCGAGAAGTAGTCGGGGAGCGTGAGCGCGTTGTGGGTCTTCTCCGTGTAGACGCGCAGGCGGGAGGCGACGACGCACCAGTTGATGTAGGAGCCGAGGACGAGGCCGATGCCGATCCACGACTGGGAGATGCCGGCGAGGTAGACGGCGCCGGGCAGGCCCATCAGAAGCCAGCCGGACATGTCGGAGGCGCCGACCGAAAGGGCCGTCACGAAGCCGCCGAGGCTACGTCCGCCGAGAATGTAGTCGCCGTAGCTGCGGGTGTGGTAGTAGGCGTAGAAGCCGACGCACACCATGACGAGCAGATAGCCGACGAAGGTGATCGCAGTGGGATTGCTGAACATAAGGGGGACCCTTTCTTATATTGATTGTTCGCCGGGCGGGGGCGCGGCGGGCGCGTCATCGAGAAGGGGGCCTGGCAGGGTGAAGAAAACGGGCGCAAAAAAAAAAGCGCGGCCTGGCCGCCGGATGACCGAAGACTTGTGTTCGGGTATTCAAGTATACGGACGCGAACGCCTTCTGTCCCACTGAACGGGAGAAAAGGTGAAGGACTAAGGCAAGATGCCTAGGCGAAACTACCCGCCGATGTAGCTCATTTCGATCTTCGCGCGCTCGGGCGCGAGACCGAGCGAACGGAGCTCGGAGTAGTGGTTGTCGCGGGCGGACCAGATTCGGCCGAGCGCTTGCTCGATCTCGAAGTCGGTGGCGCCGCCGCGGAGCATCGTGCGGATGTCGTAGCCCTCGGTCGCGAAGAGGCAGAGGTAGAGGCGCCCGTCCATGCTCAGGCGCGCGCGGGAGCATTCGCCGCAGAAGGCCTGGGTGACGGAGGAGATGCAGCCGAATTCGCCAGCGCCGTCCAGATAGCGCCAGCGGGAGGCGGTTTCACCCGGATAGTTGGCGCCGACGGGCTCGACGGGCCACTTTGCGCGGATCATCCCGACCACCTCCGCGGAGGGAACGACGTCGGTCATGCGCCAGCCGTTGGAGGTGCCCACGTCCATGTACTCGATGAAGCGGGGGATGATGCCCGTGTGGCGGAAGTGTTCGCAGATGCGGACGATTTCGGACTCGTTCACTCCGCGCTTGACGACGGTGTTGATCTTGACGCGAAAGCCCATGTCGGCCGCAAGCCTGATGTTGTCGAGCACTTTGGCGGCGGGAAAGCCCACGTCGTTGAAGCTCTGGAAGATGCCTTCGTCGAGCGCGTCGAGGCTGATCGTGACGCGGTCGAGGCCCGCGTCGCGCAGGGCCTGCGCCTTCTTGTGAAGGATGGAGGCGTTCGTCGTGAGCGCGATGTCGATGTCGCGGCCGTCGGGCGTCCTGAGCCTGCGCAGTTCTGCGACAAGTTCCTCGAGGCCCTTTCTGAGCAGGGGCTCGCCGCCCGTGAGGCGCAACTTCTCGACGCCGTTGGCGACCACGATGCGCGCGATGCGCAGGATTTCCTCGAAGGTGAGGAGCTCGGTGTGGGCGAGAAAGGCGTGGGGATTGCTGAACTTCTCCTTGGGCATGCAGTAGCGGCAGCGGAAGTTGCAGTGGTCGGTCACCGAGATGCGCAGGTCCCTCAGGGGGCGTCCGCGGGTGTCGGTCCAGTGGCCTACCGAGCGTCGCACGGCGCCTGTCTGCGGAACCGGAAGACTGCGCACGGGGGCGGGATTCGTAGCGATGGGAATGACCTCGGCCATGACGGTGGACCTCTGTGGAACGTTTCTGCGGGAGTCGTTTCGGGGAAATTGAATGATTATAGAGGCAGCGTGTCGGCGTGGACTGCGAGCGACCTGTAGAAGGCGTAGCGCGCCTCGTCGACCTCGCCCGCCTCGACGGCGGCCTTGACGCCGCAGCCGGGCTCCTCGAGGTGCCGGCAGTTGAAGAAACGGCAGCCCGAGACGTGCGCTGCGATGTCGGGCATGGCGCGCAGGATGTCGTTGAGCGAGAGGTGTGCGAGGCCGAACTCCTGGAAGCCCGGGGTGTCGATGACGCTGCCTTGCCAGTCGTCGTACTTGGCGTCGTACCAGCGGGCGGCGGTGGTCGTCTGCTTGCCGAGGTTGAGGGCCACGGAGAATTCGCGCGTGGCGGCCTGGGCGTGCGGGACGAGAAGGTTGAGGATCGTGGACTTGCCCATGCCCGACTGGCCGACGAGGAGCGAGGCTCGGCCTTCGAGACGCTCGATGAGGCGGGCGCGGGTCGCCTCGGGCTCGCCCGTGGCGGAGACCGTGATGACGTCGTGGCCGATCGACTCGAGAAGGCGTACGGCGGCCGCAGCCTCCTCGGCGCCTTCGGCAAGTTCGGCCTTGTTGCGGATGACGAGCGCGGGGATGCCTGCCTGATGGGCGGCGAGAAGCGCCCTCCAGATGAACCAGGGGTTGAAGGTCGGGCGGGACGCGAAGACGATGCAGACGAGGTCGATGTTGGCGGCGAGCGACTTGATGCGCCATTCGTCGGAGCGGTAGAGAAGGTTTCGGCGCTCTCGGATCGACTCGATGGCGGAGACGCCCGAGACCGGTTCGGTGCACTCGACGACGTCGCCCACAACGACGTCGCCCTTCTTGCCGCGGCGGTGGGCTTCAAGCACGGCGCCGTCCTCCGTCGTCACGAAGTAGTGGCGGCCGTGGCCTGCGGTGACGCGGCCTGTGATGAGGGGGGCGGCAGCTTCGGCGGTCGGACGGTGCTTGCGGGACGGAGTTTTGGTCATGGGACAGTAGCTGAGGTTCGTGAGCGGACGTGAGCCGCGAAGAAAGGTTGCTGGTGAGGTAGTTTAGTCCGCTTCGGGCGCTCGGGGCTCGGCGGGCTTCGGAAAGAGGTGCTCGAGCCGGCCGCCGGGCGCCGACAGGCGCTTGAGGCGCTGCAGGTTCGCAACGCGCATGCCGGGGTGCGGACGCTTGTAGTGAAAGAGCGAATAGACGAGGGACGGCGAGAGAGATGTCGTCGTGTCCTTGTGCAGCTTCACGAGGGCGCTGATCATCGGGTCGAGTCCCGCGATGCGCGCGGCGTGCAGGTCCGCGTCGTACTGCATGAGGCGTGCGGCGAGGTTGAGCAGGGGCGAGAGCGGGTAGAGAAGCATGGGGAAGACGACGAGCGCGACCGCGCAGACGCTGCCCGCATGGGTGCCGGGCATGTCGAGCGTGAGCATCGGCGAATAGTTGAAACCCTCGAAGAACTGGACGTGCGTGGCGCCCCAGCCCGCGAGCCAGCAGAAGATGTAGGAGACGGCGACGTTGATGAGGAGGCGGAGCACGCCGTGGAAGTGGCGCACGTGTGCGGCCTCGTGGGCGGCGAGCGCGACGATCTCGTCCTTCCTGAGCAGGTGCGCGACGTGCGCGAAGACGATGACGCGGCGCCTGAGGCCCCAGCCCGAGAGCACGATGTTGGAGTGGTCCCAGGAGGCGGGGCGGGTCATGACGACCATTTCGGTCATGGTGATGCCCTGACGGTGCAGGCTCTCCCGAACGGCCTCGCGGGTTTCGGCGTTCGCATAGGGGCGGCTCCGGCGCTTCCAGAAGACGCCATAGACGCTCGAGAGCTTCCAGCGCCAGAGGAGATAGACGAGCCAGACGCCCCATGCGAGCTTCCACCAGTCGCCGCCCGCGTATTCGAAGATGGTGAGAAGCGCGGCGGAGACGGGCATGAAGACGAGCCAGCCCCAGAGGGCCTCTGAAAGGGTGCGCGAGAGCCAGCGCATGCGCGGCTCGCGCATGTAGCCGTAGCGTTCCTTGACGCGGTAGCGGGCCCACCATCCGAAGGGAAGCTCGATGAGGAGCATGAGGAGGACGATCAGGCTGATGAGGACCCAGTCGGCGGGAATGCCCGGACCCATGATCGTCTCGATGACGGCCGTGAAGACGTTGAGGCCGTTGCCGAACGTCATGAAGAGCGCGAAGCCCGCGCCCACCACGGTGAGCAGAAGGTTCGCTTGGGCGAGTTCGCCCGTGTAGTCCGCCGCCTTTCGAATGCCCGCGAGCGTGAGCTTTTTCTCGAAGCCCTCGGGCACGCGTCCGCACGACTTCTCGGCCGCGCGGGTCTGCAGGATCGTGACCGCGCACTCGAGCGTCACGTATAGCGCAAGGATGCTGACGAAGGTGTGCTCGATGAAGGTGGCGTGCAGGGACATGGGACGGACTGCGCGGACGGGCGTGATGAAAGGGACGATAATCCTATATTATGGCGGATCGGCGCCCCCGCAGGAAAGACGCGGGGGGCGGAGCGCCTCTGCTCGAACCTCTTTTGGACAAACGACTACCCATGACGAACGACATTGAACGAGATCCCGCGTATTCGGACGACAACCTGATCTGGATCGACATGGAGATGACCGGGCTTCAGCCCGAGGTGAATCGCGTGATCGAGGTCGCGGCGATCATCACCGACAAGAATCTGAACATCCTGCACAAGGGCCCCGTGGTTGCCGTGCATCAGAGCGACGAGGTCCTCGACGGCATGGACGCCTGGAACACCGACACGCACACCCGCTCCGGACTCGTGGCCCGCGTGAAGGAAAGCACGATCGACGAGGCCGAGTGCGAGAAGATCTTCCTCGAGACCTTCCGCCGCTTCGTGCCGCAGGGCAAGAGCCCGATGTGCGGCAACACGATCGGCCAGGACCGCCGCTTCATGGCGCGCTGGCTCCCGAACCTCGAGGAGTACTTCCACTACCGCTACCTCGACGTCTCGACCCTCAAGGAGCTCACCCGCCGCTGGGCTCCCGAAAAGACGCGCAACATCCAGAAGGCCACGAAGCACCAGGCCCTCTCCGACATCGAGGAAAGCATCGAGGAGCTTCAGTACTACCGCCGCGAGATCCTGAAGATCTGACGGACGGACCTCATCTGAATTGACGAAGACGGCTGTCTCCCTTGCGGGGGACGGCCGTTTTTCTTTGATTTTTTCATTTCAAACGCTGCGCAGGGAGGACTTCCCGAGTGCAGTGTCTGCGCACGAAAGGGGTTGATAAGGGGTGATTCCTATACCGAAAAGGGTAGTGGATCTGTAAGGGGTAGTCTGGTTTATCTAAAAGATCAACAAAAGTCGATGCGAAAGGATTAGGTGGTAGTAGTTAGGGGTATGCTTTAAACAACAGGACGCCGAGACCGGGCGTCAGCTGAAAGCCATTTGCAAAGCGCTCGAAACGCCTGCGCAAGAATTAAAAAGGAGAAGCATCATGTTCGGATTTTTCGAAAAGAAGGAAACCCACGTTGATGAAGTCAAGGCCCCGGCCTTCGTCGAATGGAAGGGCTGGCGCAAGTTCAAGGTGATGAACCGCAAGCAAGAATGCGTCGACACGACCACCTTCACGCTGATGCCCGCCGACGAGCAGCCGCTTCCCGCCTTCCGCGCCGGCCAGGGCGTGGCGCTTCGCCTCGAGGGTTTTGAGCCGCGCGCCTACACGCTTTGCAGCACGCCCGACGAAGGCTGCTACCGCATCACCATCAAGGTGCTCGACAACGACCGCGGCGCCCTTTCCGCCCAGCTCGCCCAGTGCCTGCACGTCGGCGACGAGATCGAGGTTTCCGAACCCGCTGGCGGCTTCGTTCTTGACGACCGTGAAACTCCCGTCGTGATGATCGCCGAAGGCATCGGCATCACCCCGATGGTCGCGATGCTCTCCGAGATCGCCACCGACCACCCGCTGCGCCGCGTGCATCTCATCTACTCCACGAAGAACGGCGAGCACTTCCCGCTTCAGGAGGAGACGAAGAACCTCATCAAGCTTATTCCCGACAGCGGCATGGCCGTGGGCTACACCGAACCGCGCTTTGACGAACACGTCGGCCAGGACTACCAGTTCACGGGCAAGCTGATGCCCGCCACGCTGCGTCACGCCTGCATGGACGCCGAAAGCGACGTCTATCTCTGCGGCTCCGAAATCTTCGTCGAGTACGTGCGCAACATCATCCTGCAGTACCGCACGATTCCCGCCGATCACATCCACACCCAGGTGTTCGTGCGCACCCGCTGATCTGAACGGAATATCGGGTAGGAGGCGTGAGGGTACTCACGCCGTCCTCCCACACCACCCACCGTAC
>ERZ506905.319-NODE-319-length-21494-cov-5.09254_pt1 | contig 21494 bp, 16 predicted proteins | sample MGYA00513175_ERZ506905 | MGnify/ENA metagenome assembly ERZ506905
CCCGTACCCCCACCCCTCCCAAGACTTTTGACCTTATCGAATCCCTGTTCGGTATTTTTCCGTGATATGGGAGTGTTCGCTCCGTGTGACGGGCTTCTTCAAAGATTTTCAGACAAAAAAGACGAGGAAATATTTCCTCGTCTTTTCTGTTTTCATCTGTTCTGGCCGTAGATTGGGTTGTCGCCTTTGATGAAGTCGGGGGAATGATTCTAGAAATTGATAAAGCCGTCTATAGCGGCGGCATGTTGAGGGGGCCCTGCGTGTTTTCGGAGGTTTTACCGGAGGTCAGGTGCCTTCTTTTCATCACGGAAAAGACGGCATGGCGATAGTCGGACTGGCGCATGGGGACCGGACAACCGTTGCCGGATCGCGCGCCCCGAAGCCCGCAGGCGTCCGGCGAGTCCTCCCGCTTATCCGTTGCGCGCGGCGTCCCGAAGGGGCATGATGGGATTGCCGCACGCAGGGCTGCCCACTCCGGGGTGCAGGTTCCGCATCCGGCCGCGGCGAATGACGAGGAGGACGCATGAACGCAGATCCGTTGACCTATGCCCCGTTTCTCTTACTCCTTCTGCTGGGTGCGCTTGTTGAAATCCGCTACTGGATCAGAAACCGCGCCCGGATGACGCCGAAGGCGCGGCTCAGGCGCGGCCTGTTCCTTGCCGCCGTGCCGGTGCTCTGCGCAGCGCTCTGGCTGGGCTGGGAGCGGGCGGCTTTTTGGCTGGAGGAGCATTCCGCGCCTCCGTATGCCCAGATCGAAGTCCCGGTATCCGACCTGAAGGACAATCAGGACGGCCTGCGGACGTTCACCGAGCGGCTCTGGGAAACGGTACGGAGCGGGACGCACGCCGAAGCGCAGGCCCGGTTCCACGATGCGCTTTTCTTCCTCGGCCTGTGCGAGCTGTCCTCCGGCTCGGGGGGAAAGGGCACCGTGGACGATCCGCTCAGCACGCGCGACGTCAAGATCGCCGGGGTGACGGCCCTGTTCCGCACCGCGTTGGCGAACGGACATTTCGCGCTGTCCGACATTCTTGACCGCTACGCCGAGGCCAAGCGGGAGCATCCGGAGCTGCTTTCAAAGTAGCGGGAACGTTTCTTTCCCGCCGTCTCTTTCGGAACATTCCTTTCCTGAAAGGTGAGGGAGGCGGCTTTCCCTGAGTTAAGGAGGAGTTTGCCGCCCTATTGGTTATCTCCTCGCCTCACCTCCTAAAAAAAGGGTGCTGCGCCTTCCAGGCGGAACACCCTTTATCTATCTAAAAAGTTTTTAATTCCTGACTTATGCTGCTTTCTTCAGAAAGGTTCCCTCTCCCCCTCCGAATCTTCTCATTCCCCTTCGCCTATCTCCCCATGCCGAGCCGCTTCATCTTGCGTTGGAGGGTACGCAGATTCAGGCCGAGAGCCTCGGCTGCGTCGCCCCTGCGCCAGCGGCAGCGCTCAAGAGCCTGCCGGATGAGCCGCTCCTCAAGCTGAAGCGTGGCGTTTTCAAGGGTAAGCCCCTCGTGATGCAGGGCGGGAAAAAGCAGATCCGTCTTGCCTGCATCGCCGAGTGACTCAAGGGCCACATCCCCGAAAGCCGTGTAACGGTCGAGAAAATTGTGCAGCTCGCGCACGTTGCCGGGCCAGTCGTAATGTTCCATCGCCAAACGCACTTGGAGCGGCAGGGCGCAGCTGATGCCTTTGCGCTCCATGTAGGCCTCGACAAGCAGCGGGATGTCCCCGTGCCGCTCGCGCAGGGGCGGCAATGTGATGGAAAGCACATGTACGCGGTAATAAAAATCCGAGCGCATCTTTTTTTCCAAAACCATTTTTGAAAGGTCTTGGTTCGTGGCCGCGACCAGACGGAAAGACGAGACCTTGGGGGTGTTGCTGCCGACAGGGGTATACATCTTGTTTTCGATGGCCCGGAGCAGTTTTACTTGGAGATGGATGGGCAGTTCGCCGATCTCGTCAAGGAACAGCGTGCCGTTGTGGGCCGCGCCTATATAGCCTTCCTTGTTGGCGTGCGCTCCGGAGAAGGCCCCTTTGGTGTGCCCGAAGAATTCGCTTTCGAGAAGCTGCTCGGGGATGGCCCCGCAGTTGACCGGGACGTAGTTGCCCTTCCGGGCGCTGTACTCGTGGATGGCCTTGGCGACGAGATCCTTGCCCGAACCGGTCTCGCCGTAAATGATGACGTTGGTGTCCGTTTCGGCGGCCTTGAGGATGAGGCCGTATACCCGCCGCATGGCCTCGCTTTTGCCGACGATGTTCCCCAACCCGTAGAGATTGCTGACGGAAGCCTTGAGCTGGCGGTTTTCTTCCTTGAGCTCAAGCTCTTGGAACTTCTGTTCGCTGATGTCCATCATCAGCCCTTCGAGGTAGCGCAGTTCGCCGTCGGCGTCGAAAACCCCCTCGCCCTGATCCCATATCCATTTCAGCCGCCCGGACGGGAGCGAAACCCGGTACATCACCTGATAGGGCTGGTGCGCGACAATACTGTCATAGATGTTCCGGCGCGTCTTCTGGAGATCGTCGGGATGCATCATGCGCTCGATGGTATTGTTGTTGTTCCGTACCATGTCCTCGGCGGGGATGCCGAGCAGATCATAACTGCCTTTGCTGACGAATTCCAACGTATATTCAAGGCGTTCCGATACAATAGGGTCGGTGCGGTCCACGCGGCAGCGGTAGGCGAGCCCCGGCAGGTGATTGAGCAATCTGACGTAACTTTCCTCCACGGCAAGGCCGGGAGCGGACGCGAACAGTTCCATCGGCTTCTCTCTTGAATGATTTGTCGCGTTTAACGACATTTTTGTCGCTTTCGTTGTGCAGTATTTCACGTTTCAGGGCGGACGGCAAGGCCAGACGCGGGAAAAAGCGGCTCATGGCGGTGGTTCGCTCTTTTTTTCCCAAGAAAGATGCCCGGATAGGGAAACAGGATTTTCCGGAAGGACAAAGCCGGGCGGAGGGGAGGGCGGCAAAGGCCCCGGATGGGGTTGGCATCCAAAATGCAAAAGAAAAGGCAGCCAAGGGAAGCCAAACGCGGCCAGCGCCGCCATGTTCCGTAATCCATCCGGGAGGATATGCCCATGTCACACGAACTCAGCGTTTCCATCGCCCGCCGGGGCGCCAAAGTCGATCTGGATATGGAATCCGCCGCTTTCGGCGTCATTTCCATCGACGGGGAGCAGATCCCCGCCGAAGAACGGCCCGGTACGGCCAAGAAGCTGCTCGCCTCCTCCGCGCTCTACTGTTACTGCGCCGCGCTGGACAAGGCGCTCGAAACCCGCAGCGCCAAGTACCGCCGCATCGAAGGCAAGGCCACGGTGCGCACCGGCACGGACGACAAGGGCCGGGGCCGCGTGACCGGGATCGATCTGGACGTGACCGTGTTCATGGATCAGGAATACGAGTTCATTTTCGACCGCGTGGAAAAGATCATGAAGCAGGGCTGTCTGATCACGGGCTCGCTCGAAGCGGCTTTCCCGGTGAAATACAATCTGAATCTCGAATGCGACGAGGACTAGGAGGCGCGCCATGTCCATACGCCTGACCGTCATCGGGGGAGGCCCCGGCGGGTACACGGCCGCCTTTGCCGCCGCCCGCGCCGGGATGTCCGTGACCCTCGTGGAAAGCGGGAACCTCGGCGGGACCTGCCTGAACAACGGCTGCATCCCCACGAAGACGCTGAAAGCCTCCGCCGACGCGCTGGAGCTGGCCTTGCGCCTGTCTCAGTTCGGCATCACCGGGCAGGGGGTTCCGGCTGTGGACCCCGCCGCCGTGCTGGCCCGCAAGGAAAAGGTCTGCGCCACCCTGCGCGGCGGGCTTGAAAAGGCTTGCGCAAGCCTCGGCGTCCGGCTCCTCAAGGGGCGGGGGCGCCTCGTCCATGCCGGGCTGGTGGAAGCCTCCACAGCGGAAGGCCCGGTTTCCGTTGAGGGTGACCGCGTGATCCTCGCTACGGGTTCGGGTGCGCTGGAACTTCCCGGCCTGCCCGTCGATCATGCGCACATTCTGACCAGCGACGACGCGTTGGCGCTCGACCGGGTGCCCGCGTCCATCGCCATCGTGGGCGGGGGCGTTATCGGCTGCGAGCTGGCGTTCATCTATCAGGCCTTCGGGTCCAAGGTCACGGTGGTGGAAGGACAGAACCGCCTGCTGCCCCTGCCTTCCGTGGATCCGGATATGAGCGCGCTGCTCCAGCGGGAAATGAAGAAACGCCGCATCGGTTGCGAACTGGGCCGGACGCTCAAGGACGTGCGCGTGGAGGGCGGCATGGTCCGGGCCACGCTCGGCGCGTCGCCGTTCATCAAGGAGCCCACGCCCGCGCAGATGAAGGAAACGCCCATCGAAGCCGAAACCGTGCTGGTTACGGTGGGGCGCGCGCCCAATACCGCCGGGCTCGGGCTGGCCGAAGCCGGGGTCGCCGTGGACGGGCGGGGCTGGATACGGGCCGACGATCACATGCGCACCTCCCTCCCCGGCGTGTATGCCGTGGGCGACGCGCTCGGGCCGTCCAAAATCATGCTGGCCCATGTCGCCGCCGTCGAGGGCCTGTGCGCCGTGCGCGGTTGCCTCGGGCATGACGGGCGGATGGACTATTCCGCCGTGCCGTCCGGTATTTTCACGTCGCCCGAAATCGGCTGCGTGGGGCTTACCGAAGCGCAGGCTTCCGAGGCGGGCCGCGATGTGCGCACGGCCACGTTCCAGATGCGCGAACTCGGCAAGGCGCAGGCCATGAACGAACTCCCCGGCATGTTCAAGATCGTTTCGGACGGGGCCACGGGTAAGGTGCTCGGCGCGCATATCGCCGGGGCCCATGCCACGGATCTCATCGCGGAAGCCGGGCTTGCCCTGCGTCTGGGCGCGTCCGTCCGGGACATCGCCGCAACCATCCATGCCCATCCTACCTTGGCGGAGGGCCTGTACGAAGCCGCGCTTTCCCTCGTCGAGGCCGGCGGATGAAGTACTGGGGAAGGGAAGGAAAACTCTCTGAAGAAAGGGGAGCCCGCTTTCCCCCTTCCCCAAGCCCCACCCTCCCATTCCAACGGCTTTCGCGTTTATTGAACCCCAGTTCGCGGCGTTCCCCAAAACAGGTTCCCTTTGGGCTACTACGCCGTTCAAATTGAATATATCCCAAGAAAAGGAACTTCCCATGAAAAACAACGAAGAACTCAATCTCCCCGAATCCCTCCATTACACCGACGAGCACGTCTGGGTGCGCATGGACGGCGGCGAAGCCGTCATCGGCATCAGCGATTTCGCACAGGATCAGCTCGGCGAAATCGCCTTTGTGGATCTGCCCGCAGTGGGTACGCGGTTCGAGGCCGGGAGCGACTTCGGCACGGTCGAATCCCTCAAGTCGGTCAACCAACTGTATATGCCCATCCACGGCGAGGTCGTCGCCGTGAACGAGGAACTGGAAAGCACGCCTACGCTGGTGAACGTCTCCCCCTATGGGGAAGGCTGGATGATCCGCATCCGTCCGGACGCATCCGCCCAATCCCTGCTTGATGCCGCCGGATACCGTGCCCTCCTCGGACTGTAAACCATACCTTTCCCCCTTTCACCAGATTGGGGAACGGCGGCTTACCCCGTCCGCCGAGAAACGCCGTTTTTGACAAAACCCCGCCGTGCACCGGCCTGAATTTCCGGGAACGCCTTCCCTCCTGAAGCACGATAGGGACTCCCTCCGGGCAGCCTCCCCTCCCCAGTCAGCCCACACACCCCAAAAGGACGCCAACAATGACCAACCTCGCCAGTCTGCGTGAACAAAAAGAACTGCGCTACGCCAAGAAAGGGCTGGCGCTGGCCCTGATGTCCGGCATGATCTGGAGCTCCGACGGCCTGATCCTCGGCAAGGGGCTGGCGGAAAAACCGTTCGACAACCCGGCTCTGTGGCTGTTCGCGCCGCTCCTCGCCGCCGGGCTCCATGACTTTTGTGCCGCGTGCCTCTCGCTGGCGATCAACGGCGCGCAGGGCAAGGGCCGGGAAGTGATCCGCACGCTCCGCAGCAAGGCGGGGCGGTCCTGCATCTGGGGGGCGCTGCTCGGCGCTCCGCTCGGCATGGGCGGCTACCTCATGGCCCTGTCCATGGCTGGCCCGGCGTATGTCCTGCCCATCACCTCGCTTTATCCCGCCATCGCCGCGCTGCTGGCCCTCGTCTTCCTCAAGGAGCGCGTCAGCCTCAGGGCGTGGGGGGGCCTCGCGCTGTGCGTGATCGGGGCCATCGCCATCGGCTACACTCCGCCGGAAGGGGCCGGAGGCGGCCTGTTCTATCTTGGGATCGCCTTCGCGTTCCTCGCGGCGTTCGGCTGGGCCGCCGAGGGCGTGTGCGTCACCTTGGGTATGGACTTCATCGAGCCCGCCGTGGCCCTGAACGTCTATCAGATCGTGTCCAGCCTGCTCTACGCCGGGATCATCGTCCCGCTGGCCCTGTGGCATTTGAGCGCGTCCGCGCCGGGCTGCGACATCCCCGGCCTGCTGGCCCGCGCGTTTTCGAGCCCCGGCGTGGGGTGCTTCGCACTGGCGGGCGTTGTGGGCTGCATCTCGTACCGCTGCTGGTACAAGGCCATGAACATGGCGGGCGTGAGCCGGGCGATGGCCCTCAACATCACCTACGCCCTGTGGGGCGTGCTGTTCGGCGCGCTGTTCACGGACGTCGAAATCACCCGCAGCCTCGTGATCGGGGCCGCCGCGATTTTTGCGGGCATGTTCCTCGTCATCGGCAACCCGCGCGACATCATCAACCTCCGCAACGTAAGCTCATGAAACAACCCATCCGATTGACCATCGCGGCGCTGCTGCGCGACGGCAAGCCCCGCACCGCGCGGGACGTCTACGAAGCCCTGCGCCCGCAGTACCCCGGCGAACGCCAGCTTTCCCCGGACGCCGTGGACGGCCATTTGCAGGCGCTCAAGGCCGTGGGCATCGTCCTCATCGCCGAGGAAACGCTTGAGGCCGGGACGCTCACGCAGCGCTATGCGCTCAGCGAGTACGGCAAGGGCCGTGTCGAGCGCTTCCTGTAACGCCGAAAAAGGTATCCGCCGCCCGGCGAAACCCTTTTTGCAAAGGAGTCCCCCATGTCCTGCTGTACCCCGATGCCCCCTCCCGGCGCTTCCTGGCTGTCCGGCGCGTGGCCCGGCTGCGCGCCGACTATCTGGCCTCGAAGCCCAATATTTCCGCCTCCCGTGTGCTGGCGGACTGGGAAACATTCCGGGAGCTGGCCCCGCATGTGGATCGGCATCAAGCACATGGACGACGAAGCCCACAGGCGGCTCACGGGCGCGGGCAACCGGCGGATTCTGGACAACCTGCGCGGGCTGTTCCGCATGGGCAAAAAGGTCCTGATCCGAATGCCGCTGATCCCCGGACTGAACGACGATCCCGCCGGGCTGGAGGCGGCTTTCGCCATGCTGCGGGAGGAAGCGGTGCAAGGGGCCGACATCGCGGGCGTGGAACTGCTGCCCTACCACCGCTATGGGGAGGGCAAGTATCGACAGCTCGGACAGGCGTACACTTGCGGAAAACCCTATTCGGAGGAGCGTCTGGAGGAACTCAAGGCCTTTCTCGCGGCCCGGGGCACGGAGGGATTGACCTTGCGGCTTGTCCGGAACGCGTGAGTCTGTGCTGGAACACGCTGAAATTTTTACAAGGGAGGAAAAACGTGGGGAGTCTCCAGAAACGTTTTCCCTCCCTTCCCCAATATTGCCTTAAACCATGATCCCGCCGGGGGTGAATGTGGCCGAAGCGGACACCGCCACGGACGGCAGGGCGTCGATGCGCGCTTTCCAGTGGATGAGCTGGGCAAGGAACGCATTGATGGCGGTTTCGAAGTCCTGATAGTCCGTGAAGGCGTCAAACCGCTTCCAGAGCACGATTTCCCCGGTGCGTTCCCAGACGGAGAGCGCGCCGCCGTCCGTCTCGGCCCCGAGGAACGAAGCAGTGAGCAGGATGCGGAGATTGTCGGGATTGGACAGGCAGCCCCCGTCCCCTGCGATCCCGTGCAGGATGACGGCATTGCCGTCCCGCTCGATGGTCACGTCGTGCTCCCCGTCGAAACGCAGGGTGCAGCGGCCTTCGTCGAGAGTCAGTTCGAGTCCGCAGGCTTTTCCGAGATCTTCAATAAGTGATGCCAGTTCCATAATCTTTCCTTATACGGCTGTGGGAGTGTCGTACCCGCGCCCCTCGGTGGAAGGGCGCGGGGAGGCTGGTTCATTATGCCAACGGATCGAGGTAGTACCTGGTGAGCAGGGGGAACATGTCCGGATGGGCGCGGATCTTGCCTTCCACGAAGGCGAGGAAATCCTCTTCCGCGTCAAGGGCGAGCTGCCCGGCCACGGCTTCGGACGCCGCGCGCTGGACATACACCATGTCCTCGGCTTCCCCGGCCTGAATGAGCTTCATGCGCAGATCGCGGGTTTGCGTCAGGGGGTCGGTCATGCGCGCGAGCAGGTCGGCTTCCTCATGCAGAGCTTGGCGCAGATTCTGGTACTCGGGGACAAGGGCCTTGGGGCCTTCCTGCTCCCCGCCGCGCAGGAACGGGAAATACTTGAAGTCGAATTCCGTCACCCGCCCGATGTCCAGCGAGTCCGCCGCGTTGAGGAGCATGGATTCCAGCGTGGGGCTGGCGTGCCCGACGATGGCGGCGGTGAATTCGCGCTCGTAGTCGTCCCCGAACGTGTCCGCCCCGAAACGCTCGTGCATCTTCTCAAGGGCCAGCCGGGCGCTTTCGGCTTCCTGCTCGGGCGTGTCCGCGCCGTTGCGCTCGCGCCCGGCGTCGTGCCCGGCTATGCCGCACAGGAGCGCCGTCCTGTCCACGGTATGCCCCATTTCCTCCATGAGCCCCGCCATCGTCGACGCGAAAATGAAGGCCCGGCAGATGTGCCCGCGCCCGTGATAGGCCGCGCCGTGATCAAACGCGCCGGGGCGCTCGTGATCGTGATAGATCGGCAGCATGGACAGCAGGAAATCGCGGTGCTGCGCCGGGGTTGCGGCCAGCTTGCCCGCTTGGGCGGGCGGGAAGGCCGGACGGGCGGGGAACGAGGCGTCGAGGGTGTCCGCAAGGCCCGGCAGGGCGGCGCGCAGGCGGTCGCGGTCGGCCTGCGGGATGAGGGACAATTCCCCGGCAAAGGCCTCCGGGGTTTCCGCCTTGCCGCCGAGCGCGGCGCGCAGGCCGGACTGGAAGGCGTTGAAGGCCAGCGCGTCACGGAATCCGGCATCTTGCGGGAAACCGCGTTCGGCATCCCCGAGCCGGAGGAGCACGCCGGAAAGCCCCCGCATGGCGGGGCCGTTCAGCCGCTCGGCGACCCGGTCGGACACCTCGGGCGAGGCGTCGCGCATCAGGGAAAAGGCCAGCCCGCCGAACGCCTGCAACAGGCTGCCTTCGCCCGCGGCAGCGCGCTCCTCTTCAGGCATCGCGTCGAACGAGCGGCGGAACGAGGCCGCCGCGCCGCCGAGTTGCGTGATCATCGCCGTATCGTCCAGCGGTTCGCCTTCCGCAGGGGCAAGGCCGTTCAGAACCCCGGCCCCCTGAAGCGCGGCGGAGGCCAGCGCCCGGAACGCCTGCCCGCTCATGGGCGGATGCCCCATGACGAAATCCCTGAGCGTCGCCCGCTGCGCGGGGTCAGCCGTCAATTCTTCAATGGCGGCAAGGGAATCGAGGCGTCCTTTGCCCATCACGTCGGATACGGCCTGCCACATGGCGTCTTGCAGCACGTCATCCTCCGTGTACTGCCCTCTCAGGGGAACATGCCGGTATTGTTCTACATAGGCGGCAAAGGCTTCGCGGACGTTTTGCGCGTCCCCGCCCGTTACGAGGGGCACGGTGCCGAGGATGCGGGAAACCGCCGCTCTGCCGGGGCCTATACTGAGCATCTGGCTGATGAAAGCCTGAAGCCCGGCGTCGTCTTGTTGCACGTCGTGGAGCTTCGCGTCGATGCGGGCTTGATCGAGGTGCGCGGCGTAGAACGCGCGCTCTTCGGACCTGACGGTATTTCTGAGCTCCATCTCCGGAATCTGCTCTTCAATGCGCACAGGGATAACCGCGCCGCCGAGCTGTTCCCGGATGGCGGCAAGTTCGGCCCGCTGCTCCGCCGAAAAACCGTCCATGTCCGCGGCGGCGGGCTGCTTGCCGCCGAGCACGGCGACCACGGCATCGAACCATGCCTTTTGAGCCTGCGGGAGCTGATCGAGCCCGAATTCCTTGTTGATGACGATTTCCGCCACATCACGGGCGAAAACGATGGGGCCGTGCACTTGTGCTTCGATGTAGTTGCATTCGCTGGCGACGCGGCCCATGCCGTGCTGCTGCCTGTCCAGCGCGGCGCGCGCGAGGTTGACGGCGTCCATGTCGCCCAGCTCGGGCAGCAGGGTTTCGAGGCTGTCGAAAGAGGCCATTGCCTTGCGCGTGGACTGGGTATCCTTGAAAACCTTGATGAACAGCCCGGCGAGGGCGCTGTTTTCGTCGTCCTCGAGCCCGAACAGCTTGAATTCGTTCTTGAACAGGTCCGCCCGGAATTCCCCCTTGGCGGCCATGCCGTCGAATATCGCGTCGAGGCGTCGGCGGAGCTCGCTCCCTTCGGTCATCAGTTCGAGCTTGTGTTTCTCGCTGATGCCGGGGGAACCCGGAAGCAGGTCGAGGACGGCCTGACGCCCCGCTCCGGTATAGCGCAGGCGCAGCGCGACGAAGGTATCGTCCACGGTGTAGGTGGCGCGCCGGGCTACTTCGGGCTTGAGGTGCAGGGCCACGGTGCCGTAGGTGGGGGCCGCCCCGGTGCGCTGGCGCAGGAGGTTGAGCGCGGCGTAGGTGGGGCGCTCGTTGGCTACCGCCGGGCGGTCCTCGCTCAGCTCGGGGAACAGCCCCCGCTCCACGTTGTCGCGTTTCTGGATGTAGCCCGCGCCTTTCACGTCGATGGCGGCCTGACGGCTGGCCTCGTCGGGCGCGGATTCGATGGAGTGGAAAATGTGCTCCCACGCCCCCCCTGCCTTGAGCAGGGGCTTGGGCCCGTTCATGCCGAACAGGAAACCGAGATCCACGTTGATGGTCAGCCCGGCGGAGCGGAGCACGTCCCCAAACTGCCTTGCGTCGATGTTTCCAAGGTTGCGGCGGCTGGCCATATCGGCGACGAGCCCGCCCACCCGTTCCCGGCGCGCGGAGTTGTCGATGGCCACGTCCATGAGCACGTGCATACTCACGGCGCTCATGTCCGCCGGGGCCTCGTGTGGCCGGGCAGCGCCCATGCCTTCGATGCCCGCGCCGTACTGGGCGGAGAGAGGGGGGATCTGTTCGGGCTGCGCGAGGCCCTGAGCGATGATGATGCGGTTGCTCGCCTCTTTGGTGACGAGCGCTTCGAGGCTGAACAGGTTGGCGGCCGCGGCCATGACGTCCTCATTGCGCGGATTGGCGCTTATTTCGGCTTGCAGCGCCCGCTTGAGCAGGCTCATTTCCGGGGAAAGGAACTGCTGGTAGGCGTTGAGGAGTTCCGTATTGGAAAGGCTTTCCACCTCGGGCGCGAAGGCGGCGAGCACGGCGTCGTCCATCGTGCCGCGTATTTCTCCCATCGTGCCCAGCCGGTTGAGGTGGGTCTGCATGGACTTGGACGCGTTGAGGAGGGCCTTCGCGTCCAGCTTGCCGTCCGGAGAGGCCAGCGAACGGAGGACAAGGGCGGCGTTTTCACGCGCACCGGTTTTGGCGTTGACCACTTTGGTGGCGGTTCTAAACCCGGCGAAGGGAATTTTGTTGCCTTTGATGGCGTCAAGGCGGACGGGCGGATTGGTTCCAAGCTGCACGCTGTGGAGGCCGAGCCTGCCGACGGAAGGAGAAATTCCCGTGGCCTGCGGCTGTTGCGCGCCGTTGATTCCATGAAGTTGCGACATGATGAAGCTCCCTCGTTTCTGAAAAGGGTGTACGATGTTTTCCTATGCAGCAAGAAGCGGACCAGAGCTTTGCCGGTCCCGGCGGCCTGTCCGGGAGGACTCGCGTGGGCCCCTATGACTCTGCATTACGCACTGTGCGGAAGCTGGTTCCCGCTATGGGGGGCGACCACTCCCCCTCGTGCCGAACGGCCGGTTTCCGTGTGCGGGGCAGGCGGACCGTTCAGGGAAAAGGGACGTCGCGGCAGGTTCAGCTGCTCCGGGGGCGGAAAAGGCCCGTTCCGCCGGAAAGCGCCTTTTTCGGCAGAATCCACACCGTGTTGCGGGGCATCGGGGCTGTTTCCGAGCGTTATGTCACTTTAAATTTGAAAAGGTATAGGGCATTTTTCCCTTGACTGAAAGGGGGCATCGGGCAATCCGCAAAAACAGGAAACCGCGGAGGGCCATGTGCAGGCCCGCCGCGGTTCATGGTGAGGGCGGAATAGAGCGGGTGTGTTGCAAGAAGAAGGCGTTTTGCCGTCGTTTCCGCTCGGGATGGGCTCGGCGGTCGGCGTTTTGGGGGAAGCCGGGAACGGTGCGAAGACGCCGCGCATTCCGGTTTGTTTTCCGGAGGCGTTGCCCGTGCCCTGCCATTGCGGGCCGCCTTTCCCGTGAGGGCTTTTGCAAAAAACAGACAGGATCGCCCCGGCAAGAGGTGATCCTGTCTGTCTTTTGGGAAAGGGGCGGCACGCTTGCCGTCCCCCCTGAAGGCGGGTTGCCCGCCGTTTACTTCACGAGGCCGAACGCCTTGTCCTGTTCGCGGCGCAGGCGGAGCAGCGTGGATTCTTCGGGCATGTCGAGATCGCCGAGGGTGATCAGCTTCCCGGCGGGAACATCCCTGCACAGCGTCCGGTGGCTGAGCAGGTAGAAGGGCAGGGCCGCATCCGGGCCGATGGCGGCGGCGGGGTTGAGGACGCCTTCCACGCCGTCGATGGTGTGGTGGTGGCCGCCCATGTCAAGGACGGTTCCCTTGGGCAGGTCGCGCACGGCGCGCCCGCACAGGTCGCACAGCGGGCGCAGGTTGTCGCCGCCGGTGGCGTGCTTCATGAGGGCCGCCGCGAGGACGCTGGTGCCGGTTTCCACGCCGAGCAGGTGGGCGGGATGGTACAGCGCGGCGTAGCGGTCGTTGCGGCTGCACGGGTGCCCCTTGGCCTTGAGCACCTGCCACGATTTCTTGTCCTTGCATTCCACGACGATGAAGACGCCGCCCGCCATGCTGGCCTCGTCGGGGCGGCGGAAGCAGTTGAAGATGTCGAGGCGCCCCGGCGCGTCGAACAGGCCGCCGTCGGCCTTGGGGCAGAAGAGATCGGGCATTTCGTCGATGCGGGCCACCGGCGCGTGGAAGAGCGGGCGATCCGGCATCATGCCCGTGGCGTTGGCGACCACCGCCATTTCGCAGAGGTCGGGCACAGAACGGTGCGAGAGAGAGGTGAGCATGGCGCGGCGCTTGCCGACGACCTCTTCCGCCGGGCGATCGCCGAACTGCCACAGCGAGCCCATGCCGGGGGTGGCGATTTCCTGCTTCTGGCCGGGGCACAGCACCATGTCGCGCGCGGGATCATAGATGAAGTCGTATTCGCTGGACTTGCCCGCGCCCACGATGTTCATGCCGAGGACGCGGCCCCAGCTGATGAGCCCGATGAGCAGGCTGGGCTGGTCGCCGTCGCCGGTGGTGTAGACGAGGCCGCGTTCCGCCGCCTTGCGCGCCAGGATGGAGCCGACGACGGAGTCGGTTTCCTTGGAGACCATGACGACGTGCATGCCGCGCTCAATGGCGAGCTCGGCGGCGGCGGCGCTGGCTTCGGGCGCGCCGGAGCTTTCCACCAGCACGTCGAGGGGGAGATCCGCGATGTAGTCAAACCGATCCACGACGACGTTGAAGCCGTCGGCATAGGCCTTTTTCGCATCTTCGGCGGATTCGCACACGCGGACTTTGGAGGCGGGGATGCCCGCGTTTTCATAGGCGTCCACCGCGCGCTGAACGGTGCGCGTGCACACGGCGGGGACTTCGAGCAGGGGCATCCCCTGCGCCTGGAAGAGGAAGGACGCCCCGAATTCGCCAGCACCCGTGAGGCAGGCCTTGACCGGGCGGTGGATGGACGGATTGAACAGCGATTCGTAGAACATGATTGACTCCCTGTGGTTGCGGATGAAAAGCAGGCCCCGGCGGGAGCGCGGCGCGCTCCGGGCGGAGGGGGGACTTTCGCGGCCAATGATGGCCAGTCGCGGTCAGTCGGCGTTTGCGAGAAGGCCGAGCGCCTGCATGAAAAAGTCTTCGCCGCCGAAATTGCCCGACTTGAGGGCAAGGGCAAGGTGCGGGGCGTCGGGTTGGGCCGGGTTGAGCAGCGTTTCCGTCCACGGCACGCCGGGCGCGATGGTTTCGCCGATGCGCAGCGCCCGCACGCCAAGGCGGGACACGACCGCGCCGGAGGTTTCGCCCCCCGCCACGAGGATGCGCCTGACGCCGGTTTCCACCAGCGCGGCGGCGATGTCGGCAAGCGCCCGCTCGATCATGGCTCCGGCGGCTTCCCTGCCGAAACGGGCCTGCGTCGCGGCGACCCTGTCCGGGGAGGCCGTGGAGTAGACGATGCACGGCCCGTCCGGGCAGTGCCTGCGGGCGAAGGCGACGGCCTCGGCGACGTACCCGCCGTGATCCTCGGCAAGGGCCAGCGGATCAAGGGCAAAGCCGGGGCGCTGCCGCGTGAACCGCGCCACCTGCGCCTGTGTCGCCTGCGAACAGCTCCCGGCGAGCACGAGCGCGAGGCCCGGCGCGTTGACGGGGGCCGGGGGCACGGGGCCGTCCGCGCCGATGCCGAAGTTGACGCCGAGCCCGCGGGCCACGCCGCTGCCGCCCGTGACCAGCGCGTGCCCGGCGCAGGCCGCGCCGATGGCCCGCAGATCCGCGTCGGAAAGCGCGTCGCAGACGAGCCACGGCGTGCCTTGCGCCGCAAGTTCATCCATCCGGGCTTTGACGGCTTCGGCGCCTTCCCGGACGGTTTCCAGCGGGATCAGCCCGCTTTTGCGTGAAGACTGGGCGTCCATGAGCCGGATGAGGTTCGCGTCGGTCATGGGCGTCAGCGGGTGGTTGCGCATGGAGGTTTCGTGCAGCAGCCTGTCGCCCACGAAAAGGTAGCCCTGATAGACCGTCCGCCTGTTTTCGGGGAAGGAGGGGCACACGACCGCGCGGTCGCCGCCGAGGGCCCGGAGCAGGGCCTCCGCCACCGGGCCGATGTTGCCCTTGGGGGTGGAGTCGAAGGTGGAGCAGTATTTCCAGAAGAACTGGCGGCAGCCCGCGGCGCGCAGGGCTTCGAGCGCGGCGAGGGCCTGGCTGACGGCCTCTTCGACGGGGACGGTGCGGATCTTCAGGGCCACGACCAGCGCGTCGGCTTGTGCGGCGGCTTCCGAGGCCAGCGCGGGATCCGGCACCCCCAGAAGCTGGATGGTGCGCATCCCGTTGCGGCTCAGGGTTTCGGCAAGGTCGGTGCCGCCGGTGAAATCGTCGGCGATGCAGCCAAGAACGGCAGTCATGGGATCAGGCTCCTTTGGGGGGGAAGAAGTTCGGCGGCCTGTTCCGGGGTCAGGCAGCGCACGGGCAGGCCCCGCAGCGTCAGGTAAAGGCGGCAGGTGGCTTCCAGCTCCTCAGCCGCGTCCAGCGCCTTGGTCAGGCTCGCGCCTCCGGTGATGGAGCCGTGGTTGGCCATCAGCAGGGCCGTGCGTCCGGGGGCGAGGCGGGCGACGCCCGCGCACAGTTCCGCCGAGCCGGGTTTCGCATACGGCGCGACCGCAAGATGCCCCAGCTTCATGAGCTGGTAGGGCGTCAGCGGCGGCAGGGGGTCGCCGGGGTCGAGATCCGACAGGCAGGAGACGGCCACGGCCCACGGCGAATGCAGGTGCACCACCGCGAGGTGATCGGGGTTGGCCTTGTACCACGCGAGGTGGAACGGCGCTTCCTTGGTGGCCTTGGGGCCGCTGACGAGGGCGCCCGTTTCGTCCAGCAGGGAAAGGCTTTCGGGCGTCAGCTCGCCGAAGGGGATGCCCGTGGGCGTGGCGAGGATGCCCCCCTCGACCCGCAGGCTCATGTTTCCGGCGGAACCGCCGGTCAGGCCGCGCTGGAAGACGGAGCGGCAGGCTCCGGCAAGCAGGTTCCGGCCTGTTTCGCAGTCAGGGCAGGTAATCATTGTCTTTTCCTTGGTCTTCCTTGCACGGCGCGCCCGCGGGTGCGCCGGGGGCCTTCCGGCAAGGCCGCGCGATCCCCTTCCGGGAAGGCGGGAGCGGCGGCCCGGCCCCGTTACGGACCGGTTACGTCCGGTTACGGCCTGAATACGATCTTGATGGCGGCATCGTCCTTGTCGGCGAGCTCGAACCCGGCCTTGATGTCGTCCAGCTTGAATTCGTCGGTGATGAGCGGCTTGACGTCGACGAGCCCCTGGGCCACCGGGCGCAGGGCTTCCGGGCACCAGACAGAGCGCTGCTGCCACGTATGGTGGACAAGGCAGGTGTTGATGAATTCCAGCCCGTCGTCGTGCCAGCGGCTGATGTTCAGCGTCACCGGGGTGGTGACCCAGCTGTAGAACACGAACTTGCCGTTGTGCTTGATGATCTCACTGGCGGCGTTGAAGGATTCGGCTGTCCCGGCGGCTTCGACCACCACGTCCGCGCCGAGCCCGTTGGTCAGGTCCTTGACGGCTTCGATGACGTCGTCCTGTCCGGGGTTGAGGGTGATGTCCGCGCCGAGCCTGCGGGCGAGGGCCAGCTTGCCCTCAAGCACGTCCACCACGATGACGCGGTACGCGCCCTTGCGCTTGGCGCACTGGGCGATGATCTGCCCGGCGAAGCCGCCGCCCATGACCACTACTGTGTCCCCAAGCTGCACCCCGCTGTTCAGGCCGGAGTACATGGCGCAGGAGATGGGTTCGCCCAGCGAGGCGATGTCCATGTCGAGATCATAGGGCACGGGCTGGAGCTGGAAGGATTTGGCGGCGAAGTATTCGGCGAAGTTGTTGTTCCAGCCGAAGGCCATGACCTTGTCCCCGACCTTGTAGTCGGCTACGCGGCTGCCCACGGCGACGACCGTGCCGCCGCTCTCGTGCCCCAGCAGGAAGGGGAATTTGGGGTCCTGCCGGAATTCGGCGGTTTTCGGGGGCAGGTAGCCGCGGTAGAAGTTCTTGTCGGAACCGCAGATGCCCATGAGGTGGTTCTTGACGATGACGTCGTCCTCGCCGCAGACGAGTTCGCGTTCGATAAGCTCGATGTCGCGGGGCCCGTTGAGGCGGGCGGCCTTGGTGACGAAAGTTTCCATGTCCGTTCCTTTATGACGGAAAGAGGCGGGGACGGTTTTGATGCGTTCCCGCCTTTCCCATGCCATGCGGCCTTGCATGGCGCATTGGGGGCTCCGGCCGCCGGGGGGAGGCAGCCGGGCCCGCCCGTTGGTTTAGATGATCCCGGCGAAGTGCAGGATGACCGTGATGGCCGCGCCGGTGAACCCGGCCACCGTGGAGCCGCCGCCGACCGCCCGGATGCCCTGCCGGATGTCCATGTTGGACATGGTGACGGTCACCCAGAAGCCGGACGAGTTGGCGTGCTTGAACATGAGCGCGCCCGTGCCGCAGGCGAGGAAGGCGGCGAGCGGCGAAATGCCGAGCGCACCGAGCATGGGCTCGACGAGGGCCGCTGCGGTCATGACGCCGAGGGCGTTGGAGCCGGTGATGACGTGGATGAGCGCGGCGATGAGGATCGGGATGATGATGCCGGGGATGCTGAACTGCACCACGGTTTCGGCCACGGCGTTGGCGACGCCCGCGTTCTTGATGAACGCGGCGAGCGCGCCGCCCATGGCGGTGACCATGATGGGCATGGCCGAGGAGCGCAGGGCGGATTCCACCCAGTCGTTCATGACCTTCTTGGAGCGCCATTCGGCGCCGGTGAGCACCAGCGAGAACAGGCAGCCCGCGAGGAGCGCGGCGAGCGGCGAGCCGACGAACTTGAAGACCTTCGCAACGGTCGTGTCCGGGAACATGGCGTTGATGCCCGTGTTCAGGAAGATGAGCACCAGCGGCAGGATGATGGGGGCAAGCGAGGTTCCCACCGAGGGGAGCTTCTTGTCCTTCGAGGCTTCGGCGGACTTGATATACTCCTCCTGCGGGGCCACGGGCTCCTTCAGGGTGAGGCAGTACAGCCCGGCGGCGAAGACGGAGGGGATTGAAATGAGGACGCCCCACATGATGGCGTCGCTGAGCGGCAGGTGGAGCAGTGCGGCGGCGGCCACGGGGCCGGGGGTCGGCGGCACCAGCGAGGCGGTGACGAGCGCGCCCATATACAATGCCGTGCCGTAGGACATCATGGACTTGTTGGTCTGGAGGGCCAGATTGGACACGATGGGGATGAGCAGGATGACCACGGTGTCGGCCCAGATCGGGATGCCGAGGATGGCGGAGGCCAGCAGGATGGCCCAGAGCACGCGCTTTTCACCGAAGAGCTTGACGGTCGCCTTGGTAATGCTGATGGCGGCTCCCGTCTCTTCAAGGACTTTACCGAGGATGCATCCGAGCACGATGACGATGGCGATGCTCTTCAGCGTGTCCGCCATGCCCTTGTTGATGATGCCTTCAATCTTGTCCCACGGGGTTCCGATGGATATGGCCAGAATGATGGTTGCGACCAGAATACTGGTGACGGGGTGGATCTTCCATTTTGAGATGAAGAGTATCATCAGCAAAATACAGACGGCAAAGGCTACCAATACATAGGCACTCGACATTTCTATCTCCTCCGCAATAATAGAAACAGACATTCTCTCCGGGCGTTATTTAGCAAGTTCGGTGCCAGAGCGGTGACGGCAGTGTGCCGGGCGCGCGCCTTCCGGAACCGCCGGATGGATTTGGCAAACATCGTCGGCCTTCTGAGAGGCGTTTGATTGTTCAAACAGAGCGGGGGGATGGGAACGCGGCGCACCCGTGAAACGGCGGGGAGGAGGGCGGCGGGCTGTTGCAACGGAATACGGTTGCAACGGATCGTTGCAACATATATGCAACAATCCGTTGCAGCGGCGGCCTTGCGCCCAAAAGGGCAACCTGTTGGATATACAGGTTATTTCCGTATATATTTCTGGAGTTTGCGCCACAGTGTGGTTCGGTCCATGCCCAGTTCGCGGGCGGCACGGGTCCGGTTGCCGCCGCAGGCGCGCAGGGCCGCGAGCAGCCTGTCCTTTTCGTCGTCCGGCCCGGAGGCTTGCGGGGCCTCGGGAGGGAAGGGCGCTGGCGTTGCCGCAAGAAGGGGCGGCACTTCCTCGATGTCCTCGGGATGCAGGGCCCTGTTGAGATCCGCCGAGGTCAGGACGTCCCGGTTGCGGCGCAGGACGGCCGCCCGCTCGACGACGTTGCGCAGTTCCCGCGCGTTGCCCGCGAAAGGGTATTCCCGGAGCAGGTGGAGCGAGTCCGGGGCGACCTCCGGCAGGGCCTCGCGGTTCTTCCAGCAGAATTTCTTGAGGAAAAAGTGGAACAGCTCGATGACGTCCTCCCCCCGTCGGCGCAGGGGCGGGATCGTGATTTTCAACACGTCGAGGCGGTAGAGCAGATCCTGCCGGAAGCGTCTGGCGGCGACGAGCTTGTGGAGGTTGACGTTGGTCGCCGAGATGATGCGCACGTCCACGGCGGTCACCCGGTCGTCGCCGATGCGCCGGACCTCGTGCTCCTGGAGCACGCGCAGGAGCTTGCTCTGCATGTTCAGCGGGATTTCGGATATTTCGTCGAGGAACAGCGTCCCGTTGTGGGCCAGTTCGAAAAGCCCCATCTTGCCGCCCCGCGTCGTCCCCGTGAACGCGCCCTCCACGTAGCCGAACAGCTCGCTTTCAAGCAGGTTTTCAGGCAGGGCCGCGCAGTTGATGGCCACGAACGGCCCGTTGCGGCGCTGGCTGGCGTTGTGGATGCCCTGCGCGAACAGTTCCTTGCCCGTCCCCGTCTCGCCCACGATCAGGATGTTGGACGAGGCGGCGGCGTAGCGGCAGGCGTCCTCGATGGTTTCGTCGATCAGCCGGCTGCAATGGACGATGTCCGAAAGGTGGTGCTTGGCCGTCAGTCCCTTATTGCTCAATTTTTTGCGGATGTGCCCTTCGAGCTGCTGGACCTTGTCCACGTTCTGGAAGCTGATGACGACGCCCGCCGCGACTCCGTTGACGGCTACCGGCGTGCAGTCGAAGGTGATGGAAACGCCGCGCACCTTGCGGACTTCGCCCTGAATTTCCGTGCAGTCGCGCATCGCCCGGCTGAAGCTGTCCACCATGCAGGGGAAGGCCGTTTCGAGGGGCACGTCCTTGAGCGGGGCGTCGCGCATGAGGCAGGCGGCGGGATTGTCCAGCCGGATGATCCCGGAGGCGTCCACGTAGAGCAAGCCGTCCTTCACCGACTCCGTAATGATTTTATAGGTTTCCGTACGGATGCGCTCCTGTTGGACGAGGGTGACCGTCCGGATGGCCTCCTCCAGCGACTGCGCGTAGGTTTCCCGGCCCGTGCGCAGCAGGATGGCGGGCAGCCCCAGAAGGCCCGCGTCCTGCTGCACGGAATAGCCGCCGACGATGACGTCGCAGCCGTCCTGCTTGGCCAGTTCCAGCGCGTGCCGGATCTCCGCCGCGCATTCGGGGATGTAGACGCGGATGTCGCAGCCGAACATGCCGGAAAACTGTTCGATCCCGTTGAAGGCGTTGTAAAAGCCGACGAAGCCGATGCGCCGCGTCTGAAACCGCCGCTGGCATTCCTGAATGGAGCGGATGACGTCGTAGCCGGAAATGGCGATGTCGATGACGGGAACGCCCAGTTCCTGCGCCTTCAGCCGCCGGGCGGAATAGCCCCGGGCGATGATGGCGTCGCAGTCGCGCAGTTCCGAGAGGTCGAGCCTGTCCACGGTCGCGGTGATGATGCGGTTGTCGATGCGCCCGCGCTGAGGATGGGCCGCAATGACATCCTGAACGATCCTTTCCATTTCCGGATAGGGGGAAATGCTGACGATACGGATTTGAGGCAACGGCGTACGCTCCTGCGCGTTCGTTTGAGGGTCACGGGAATTATGCATGTCGTCTTTCAGTAACAAGGGTGGACGGGACGGGGCTTGCCGGAGGGCTTCTTCGAGGAAAGGCCATCCGGAAACGGAAGCCGCGCGGGAAACCGCCGGTACGCGGCACAGCCTCCTCACGCGGGAAGGTCCGCCGGCGCTGCCCGCGTGAGGAGGCCCTAATCCCGCAGCAGTTCGTCGGGCTCGGCACAGGCGTCGTGCAGGGCCTGAAAGCCTCGCCGTGCCTCGGCCTGCGAGGAGGCACGGACGGCGTCGAGTTCGTCGGCATGATCGCACAGGAGTCTGGACAGGTCGCCGTCAAGATGGCCCTGCTTCACCATGCCCTCCACGATGCGCAGGGCCTCGGGCGGCGTCATGCCCTTGCGGTAGGGCCTGTCCTCGGTCAGTGCCGTGAACACGTCCGCAATCGCCATGATCCGTGAGGGGAGAGGGATCTCCTCTCCCTTCAGGCCCAGCGGGTAGCCTTTGCCGTCCAGCCGCTCGTGGTGCCCGCCGCCCCAGACGCTCACGCGCTCGAAGCCGGGCACGGCGTCCAGCCACAGGCGGCT
>ERZ506905.322-NODE-322-length-21290-cov-5.78615_pt1 | contig 21290 bp, 20 predicted proteins | sample MGYA00513175_ERZ506905 | MGnify/ENA metagenome assembly ERZ506905
AAGGGAGGGAAAAGCTTTTCTTCAGAAAAGTTTTCCCTCCCTTCCCCAATATTTCTATCCCCTCTTCCCTACCGTTTCCGCTGCATACGGTCACGTATGATGATGGCAATGAGGTTCATGCCGAGGACGAGGACGAGCAGGATCAACGCGGTCCCGTACTGGAGAGGACGGGTTTTCTCGATTTCCGTCCCTGCGGTGGCAAGCACATACATATGGTATGGGAGGGACATGACCGCACTGAAAACGGAATCAGGCATCTTCGGCGTGTAAAACACGGCGGCGGTAAACATGATCGCCGCGGTTTCACCGGCAGCGCGGGCCAGGCCGAGAATGGCCCCGGTCAACATGCCGGGGACGGCGGCGGGCAGGACAACGCGGGCAATGGTCTGGCTGCGGGTCGCGCCGAGGGCAAGGGATGCCTCGCGCCAGGCGTCCGGGACCTGCCGCAGCGCCTCTTCCGTCGTGTTGATGATGACCGGCAGGGTCAGCACCGCCAGCGTCAGCACGCCCGCGAGCAGGCTCACGCCCATGCCGAGAAAGGTCACGAAGAACGCCAGCCCGAACAGCCCGAACACCACGGAAGGCACGCCCGCAAGGTTGCTGATGCCGAGCCGCAGGTAACGGGTATACCGCCCTTTCCCGCCATATTCATGCAGGTACACGGCTGAGGCCACGCCGAGCGGGAACGCTATCAGCATGGCCCCGAAAGCCAGCAGGAACGTCCCTACGATGCAGGGCCAGACGCCCCCGGCGGTCATCATCCGGCGCGGGGGCTCGGTCAGGAACTCCCAGCTTATCGCCGGGCTCCCGTTCCAGAGCAGGAACACGCACACGCCGACCAGAGCCAGAATATTGATGCCCGCCGCAACGCGCAGCAGGCCGAACATCATTGCCTCCCGCCGCTGGCGCGACGTATTGTCGCTGTGAAAGGTGATCGTCGTCATGGCATATCCCTACAGGCCGGAGGACCCGGTTTGCTTGTGTTTTTCCGCGATGCGGAAAGCCAGCATGTTGAACAGGAGCGTGAACAGGAACAGCACGATGCCCGTGGCGAACAAGGCGAAATAATGATCGCCCCGGAAAGGCGCTTCCGCCATTTCAGCGGCGATGGAAGCGGGCATGGGGCGCACGGGGTCGAAAACCGAGAGCGGTATGATGGCCGCGCCCCCGGCAACCATCAGCACGACCATGGTTTCACCGATGGCCCGCGACATGCCGAGCATGACGGCGGTACCGATGCCGGACAGCGCGGAGGGGATGACCACGCGGATCAGCGTTTCCCAACGGGTCGCGCCAAGGGCCAGCGACGCTTCGCGCAGCGTGCGGGGAACCGCGAACAGCGCGTCCTCAGCCACGGAACAGATGGTCGGCACGCTCATGAACGCCAGCATGAGCGCGGCGTTCAGCAGGTTGAGCCCGGTATCCGCCCCGAACCAGTCCTGCAGGAAGGGGGCGACGATGACCATGCCGAAAAAGCCGATGACAACCGAAGGCAACGCCGCCAGCAGTTCGACGAACGGCTTGACGATGCGCCGCGTCCGGCTGGCCGCGATCTCCGCCAGATAGGCCGCCGTCATGATGCCGAGCGGCACCGCGATGCACGACGCCAAAATGGTTACCGCCAGCGAGCCCATAATCAGAGGAAAGATGCCGAATTCGGGCGGCTCGGACGTGGGGTACCACAAATGCCCCGTCAGGAAGTCCCAGAGGGGATAGTCCGCAAACAGCGGCAGCCCTTCCATAAACAGGAAGAGCATGATGCAGGCAAGGGAGAGAAGCGATACAAAGGCCACGCCCGTCAGCAGCCACCGGATCGATTTTTCCTTCAGTTCTCTGGACATGGAGTCTCCGTTTCTCTTCTGGGGCGCTGTCTTCCGCGCCGCTTGCCGCCGCGAGATCGTTGCGGCTCAGGAGGCCCCTCTTCTTTGTCAAGGAGCCGCCACGCTGTTCTTTTTGGTTGGGATTCCCGCCTCTCCGTCAGCCAAACACGCTGAGAAAGAGGGGAAAAGGGAGAAGGAGCCCTTTTCAGAAAGGTTCCTCCTCCCCGGCATAGTTACTTCTTCGCCAGCGGCACGAAGCCGACTTCCTTCACGGCCTTCTGGCCCTTGGCTGGGTCGAGGATGTACTTTATGAGCGCGCCGGAAGCGCCGGCGGGTTCGCCGTTGGTGAATACATACAGTTCGCGGCTGAGGGGCCATTCCTTGGAAAGCGCGGTTTCAGCGGAAGCCGCTACCTTGCCGATATGCAGTCCCTTGATGCTCGGGGCGAGGTAACCGAGGCCCACGTAGCCGATGGCGTTGGGATTCTTGGCGACAACCTGCTCAACCGCGCCGTTGGAAGCCTGAAGCAGGGCCTTGGGCATGACCTTGGCCTTCTTCATGACCATTTCTTCCCACGTTTCGTAGGTGCCGGAGGAGGTGTCGCGGGACACGACCACGATGTTGGCGTCGGCGCCGCCCAGTTCCTTCCAATTGGTGATCTTGCCGGTGTAGATGTCCTTGAGCTGGTCGAGGCTGAGTTCGTTGATCGGGTTTTTGGGATTCACGACCGGAACAAGCGCGTCGACCGCGACGGCGGTACGGACGGGGTTTATGCCCTTCTTGGCGGCCAGTTCCTTTTCACTGCCCTTGATGTCGCGGGAAGACATGGCGATGTTGGCCAGCCCGTCGAGCAGGGCCTTGATGCCGTTGCCGGAACCGCCGCCGGAAAGCGCGATCTGCACGTTGGGATTGGCCGCCATGTAGGCTTCGGACACCTTCTGCATAATGGGCAACACGGTGGTGGAGCCGTTGACGACGATTTCGTCGGCAGCCTTCGCCTGAGCGGGCAGAAGACAGGACAGGGCCAGAAGGGAAGCCAGGACAATGCGTTTCATCTGCATGAACTCCGTTTTTTCGGTTTGTAACGAACGGCCGGGACGACCGCCCGGACAAGCTGGAAAATAGGGCGGCTTCGTGTCAAAACGATGACGGAAAACCGAAACACAGGTGACGAAGAAAGATTTATCGCCACGGAATTGTCACAATCGCTTCATGCTCCCGTCACCCGCCGCAACTAGAACCATTCAGCGAGACTGCAACAAGGAATCAACCATGATCAGCGAATCCGCCACCATTCTCATCGTCGAGGACGAACAGGACATCCGTGAACTGCTCGCCTACAATCTGGAAAAGGAAGGCTACGCCACCGTTCAGGCAGCGGACGGCAAGGAAGGGTTGGATCTGGCCCGCTCCCGCAAGCCGGATCTCATCCTGCTTGACCTCATGCTGCCGAAAATGGACGGGCTCGCGGTCTGCCGCGAACTCGAACGCGATTCCGGCACGGTGCGCATCCCCATCATCATGCTGACGGCACGGGGCGAAGATGTGGACCGTATCCTCGGCTTCGAGCTGGGGGCGGACGACTATGTGGTCAAGCCGTTCAACATCCGGGAACTGCTGCTCCGCATCCGCGCCATCCTGCGGCGCCAGGTCATGGTGGAAAGCAATCCGGTGCTCACGCGCCACGGGGTCAGCGTCGATCCCGCCGCCCATAAGGTCACGGTGCTCGGCCAGGACGTCGAGCTCACGGCCACGGAATTCCGCCTCATAGAGGATCTGCTGCGCAACGCCGGACGCGTCCGCACGCGCGAGGAACTGCTCGCTGCGGTTTGGGGCTATCAGTTTGAAGGCTACGCCCGTACGGTGGATACCCATATCCGCCGCTTGCGGAACAAGCTCGGGGACGCCGCCGAAATCATCGAAACAGTGCGCGGCGTAGGCTACCGCTGCAAGGAGTAACATGCGCGACACCAAGTTCAGGACACGCCTCTTCCTCTGCTTCTTGGCCGTCATTGTGATGACGCTGGTGCTCCCGGGGTTGTACGTCCGCAAAAACATCAAGGAAGACGGCATTGAGGAGACCGTCCGCAATGCCCGGCGCGAAGCCGTGCTCATCCGTATGCAGATGGAGACGGCCCCGGACGGCGTGCATGGGCTCTCCTCCACCTTCGACCGGATCGGCACGGAGCTCGGCATCCGCATCACCTTCATCGGTGCGGACGGGACCGTGCTCGCGGAATCCGACTCCAGCCGGATCAACCTGAACGACCTCGACAACCACGCGGATCGCCAAGAAATCGGAGCCGCCATCCGGGAGGGGTTCGGGGTCAGCATCCGCCACAGCAATACGCTGGATACGGATCTGGTCTATGCGGCCATCCCCTTCGCCGCCGTCGGAAAGCTTCCGGACGGCTTCATCCGGGTCGCCGTGCCGCTCAAGCACGTAGAGGAACGCATCGCCCAATCCGAACGGCAGTGGCTCGCCATCGTCGGGCTGGCGACGCTGATCGCCCTGCTCTTCGCCTACGGGCTCTCGACGCATCTGGAACGCTCGCTCAAGGAGATGATCCGGGTCGTGGAAAGCATCGCCACGGACCCCGCCGGACAGGGCAATCGCCGCCGTCTCCATATCCTGCCCGGCAGGGAATTCCGGCGGCTGGCCCATGCCGTCAACGACATGGCCGACCGTACCGAGGAACACTTGCGCACCATCGCCGAGAACAAGGCGCAGCTCAAAACCATCCTCGACGTGATGAACGAGGGAGTGCTCGTCATCGGCGAAAAAGGGCGCATCCGGCTGGTCAACCCCGCCCTCGTGCGCCTGTTCCCGCAGGCCAAGGACGCGGAAGGCAAATTCCCCGTGGAAGTCATCCCGGCGGCGGAAATCCAGCAGGCGCTCGACGAACTGCTTTCCGCGCCGCAGGACAAGCCCCGGCTCATCACGCTGGAAGTGGAGCCCCGCCCGGACATGATCCTGAGCGTGCAGTTCATCAGGCCCCGCGAAGCCATCCATGATGTGCTCGCCGTGGCGGTCTTCCACGACATCAGCGAAATGGCCCGGCTCATGCGGGTGCGGAAGGAATTCGTCGCCAACGTCTCCCATGAGCTGCGCACGCCCTTGACGGCCATCGCTGGCTACGCCGAAACCCTCCGGGATTCCGCTGCCGAAGATCCTTCCATCTGCGCCAAGTTTGCGGAAACCATCCTCCGCAACGCTCAGCATATGGGGACGATGGTGGAAGATCTGCTCAAGCTCTCGCGCATTGAGAGCGGCGCGGTGCCTATGGAAATGGAAACCGTGAAGGCCGCGAGCATCCTTTCCGACGTGACCACGGCCTGCCAGCCGCAAACCGCTGCGCACAACCTGACGCTGGAAACCGACATCGATCCCGCCCTTACCGTACGGGCCGATCCACACTTCATCGGGCAGGTTTTCCGCAACCTCATCGAAAATGCCTGCCGCTACGCTCCCGAAGGCTCCACCATCAAGGTTTCCGGCGGGAAGCGCCTCGACCTCAACGGGCTGCCGGAAGCGCTGTTCATGATATGCGACGACGGGCCCGGCATTCCGCAGGCGGACATCGCCCGCGTGTTCGAGCGTTTCTACAGGGTGGAGAAGCACCGCAGCAGCCCCGCCTCCACCGGGCTCGGCCTTGCCATCTGCAAGCACATCGTCGAGCGCCACGGCGGGCGAATCTGGGCGGAACCCGGCCCCGGCGGCTGTCTGCAATTCACGCTTCCCCTCGCTGCGGAAACGGAAAAAAGGACGTAAGGGCCACTTCTTCAAGAAGGGGCCCTTACCGAAATCCGCAATGCCCTCCAGACGGCCCGGCCCAAAAAAACTCAAGGAAGGACGCCCCGCAAGCCTTCCGGCCTCAAATGGGACTCGGATCTTTTTGACTGAAAAAACCTCGCCCGGCATCGCCGGCGGGGATCAACATAGGCCTTTGTGAACGTACTCATGGAGAAAACCATGCCGCAACCCATTGCATCGCCCGTCACTCTCGACAACGCCCAAAGCCTTTCCGGAACGCCGAAAATGGCGGCCCAGAACGTCAACTTTTTCTACGGCAGTTCACAGGCCCTCTTCGACGTCAGCCTGACCTTTCCCGAAAGGCAGGTCACGGCCCTCATCGGCCCGTCAGGATGCGGCAAGAGCACGTTCCTCCGCTGCCTCAACCGCATGAACGACCTTATCCCCGGCACCCGCACCGAAGGCTTGATCACGCTGGACAAGGAAGACATCAACGCCCCCAATTTCGATGTGGTGAACCTGCGCCGCCGCGTGGGCATGGTCTTCCAGAAGCCGACGCCGTTCCCGAAGACGATTTTCGAAAACGTGGCCTACGGCCTGCGCGTCAACGGCGAGCGCGACGAATCGCTCATCGCAGACAAGGTGGAGGAAAGCCTCCGCCGCGCCGCCATCTACGAAGAGGTGAAGGACCGTCTGCACACGTCGGCGCTCGGGCTCTCCGGCGGCCAGCAGCAGCGCCTGTGCATCGCCCGCGCCCTTGCCGTGGAACCGGAAGTCCTGCTCATGGACGAACCCGCCAGCGCCCTCGACCCCATCGCCACGCAGCGCATCGAGGAAGGCATCCACGAACTCAAGAGCCAGCTCAGCATCGTCATCGTTACCCACAGTATGCAGCAGGCCGCCCGCGTCTCCGACCGCACCGCCTTTTTCTATATGGGCAAGCTGATCGAATGTGATCTGACGGAAAAGATTTTCACCAATCCCTCACTGAAGCAGACCGAAGACTACATCACCGGGCGCTTCGGGTAAGCCGTTCACCTCAATTATGCATATGCGGAGCGCATTCCGCCAAGGAGACGCCTTATGGCCTATCAGGAACACTACACGCAGCAGCTTTTGGACAACCTGCGCGCCAAACTCCTCATCATGGGGAGCAAGACGCAGCAGGCCCTCGACGATGCCGCCATCGCCGTATTGAATCACGATCTTCCCCGCGCTGCTGCCGTGCTCGACGGGGATACGGATATCGACGACCTCGAAAACCAGATCGACGAAGCCACGCTCAACATCCTTGCGCGCACGCAGCCCGTTGCCCGCGATCTCCGCTTTCTCATGAGCGTCGTGCGCATGGTGTTGGATCTGGAACGCATCGGAGATGAATCCGTCGTCGTCGCCGAGCAGGTCACGCTCTCGGACAAGCCGATTCCCTCCATCGTCGAAAAGGATCTCCGGGCGCTGTGTACCCGCACGAGCGCCATGCTCCGCAATTCCCTGCTCGCCTTCCAGGACGGCGACGCCCCCAGCGCCCTTGCCGTCAGCCGCTACGACGACGAAACCGCGCAGATGATGGTGAACATTTTCCAAAAGCTCATGCAGGCCGTCGGGGACCGCACGCTTGAACCGTGGGACTCCATGCACATCGTGCTGATCACCCGTGCTCTGGATCGCGTTTGCCGCCGTGCCGAGAACATCGCCGAGCACGCCTACTTCATGGTCGAAGGCGTCAGCCTCAAGCACCGCAGGACGTTGCCGCAAGGTTGGGAGAAATAGGAATTCGGGGGAGGGGAGGGAAAAACTTTCTGGAGAAAGTTTTCCCTCCCCCGAGCCCCCTCCCCTCCTTTTTCAAAGACTTTTGACCTTGTCGAATCCCTCTTCGCCGCTTTCCCCTTTCAGCAATGCATGGGAAAGGTTGATGGGTGGAAACCACAATGATCCGTTATACGAGTGAGTTGTTTACGGTTAACACCGTAAAGAAAAAGGCATCTCTTCCTTACGGGAGAGATGCCTTTTCCAGACTGAGCGGGGCTATGCTTGACGATCTTGCGCACTAGCGTTGTAGTCAGGCCACCCTGTCAGTCAAAACGTTTGGGAGAGAGTCGAAAAGCTGTTTTCGTGGAAAACACCCTTTCCTTGCTCACCTTACGCGCAAAAAACTAGTCGATCTTGGCGAAAGCGGCAGCCACGGCGCCACAGATGGGACACTTGTCGCAGGGGCCTTCCTGCGTGTAACCGCACACGGTACAGACATAGAGGTCGCCAGTGATGGAGGAAGGATCGGCAAGGGCCTTCTTGTAGAGGTTGGCGTGCACTTCTTCAACCTTGTTGACCATATCGAAATACTTGGCTATGCGATCCTGGCCTTCTTCCTTGGCGTCGGCGATCATCTCAGGATACATCTTGGTGAATTCGTAGGTTTCGCCTTCGATGGCGGCCTTGAGGTTGGCGGTGGTGTCGCCGATCTTTCCGGCATTGCGGAGGTGGGCATGGGCATGGATAGTTTCAGCTTCGGCGGCGGCGCGGAACAGCTTGGCAACCTGAGGCAGGCCTTCCTTGTCAGCCTGTTTGGCGAAAGCGAGGTACTTGCGGTTAGCCTGAGATTCTCCAGCGAAAGCGTCCATCAGATTCTTTTCGGTCTTGCTCATGGGAAGTCTCCTTTGGGGATAATTAGGTTATGTAGAGTGTGTTGCTTACGTTCTCAATCAGGAACGATTCCTGTTTATAAGAATCCAGCCCTCTTGTAAAGCCTTATCTGTACTTTTTTCAGAAAAAAATATCGGCCCGCAAAAAGTACAAGAAATACGGTGATGACGGCACGCAAGCTTGACCCGCCGTCCGTCAGACGCTACACCTTGTTCCCATGTCTGTCTCCTATTTCATCCCGGATCTGGCCCCAGAAGACCTGCACCGCTGCGAAGAAATCGTCCGCCGCAGCCGGTTCATCGTCAGCCTTGCCCATACGCCGACCCCGGAGGCGGCCAAAGCCTTCATCGAGCGGATCAAACAGGAATTCCCCGACGCGACCCACAATTGCTGGGCTTACGCCGCCGGAGCGCCCGGCCAAACCAGCAAGGTCGGCTACAGCGACGACGGCGAACCGCACGGCACGGCGGGCCGCCCCATGCTCACCATGCTGCTGCATGGCGGGGTCGGTGAGCTTTCCGCGGTCGTGACCCGCTATTTCGGCGGCATCAAGCTCGGAACGGGGGGCCTCGTCAGGGCATATCAGGGCATGGTCAAACTGGGCCTCGAAACCCTGCCCACACGCGAACATATGATCCCCGCGCGCGTCGAGGTGGTCCTCGACTATCCGCATATTACGGTCTTTCGCCGCCTGCTGCCGGACTACCGGGCCACCGTCGCCTCGGAAAACTTCGGCGTGGACGCCACCTACGAACTGCTGCTTCCCGATCAAAACATCCCGGCCCTCGAAACCGCGCTGACGGAACTCACGGACGGGGCAGTGCTCATCACACGGCTTGATGACGACACCATGCCACCGGAAACACCGTAGCATGTCTTTCTTTGAAAACATATCGCTTCAGATGGTATTCAGCTCTTCAAAAGGCTGCGGACAGGGCTTTCGATAAAAGTAAAAGTTTAGAAATAGAGGGGGAGTTCCACGCCGACAGGTTTGCGAAAAGGAAGCTCTCCTCCCCAAAAGTTCTCCCCCAATCCCTCCATGCCTTTCAAAGACAATTTTCCCTGATCCCTTGCGAGGTTTTCCTCTTCCGACGCAGCGCAGGGCTGACCACCAAAACCGTACTGGCTCGCGCGGCGACTCTTCTTCCGCTCTTCCGCAAAACGAAAAGCCTTTCGGAGACGTTCCGAAAGGCTTCCGTAAGGAACCGGTAAACGGATTCTATGCCAATGCGCCGATCGCCTTGGCGAACGCGCGTACCTGCTCTTCAGAGGTGTTGAAGCTGAGCATCCAGCGCACGGTATGCGCGGACGGCTCAACCTCATGGAACATGTACTGCCGCTGCAATGCGGCTATGTGCTCCGGCTTCATGTTGACGAACACGCCATTGCTTTCCACGGGATGAGCCAGCTCCACGTGCGGCATACCGGAAATGAGATCCGCAAGCAGACGGGCCATATTGTTGGCGTGCCGGGCGTTTTCCAGCCACAACCCGTCCTTGAAATACGCTATGTACTGGGCCGCAAGGAACCGCATCTTGGAGGCAAGCTGGAGGTTCTGCTTGCGGAGGGTCACGAAGTCCCGCACAAAATCCTTATTAAAGACGACGACGGATTCGGCCATCATCATGCCGTTCTTCGTGCCGCCGAAGGACATCATATCCACGCCGAGATCCTTGGTGAAGGAACGCACGTCACAGCAGAGCGCAACCGTAGCGTTGGCGATGCGCGCACCGTCCATGTGCACGTACAAGCCGTTCGCGTGTGCAACGTCGACAATGGCCCTGATCTCTTCCGGCGTGTACACCGTGGCCACTTCCGTGGACTGCGTGAGCGCCACCAGACCGGGCTGGCTGTGGTGCGGGCTGCCCATATCTGTCAGGTATGCGGAAAGAGCCCCTGCGGAAATCTTGCCGTGCACGGAGGGGATAGGGGTCATCTTGCAGCCCACGACGGCCTCGACCGCCCCGCTTTCCGAGGTGTGCGTGTGGGCCATGTCGCTGCACAGAACGGAGTGCCACGAGCGTATCATGCGGTTGAACCCGAGCACGTTCGCGCCCGTGCCGAGCGGGACGAGGAACACGTCGACGTCATCGCCGAACAGCGCCTTGAAGCAGCCCTCGGCTTCGGCGGTCCACGGGTCGTCGCCGTAAGGTTCCGCCGCGCCCACGTTGGCCTTGTTCAGGGCCTCCATCACTTTCGGGTGCACGCCACTGGTATTGTCGCTGGCAAAAGTGCAATCCATCTCGCAGCCTCCTTTAGGCAGATGAGCTTTGGAAAGGCATGGAGGCATTGGGGAGGGGAGGAGAAACTTGCTGGAGAATGGGGAAGCACCCCCCGTATTTCTCCTCCCCCCTCACCCCCCTTCCCTTCAAAGACTTTTGTGTTTATCGAATCCCTGTCCGCAGCGTTCCCTAAAGCTGGTTGCCTTGAAAACGGTACCATCCCAAAGAAGGGCTCTAGGATGAACACCGCCGACGGCACGCTTCCGTGTAGACAGCCAACGTCTGTTCGAGAAAATCCTTGTCCCGGAGGGTCATAATCCGCTCGGAGCAATGCCCGGCCAAGTCCCGCCGCCAAGCCTCATCCGTCGCCGCCCGCCGCAGCACGCCAGCCAGCGCGTCCACATCCCCCGGCGCAACCAGTGCCGACGCGGGAAGCAGATCCGGCATGACCCCCACTGAAGTGGATACGAGCGGCCGCCCGCAGGCCATGATCTCAAGCGCGGCCCTGGCGATGGTTTCGGACCACAAGGAGGCGACCACGCCCACGTCCAGCGCGGACAGGCAGGCCGTCACATCCGGGACTTTTCCAGTGATGGTCACATACCGCTCCATGCCCGCCTCGCGGATCCACGCTTCAACCTCTTCCTGAAGCGTCGCCGTGGAAAAACCGAGAAGCATCAGCCGGATGTTTCGCACGCCTTCGCCCACAAGCTTTGCCAGCGCCGCGATGGTTTCCCTTTGCCCCTTCACGAGGTCAAACCGTCCGAGCAGGCCGACGACGCATTCGTCATCCGTAAAGCCATACCGGGCACGGACTTCCATCCTGCCTTCGGAATCAAACCGGAAACGCTCCGTGTCCACGCCGCCCAAGATCATATGCAGCCGCTCAGCGGGTACACGCATCTTTTCCGCAAAATGCCGGGCCATCACCGAGTTGGTGGCAACAACCGCGTCAGCCACCCGCGTATGTAAAATTCGGTTGGGGAGGTTCCCCTTGGGCTGCCGCTGATCCCCCCGCGTGCGGACAAGCGCGTATCCGCCCATGCCCTTGAGCAGCCCCCAGAACAAAAAGGATTCTCCCCGGTGGCAGTTCACCACATCGGGCCGGAATTCACGGACAAGACGCCCCATGTCACGGATGAGTCCGGGGAATTCCAGCGGATTCTTGGCATTCAGCGGCATGGCCAACGGGCGCAATCCCATTTCCTCGGCCTTGGCGAAGGTTTCCGTATCGGCCAGCGCCACGACGCGGCTTTCATGCCCCGCAGCATTGAGCAAACGGGCGAGCTCCAGCCCATACCACGCTGTGGCGTTGAACCAACGGACATTGACGACCTGAATAGAACGGAAAGAAGACATGGGCATTCCAGAAAAAGAAAGGTACTCAAGGGACTTTTGCTGTAACACAAGCCCCGGACAGGGACAAGGAGCGCCTCCGCGCCGGACGCCAAAAAGCGGCGGCCGTAATGGCCGCCGCTTTCAAGGAGCAAGGGGAAGTGAGACCTTTCTTTCGCCGAATTACATCTTGTTGATATAGGCCGCAAGATCCAGAAGCTGCTTGTCGGACAGCGGCTTCAATACCTGCTGCATACCAAGCAATTTGGCGTCGGTGAAGGTGCCGCTCTGGTACGCCTTCATCTTGTCCATCAGATCGGATACCGACTTTCCGGCGAGTCCGTTGCCGTTCAGCGTATGACAGGGGACACAGCTATCATACAGGGTGGCACCTTCGGACGGGTTGCCGCCATCGGGCCACGTCTGAGCCTGCGCCGCTCCCGCCGCTACGAGCAGGGGAAGGGCCAACACGCACGCATATTTCATGAAACCACGCATAGAGATTCCTCCTCGGAAGAAGCTTTGGTTTCGCCCAGAATACGCTGCGGCATCCTTCAATCAATGATTATAAGGAGATATAATAAAAATGCGGAAATATCTCGAAAGAAAAATCCCCTTCATGCGGCTTTCCAAGCCAGCAGACTCTCCCTTTTTTACGAAACACCGATAAAAAATTCCTGTCATAAGCTCCATGCTTCATAGTGAGCCAACAACCCCGCCTCCCAATCAGCCAAAGCATCCCTCCAGCCCCTACAACCAAATCCAACGAACGGCATACGCTAAGGCGCACAACCTGCGAATAAGGATTCGATAAGGACAATATTCCTTCCCCACAACACCCTACCCGTGCAGCATCCCAGCCAGCGTGCCCAACGCGTCCGCCAAAGCTTCCCGCGTGCGCACGCCGCCGAGCGCCAAACGTACGCCCTGCTCCGGCGAGGCATGGTTGAGCGCGAACAGGTCACTGTCCGCCACAATGATCCCACGCTGGCGCGCGGCTTCGGCAAAAGCCACCGCAGCCCACGGATCAGGCAGCTTGAGCCAGCAGAAAAACCCCGTAGTCCGCGTCTCCAGCGGGAAGCCATCCAGCAACTGACGGGCCAGCGCATTCCGCTCCGCCGCCTCACGGCGCTTCGCGGCCAGCACGCGATCCGCCGTGCCGTTGCGGATCCACATGGTCGCCAGTTCGGCCATAAGCGGAGGAGCCATTGAAATGGTGTAGGAAATCGTCCGCTCCAGTTCGGCAAAAACGGCATCCGGCGGGCACAGATAAGCGATACGCAACCCACCGCTCAGGGCTTCGCTCGTGGAGGCGATGAAACAGCAGCGCTCCGGGGCCAATGACGCCAGCGGCGGCAGATTGTGCTCCAAAGAGAGGGCGTACACGTCGTCCTCAATGATCATGACATCATAACGCCGACAGATATCCACCAGCTCCCGGCGGCGGTACTCGGGAATCTGCGCCAGCGTGGGGTTCTGGCAGGTAGGCATCAGATACAGCCCTTTGATGCCCCCGGCCCGGCAAGCCGCTTCCAGCGAATCGGGCAGCATCCCCCCCTGATCCATCCGGACGGGCGTCAGGTTGAGCCTCAGGCGGCGGGCAAGCTGCTTGAGGAGCGGATAACTGAGCTGCTCGGCGGCGATACGATCCCCCGGGTTGAACAGGGACGCGAGTACCGTTAGGAGCGCGTGCTGCGCTCCCGCACAGACAAGGAGGTTCTCCGGCGAAACAGCCAGCCCGTACCGCCCCGCCCAATGAGCCCCGGCCTCGCGGTGCCGCAACAACCCGCGCGGCTGCTGATAGTTGCTGAGTTCCTTCAAATCCGCGTAGCGGGACAACTCGGCCACGGCCTCGTTCAAATCCGGATTCAGATATTCGAAAGGCGCGATGAACCCCAGATCATGCATCCTGCCCGCGCCCTCGTACACGTCCACATCGTGGCACGGCGCGGTCACAAAGGTCCCCCGCCCGGTCACACCCACGGTCAGACCGCGCTGCGCGGCCTCGGCGTAGCCCCGGCTTACGGTCCCGATGGTCACGCCGAGCGCTTCGGCCAATTCCCTGTGCGTCGGCAGCGATTCGCCGGGCGCAAGACAGCCATCCTCAATGCCCTGCGCGATGGCGTTGGCAACGAGCATGTACTTGGCCTCGCCGGGATGTTCCCGCGCCTGATCCTGATACAGTCGGAGCAGTTTCATACGGCTGGCCTACAAGACCTCCGGAGCGTCGTCAACAGGCCTTTTGCGCCGGGCCTTGAGCGCATCGAGCAGCGCCACCGTCACCCGCAATCCCCCCTTGCCGCGCCCGAGCTCCACCCCCGGCTTGGCCATACCGTGATAATCCGAACCGCCGCTGAGCCCGAGGCCGTACCGGGCCGCCAGCTCCACGCAGAACCGCTCGTCACGCGCGGAGTGCTCGCTGTGATAGGCTTCAATGGCCCCAAGCCCCGCCTCTTTGAGCCGGGGGATGATTTCGTCGAACCATGACGGCGGGCAACGGATCAGCATGGGATGCGCGAAACTCACCACCGCGCCGAGATCCGCCATGAGGCTTACCCCTTCTTCCGGGGTGAGCAGGGTCCGGGGCACGTATGCGGCACCGTAATAGCCGAGATACAGCTCAAAGGCCTGCGCGAAATTGGACACGACACCGCGTTTCTGGAGCACGCGGGCGATGTGGGGGCGGCCGACCGACTCGCCTCCGGCCTCATCCAGCACTTCCTGATAGCCTATATTGATGCCAATAGACCGGAGCCTATCAAGTATCTTCAGATTGCGCTCTTGCCGGTGCCCACGCAAACGGGCCAGCTCGGCATCCAATGGGGCGGAATGCCGGGGCAGCCACAACCCAAGCAGGTGGATTTCCCCATACTGCCCCTGTACGCCGAGCTCGCACCCCCGGATGATCTCCACGCCGTACTCGCGCCCGGCCGCTTCCGCTTCATCAAGGCCGGAAACCGTATCATGGTCGGTCACGGCAACCGCCGCGAGCTTCAAGGAAGCCGCCCTACGTATCAGCTCCCGGGGGGCGTCCGTTCCGTCGGACGCCGTAGTGTGCGTATGCAAATCAACAAAACGGGGCTGCATATTTCCTCCTCATCACCGCCCTGCCGGAAGGCGGCTTGTCCTCCGCAACGGAAGGCGTTACACTCTTCATTTATACGTCAACACTGCGCCAAGGAGACGCTTCATGGCTCTGAATCCCGAACTGCTTGCCCTGCTCGCCTGCCCCGTGTGCCGGGGAGAGCTGGAACCTGTGGACAACGAAAGCGGACTGGAATGCCCGGCCTGCGGTCTGGTTTTTCCTGTGCGCGACAATATTCCCATCATGCTTCAAGAAGAGGCCATCCGCAAGGATGACTGGGAGCGCGGACAGCGCAAGAAACAATCCCGCTGAGACAAGAAAAGCATGCCCACCCGGACATGCTTTTCCTTTATGAAAAAACGACATTTCCGATCCAACCGGGATGTCCCCGCGATCCCTCAGCATCCCTGCCCCGCTCCCCTAAACGGCATGAAGCCGGATATTCCGGGTTCCACCGCTCTTTTTTTCATGCGAGACGGGCTGCATACGTGAAGCTTCGGGGTATGCGAAACCTCTCCGGAAAGCGGGCTCCATCAATCAGAATAATTGGGGAACAAGGGTTCCTTCACGGACATGCTGCCGAGGAAGTTCCCCATATAGCGGGCATTGAGCGTCTTGATATACGGTGCTTCGCCCTTGGGCATAGGAGCCTCCCCATACTGGACGTGGAACACCTTCGCCGCCCGTTCACGGAACGCCTGCACAGCCTCGTTGTATACCGGCACTTCGGAAACACCCTTGAGCGACGCGGGGAGCGGTTCGCGGTATTCCAGGATAAGCTTGGACCGCCTGAAATCATTCAGGCACGCGAAACGCTGCACCAGCCAGTCAAGGGAAGCCCACTGATCCTCGGGCGCGAACAGAGGCGCAAAAGGATCCTTGGCCCCGTTGACGATGCGGACGCTCCCGTAGAAGCTCTCTCCGCCAAACACGGTCCCCATGTTCTGCTGGGCCATAGGCCCGCTGAAGGACAGCGGGTCCCATTCCCAAGCGTTGCTGGGCACAAAGGAAAGGGCCACAATGGCTATAGGAGACGCGGCATCCGTTCCGTATACGGAGACAAGGGTTTCCGGGAACTGGTAGCCTTGATCCGTATTCAGGAACGGGGCGATTTGGCCGTGCGCAAGCATCGGCATATCCACAACGCCGACGGAAACGTCAGGCCGTGCCGGGGAAACCAACGTCGAGCCTTCAAAGCCGCGGTAGAACGGCGTACAGGCTGAAATCGCCACAACCATGCACCACAACAGGAAAAAACGGATCGTTTTCATAACTATCTCCAGATGGATGACTTATGAGATCTTATTCCTGATAAATACGCCCGAATCCCTGAGAGCGCCACTCTTTTTTTGGCACTCCGAAGCCGTTGCCTCTTGCCTCCAGCACGCCGCCATTCTCATATGAACTGATGGAGATATATCGGGAAAAGGGAGAGGCAACTTTTTCTGGAGAAGAGCGTTTCCTCCCATTCCCAAACCGGCCAGCGCGAAGGACACCGAAAAAAACGAGAGGCCCTCTCCGCAGGAAAGAGCCTCTCGCTAAGAGCCGGATGGATCTGCCTCTGCAACGCCGGGCAGCGGAATGCGACCACTCCGCCCGGTTTAGTTAGCCTGCTTGCGGATAAACGTAGGCAACTCGATTTCCTCTTCCTCGAAGATGAACTCTTCGCGGCCGGGGTTGTGCGTCGTCTGCTTGGAGAGCTGATCGCGATCCCGCAGGAACGTGGGCACAATGCGCTCCTCATCCGAAAAATTGCCGACCGTACGGGGCATACGCATACGGGGCATCGCGTGCTCCTCGGCGAGGGCCTGCTTCTGGTAATTCAGCCCGGAATGGGAAGGCTGCTGCGGCTGCTGAGCCGGGCGCTGCTGGGGCCGGACGGTAGCCATATTGGCCTGCCCGCCCTGCACGACCTTCGGCGCGGCGTTGCCTTCGATGCCCGTAGCGATGACGGTGATGCGGATCTCGTCCCCGGCATTCTCGTCGGTGGCGCACCCGATGATGATGTTGGTATCGGCTTCGCCGAGCGCGTCATTGATGTAGGCGGACGCGTCGTTGAATTCTTCAAAGAGCAGATCTTCGTTGGCCGTGATGTTGATGAGCACCGCCTTGGCCCCGGCAATGGACACATCTTCCAGCAGCGGGCTGGTAATGGCCTTGCGCGCGGCTTCGATGGCGCGCCCTTCGCCCACGGCGATGCCGGCACCCATCATGGCCAGGCCGGATACGCTCATGACAGTGCGCACGTCGGCGAAGTCCACGTTGATGAGGCCGGGAACGGTGATAAGGTCGGAAATACCCCGAACAGCCCGGTGCAGCACGTCGTCGGCGCATTTCAGCATATCGCTGAGTTTCGCTTTCTTGGGCGCAATGGTAAGCAGTCGGTTGTTCGGGATGGTGATCAGGCTGTCCACGTTCTCGCGGAGCTCGGCGATGCCCTGCTCCGCGGCGCGGGCGCGTTTCGTGCCCTCAAACAGGAACGGTTTGGTCACGACGCCCACCGTCAGGGCTCCCAGTTCGCGGGCGGCCTGTGCCACGATGGGGGCCGCGCCGGTCCCGGTGCCGCCGCCCATGCCCGCGGTCACGAAGACCATGTCGGCATCGCCGATGGCGTCCTTGATCGCACCGATGCTTTCCTGCGCCGCATCGCGGCCCACGTTGGGATCGGCCCCGGCTCCAAGCCCTTTGGTCAGCTTCTCGCCGATCTGGAGCTTGATTTCAGCCTTGGAACGAAGCAGAGCCTGCGCGTCCGTATTGGCGCAGATGAAGGAGACACCCTTCAGACCCGCCATGATCATGTTCTGCACGGCGTTGCCGCCGCCACCGCCGACACCGATGACCTTTATATTCGCGGGGGGTGTATCCGCTTCAAATTGCATATCCATCATAGCTCCTCCTCAAAGAGAACAACGTGCTGACCGCCCAGACGTCAGGAAATTTCGGAAAACCACTTTTTCATGCGCGACAGGATCGAATTGAATACATTCCCGTCGCTTCGGATACGGAATTTCTGCTCCATGCCTTCCTTCTCCGCGCCGAAGCGGAGCAGGCCCATGGCCGTGGCGAACTTGGGACTGTTCACCATATCTTTGAGCCCGCCCACATTGCGGGGATACCCGATGCGCGTAGGCAGGTTGAAAACTTGTTCGCCGAGCTCCTGACAGCCCTGAATGAGGGCCGTCCCGCCCGTGAGCACCACACCCGCGCCGATCATGTTTTTGAGGCCGGAACGCACCAGCTCCTGATCGAGGAGCGTGAGGATTTCCTCCATGCGGGGTTCACAGATTTCCGCCAGCACCTGACGCGACAGGCGGCGAGGTTCCCGCCCGCCCACGCTGGGCACTTCGATATACTCATCGGGGCGCACCATTTCGGCAATGGCCGCACCATGCTTGATCTTGATCTTTTCCGCCGCAGCCATAGGCGTGCGGAGGCCGAACGCGATGTCGTTGGTCAGGTTTTGCCCGCCAAGCGCCAGCACCCCCGTATGCTTGATGGAATCGTTGGCGAAAATGGCGATATCGCAGGTCCCGCCGCCGAGGTCGATGAGGGCCACGCCGATCTCGCGTTCCTCTTCGGTGAGCACGGCCTTGGCCGAGGCGAGGGATTCCAGCACGATGTCCGACACGTCAAGCCCGCTCTTATGGCAGGAGCGCACGATGTTCTGGGCGGAAGTGACCGCACCGGTCACGATGTGGACCTTCACTTCCAGGCGCACGCCGGCCATGCCCATCGGATCGGCAATGCCGCGCTGATCGTCGACGATGTATTCCTGAGGCAGAATGTGGATCACCTCGCGGTCCAGCGGGATGGCGACCGCCTTGGCCGCATCCAGCGCACGCTCGATGTCGCGGGGCGAGACTTCACCGCCCTTGACGGCAATGACGCCGTGGCTGTTGAACCCCTTGATGTGACTGCCGGCGATGCCCGCATACACGGATCGGATTTCACATCCGGCCATCAGTTCGGCTTCTTCAAGCGCCCGCTTGATGGATTGCACCGTCTGCTCGATATTGACCACGACACCCTTCCGCAACCCGGTGGACGGACTCGTGCCGATACCGACAATATCCATCCCGCCGTTCTCAGAGGGTTCGCCCACCACCGCACAAATCTTGGTGGTGCCAATATCAAGGCCGACTATCAATTCAGATTTGGACATGCGCTACTCCTTGGCGCGTTTCGCAATGCATGTCGGGATATTGCGTCATCCCGATCACGCGAAATCAGACCCGAATCCATCATTTCGGGAGGCGCTGCGGCGTCACCCTGCTCATCACTGCTGTTCTGAGCCAGAACAAGGGTGTCTTTTTCCGCCCTGTTTCACAGTCTGAATACCCCGGATACAGCATATTTTCCGTAAAAAGTCTAGAAAAAACCGCTACTCGCTCTTAGACATTCTCAGGTTCTACAACCCAGACGTTGCCGTCGGCGGCCCAAACTTCCCGTGCCGTCTTCAACTCGCCGCGGCGGGCCAGATCGGAAAGGACCAAACTCAGCCGACGCAGATTGGCATCCCAGTCCTCAGCGGCGATGCACAGCACCAGGTTCCTGTTTTCGATAAAAACTTCAAAGCCCTTAGCCGCGCTCACCCGAAACAGGGAAACGCTGGCCATGTTCACAGGCAGGTGCGCGGCCTGAAACGCGCGGGAAAGCTCGTCCATCTGCGGAAGCAGTTCCTCGCCGCCGGGCAGGATCTCCAGCGTCGGCAGCGACAGAAAATTCCCCACATTCACGGGCGCGATGATCTGCCCCCTGTTGTCCGCATAGTACAGGACGCCGTCTTTGAGCATCCAAAATGCGGGGATGCGTTCCCGGATGCGGATCTCAAACGCATCCGGCAGGCGGCGCTTCACGGCCACGGACAGCACCCACGGATTGTCGCGGAGACCCTGCTCCACGTCCGCGATGTTGACGGTCAGGCTGTTGACGCCCGATTGCAGGTTTGCGGCCTTGAGCACTTCCTCACGCGAAAAATGGGTCGTACCCCGGATTTCAACGCGCTTGATGGCGAAGAACTCGCTGGTCGTCGCCAGACGGTGCAACTGAAGGCCGCCCACGCCGAGCCCGACGAGCAGCGCCGCCCCGATCCCAAGGCCAAGGGTCCAGCTGAGGGCCGACTTCACATGGGCGAAAAACGATCCGCCTCCCGAAGAAGGGGTGCTCCGCTGCGGGCTGGTGTAGCTGTTGCGGGCGGGACGCCTGTTGTTGCGTTTCGACGAATTCAGAATACCCACAATTTCACTTCCGTCTGCAATTGGATCCCAAACCGTTCCCATACGGCGCTCTGCGCCGAGCGGATGAGCTCAAGCGCGGCGTCCGCGCTGCCCTTGCCTTCGTTGACCAAAAAATTCGCATGGATCTCGGAAAAACACATACCTCCGAGGCGCTTGCCCCGGAATCCGGCCTCGTCAAGCAGCTTGCCCGCCGACATCCCTCCCGGGGGGTTTTTAAAGACGCACCCCGCACTCCACGAACGGACCGGCTGCACCCGCAGCTTGCGTCCGATATTGTCGCGCAGAGCCTTGCGTATCCCTTCCGGTCCCGCCGGGCGCAGCGCCAATACGATACCGGAAATCGCAAACCACGGCTTCCCGCCGTCCTTCAAACCGAAAAAACGGTATTCACAGCGCACGTCCTCACGCCCCAGCGTCCGAAAGCCACGGTCCGGGGAAAACACATCCACGCTGCGCAGCACCGTGCCCATATCCATCCCGTGCGCCCCGGCATTCCCGGCCACCGCGCCGCCCACGTCGCCCGGCACCCCGGCCATGCCTTCCAGCCCGGACAAGCCGTGTTTCATGCACCAGACCAGCAGGCGGGGCAGCTTTACGCCCGCGCCGACCCGTACGAGCCGCAATCCGCCGTCCTCGCCGATCACGGCGGGCGCTTCGTCCAGGCCGCAGCGGACGAGCACAACGGGCAGCTCGCCATCGGCGGCGAGGATATTCGTCCCTCCGCCAAGCATGGCCACGCGCCCCCCGATCCGATCCGCCGCCTCGGGCAGCGTTTCCAGATCCGCGGCGCTTCCAAACGTGGCGAGAGCCAGCGCCCGGCCCCCCAGATGCAGGGAGGTCAAAGAAGCTATGCACGGCGACGCAACGATCCGTACCATCGGTTTTCCTCTTTCCCGTTTGTTTCGCAGGAGAACGACTCTGTTGAATATTATTTTTTACAGGGAGCTAAGCCCATTCACCAGATAAAAGGCCACTTATCAGGGCACGCGCGCCCTTTTACGCCTCAAGCCTTCAGAGCGGAAAGGATGCCTCCGGCGGCAAGGGCCGACTGCCCCTTGACCCCGTCCGGGGGGCGAGCGCCCCCCGGACCCCGGCAGTACCGGAAACGCCGCTGCGTTCCCGATTTTCACAACACTCTCTCCCGGTGCCGTACAACGGGACTCCCGTCGCGCAGCCTCCCCACGTCAAAGTTTTTGC
>ERZ506905.333-NODE-333-length-20574-cov-15.4687_pt1 | contig 20574 bp, 18 predicted proteins | sample MGYA00513175_ERZ506905 | MGnify/ENA metagenome assembly ERZ506905
AAACAGTTGCATGTCCCGGGGTATGGTCTGATAAACCTAAAATCATATTCGGATAATATATAGAAAATGTTTTCAGCACATTTAAATTTATATACTTGAAGTTCTCCAAACTGCCAGTATAATTTGTATTGCACTGCATCAAGACAATATTTCTATTTATATTAATAATTGCTTCTACCGCCCTAGCAACATCGCACATATCAGAAGCCCCTGTAGCCAACAACACTGGCTTGTTTTTTCCAGCAATCATCTGTATAAAATCTATCCATGTTATATCGCCAGAGCCTATCTTGTATGCCGGAATATACTTATCCAACTCGTTTACAGCCTCAACATCATAGGGGGTAGTCATAAAATCTATCTTAGCCTGATTTGCCGTGTCAGCTAACTCCTGGCTCCAACTTCTATTACACTCACATTCTCTATAAACATCATATACGCTTTTCTTCCAAGCAGCCTGATGACCTGCCTGCTTGCCGAGATGCTTAAAACCATAATCACTAACAATCTTATCTGCTAAAAAATGCTGAAATTTTACAGCATCTGCTCCAGCTTCCTTGGCCTGCCAAATCAGTTCCTTAGCCTGATTCAAATCACCATCATGATTAGAAGCTATATCTGCAATAAAATATACAGGATCATTAATTGACACTACTTTAGAGCCTATAGCAAATTCTGTATTGTATTTCATCAGTACCCCATCCTTTTATAGTCTAAATCAATATCATAAATAACTTTTTCTAAATCTGGCATACGATAGCCTACCAAATCTTCAATCTTACTTACATCCAATCCCAGAGAATCCGCTCTAGGAACACCTAATAACTGATTTACCTTCCCTATTTTATACCTCGGTTCTTTGCCTTTAATTTTCTTGGCTAACGCTAAAATAAAATTCTCCTTGTTTGAAACGGTTGATGAGGCAATGTTGACAATGCCTTCGGGCCTTATCTGTAATAAATCCTTCAATACATTACACAACTGGTCTGTATATATAGATGAAGTATAAAAATCATCAAACAATGTCATTTCCTCATCTCTATTGAAAGCCTGAATACACCATTCCAAAAAGGTAGGTTTGGAAGGATTATTTCTATACCCTACTATATTGGTTCTAACAATCAAACTTTGAGCATATAGTGCTACCAACTGTTCCCCCAAGTACTTAGTCCGTGCATACTCATTTTTTAGAGTAATCTTATCATTCTCAAAATGCTTTTTATCCCTGTCATGACAATAGTAGTGATCAGTAGAAATATGAATAAAATAACATCCTAAATTATCACATAGTTCTGCTAACTTACCTGGTAACCTCGTGTTCACAGAATATGCCATGCCTGGATCAACTTCGCACTGTGGCAACCCTACGATTGCCGCTGCATTAATTAACACATCTGGTCGTATAGCATTTACAGATTTAGTTAAATAGTTATCATCCAAAAAATCAAACATATAATCTGCGTTAGCTAATGCTGCCGTTACGACTGATATAGATTTATCTCTCGACAGAATTTTAACTAGCGATTGACCTAGCATTCCCTGTGAACCTATAATCAATATTTTTTTCATGTTATACGCCCTCATATCTCGGCTTTATAAATCTTTTTACATAATTTTTTATTTCATGATTATTTTCCTAATAGAGCTTCAAAATAGTCAATTGTCATTCTAAGAACATCTGCCTGTTCTATCATTTCCTGTTCATCATAATAATTTGTCTTTAATTGTATTAAACTTTTCTGCAATAATTCTGCATTTGGGCAATAAACCTTATTATAATCATAAACATCATATTCAGGTATATTTTCTCTATTCAAGAAATTTTTATTTTTAAACATTGGCTCTTGATAAGCTAACTTCCAAGCTGCGTAATACCTATCTCCTCCAAGCTCAATATATTTCTTTCTAAAATCATTCCATGATACTACATCAGTATCTAATTTCATAACATAGGTCCAATATGAATGGGTATTACCAGCCAATACCTTTTGTGGATGCAACCAAGCACATCCTTCTACAGCCTTGTCATAATGCTTTGCAGATAACTGACGCATCTCTACAAGTTCATCCATACGTTCCAACTGTCCCAAAGCAACAGCTGCACACAAATCAGCCATTCTATAATTCCAACCTAAAATCACATGACGTTCATAGTTGGGACTCTGAATATCGTCCTTGGTAATTCTCCCCTTAGAACTTGTTATTCCTGCATATCCCAAGCCTGAATATCTGCGCATTTTGTCAGCCAAATCTGCATCATTGGTAATAACTATACCACCTTCACCAGCAGTCAAATGCTTGGAACTTTGAAAACTATATGAGGCTATATGTCCATAACTTCCAACGATTCTACCATTTTGCGTAGCACCATAACATTCGGCATTATCCTCTATAACTATCAAATTGTATTTATTTGCCAGTGCCATGATTTCCTTCATTTGAGGAGATAGTCCATATAGAGAAACGGTAATTATCGCTTTGGTCTTAGCTGTAATCTTTTTTTCAATTTCCTCTGCAGTAATCAAAAATGTTTCTTTATCCACATCAGCAAAAACTGGAACAGCATTTGACATAAGCACTGCCATAGAAGTACTGCTCATTGTCAATGGAGGACAGATTACTTCATCGCCTATTTGCACACCCGCCGCTTCCAAAGCCATGTGAAGAGTTGCTGTACCATTTACCATAGCAACAGCATAGTCAGCCCCAAATCTCTTAGCAAAGGCTTTCTCAAATCTTGTTACCATCCCGTAGGTTTTAGAAGAAGAAAACTCCGTCTCCAAAACTTCTAAAACATAATTCTTTTCTTTGTCAGTTATCCTATTTATTTTTTTCATAGCTGGTCTCCTATTAATTTTATAATTCTAAAAGGTATTTATAATATAGACATACTTCATATTTTTTTCAAAATGTTCCATAAACTTGGCGTTATAATTTCCCTAGGCATATCCTTGAAACTACTTGCCAGCTCCTGTCTGCATTTCATAAAATCACCATTTAGATCATTTACCATAGCTAGGTTATTCAGTAACTGTTCCTTGGTATCTACACCAAATACAACATAATCTATATTGCTATGTGTATAACTAAAGTAAAATGCAGCCTGTTGCGGTGATATATGATATTTTTCTATTATAGCTCTAAACAGTTTTATGCTGTCTGCTGCTTCCGGCAATGGTATATTTTTCTCATCGCTCAATAACAGTCCTTGCAAAAAAGCACTTCTGGCAAATACAGTTTTGCCATTTTCTTTCGTCAAATGAAAAAATACCTTATGATCCAATCTTTGATCAAATACATTATATGGTATCTGGATATAGTCAATTTCTTTTAGCTTAGCCGCATAAACAGCATCCTCTGGCTCATATATAGACACACCTATATGATTAACCATACCCGACTCTTTTACCTCTGTCATTTGCTGCATAATAGCATCATTGTACATATCTGCCGCGTTGTGTAGCAAACACCCATCTACACAGTCCATTTTTAGTTTTTGCAAAGAACTATACACCAGCTTTTTGATATTATTTATATCTGCTGGATCCCTTATATAAAGCTTTGTTATAACCTTAACAGGATAATTACCTATCCCGAATCTTCCTAAAAGCTCCTCAGCTTCACCATATACAGACGCTGTATCTATATACTCTATACCGCTATCTATTGCAGCTTGGATTATACCAAAAGCTTCCTCATGGGTTGGCTGGCGGCCTATTTGATTGTTAATACCATATTTCTGTCCCAGCTGAACTGTTCCCAGACACAATTCTGCCATTTGTTTACATCTTCCTTTACTCATTAGATATGGACATATTCTCTATCTGCTCCTCCTTAGAAACAAACGGATACATATCCTCCAAAGCTGCTGAAATCATTTTGCCGTTTTCGCCCATACGGCTTTTAATTATTGGTACGATTTCTGTGTCCTTGCTAGAAAAAATTTCGATAATAGCAGGCTCATTATCTGCCAAAGCCTTCTGAACCTTTTCATCAGTTTCGGCTACAGTCCTGATGGAATAATATGGAATATTATAAGCCTTGGCAATTAATTCAAGATTTGGGAATTCCACCCCACTGGTTTCATCACAGCCTGCTAAATTACCATGAAAATGCCTATTTTGCATATTTCTAATCTGTGCATAACCACTATTATTATCCACAAAAAGCTTTATTGGCAATGAATATGTCCTCAACAAAGCCAACTCCTGTATATTGTGCTGCAGGCTTCCATCACCTTCTCCGACTAGGACACGACGCTTACCTGCCGCAGCTGCTACACCTATAACCTGTGGCAAAGTAGCTCCCATGCTACCCAGACCTATTGGGCAAATTTGATCCTGATTATCATGGATTGAATAAACATTATATGGATAATCATAGGCAGATGAAGATATAAAGAAAATATCATCATCTGCAGCATATTTATTAATGGCATTAGTTACCAAATAGCCATCTGTTCTTTTCGCATCATGCTCCAAGCTATTGATATCAAACTTGTATTTGTCACGTACTCTATCGCAATATACATGCCATTTTTCGCTGCCAACAGTCTCCTGCTGCTTTACATGCAAATTATACAAGCTGCGTATAAATGCACCTGCATCAGAAACAACAGCCTGCTCTACTGGCATTCTCAACTTTTCTATTTCTGGCTGATGAATATTGACTATGATTTTTTTTGCCTTAGGTGCGAATCCTTGCTCATTGTAGGCAGTCATATAGTATCTTAAGCCACTGCCCAGTACCAATAACAAATCTGAATTTTGCAATACATAATTGCCTGCTCTGCTGTCCACTACACCAACACTGCCATAATAATAGCGTGCATTCTCCTTGCTGAACAGTCTCTTTACTCTTTGAGAGGAAACTGTAGGTATCTGCATAGCATTAACCAATTTAGTCAAATCATTCTTAGCATCTGCCAATATCACACCAGAACCTACCAGCAGGCAAGGTCTTTCTGCTGATTTCAACAATTCATAAACCTGCTGTATCTCAACCTCAGAAGCGTAAGGCTCTTGCTCCTTGGCAATATAGCTCTCCAATGCATCTGGATTTATATCCTGAGCCTGAACATCCAAAGGAATATCTAACAGCACAGGTCCTTTGCGTCCTGTATTAGCTAAATGCCACGCCTTTTCCAATTCGTATTTTATGGTGTTTTCATCTAAGATGGTTTTGGCATATTTTGTAATTCCTTTCGCCATGGACACTATATCTATTTCCTGTCCGCCTGTCTGACGTACACCCTTTATTTTAGTTATATCAGCTCTTTTAACCTGGCCAGTTATAACAATCATAGGGATAGAATCAATATATGCAGATGCCACACCTGTAATTGTATTTGTAGCACCTGGTCCAGTGGTAGCTAATACCAAGGCAGGCTTATTGGCAAACTGCCCATAGCCATCAGCTGCAAATGCAGAAGCCTGTTCATGTAGGTTGTAGTATTTATTTATATCTGACTTGGCAATGGAGTCCAGCAAATGCATAATTCCGCCACCTGCCAACAAAAATGCGTCTTTTATACCTTTTTCATGTAAAAAATCCACAACATAATCTGATAATTTCATAATTCAGTCTAACCTCTTATCTCAAAAATATTTTTAGAATAAAGCCACTAATTTTTTTAAATCCTCAACAGACAACCATTCTGTGTTTTTACCAGAATCATATTCAAAGCCATCTGGTACTGGTTTGCCTGTAATAACTCTTTTGCTATTCTTATTCCACCAATAGTTATGAGGATAGATAATATAATGCTTATCATATTCGTAGGTATGCTTGGCATCGGTTTTGGTTATCATGCACTCATCCAGCTTTTCGCCATCACGAATGCCGACTTCCTTCAACTTGATATTATTTCCACCCATAGCTTTGGCCAAGTCCGTTATCTTAAAGGATGGTATTTTAGAGATATAGGTTTCGCCACCAATACTTTCCTCAAAAGCCTTAACCACCAGCTGCACGCCTTCCTCTAGGCTAATCCAGAATCTGGTCATGCGGAAATCTGTAATTGGCAGCTCCTCTACACCCTTTGCCAGCTGACTGCGGAAAAAGGGAATTACAGAACCACGGCTGCCAGCTACATTGCCATAGCGCACCACGGCAAAGGAAGTCTCCCGTCCACGGGCATAAGCATTAGCCGCAATAAACAGCTTATCTGAGGCCATTTTGGTAGCACCATAGAGGTTCACTGGGTTTACTGCCTTGTCTGTGGACAGAGCTACCACCTTTTTAACTCCGCAATCAATGGCTGCGTCTATAACATTCTGAGCACCATTAATATTTGTTTTCACCGCTTCGCTGGGATTGTACTCACAGGCAGGCACCTGCTTCAGTGCTGCTGCATGAATTACATAATCAATCTCATGGAAAGCCCTATGAAGACGCTGAGCATCCCGCACATCCCCAATGTAGAAGCGCAGCTTATCCGCATAATCCTTTAACCGCTCCGCCATCTGCCACTGCTTAAACTCATCACGAGAATAGATAACTATCTTTCTCACATCATAGTTATCAAGTAGATATTTGGTCATTTTGTTGCCAAAAGAACCAGTACCACCGGTGATTAATATTGCTTTATTGTTAAACATTCTACCACTGCCTTTTTCTAAAAACTCAATAATTAACAGATATGTTAAGCATATTGCTAACAAAATCTACTGCATCTTTTATATTTTTAATACCAAAATCTGAGGCATCTACACGTAAGCTGCAATTCTCCTGATCAAATCTAGTTTGATATTCCTTTTTTTTCTTACTATTACCCAGCGCTTCTACTAAGTTAACATTAATTGTGTTGTTGTTCAATTCTGCATGAATTTTATCATTATTTTTCAAACTCAAGGCATAATATATACTGTACAATCTGGAATAAAAAAACATATCCTTTACAAAAGCATATTCCAATATCATTAAAATTAATTTTTTTCTATCATTTACTTTTATCTCTGTATTAGATATCATACCAAAATCTTGTCTTCTCATAATTTGACGACAGAAACTCACAATATCTGATACTGGACCACTAAAAAACGGCAACAAGTACTCTACTTTTCTTGCTGCATATTCTCCTTTTTGGCGATACAGTGGTCTACTGTATTTGTTTATTTTTTGCACCAAATCATCAAAATAGTTATCCACACTATTGGTAAGTGCACCCAATGAATGTCCTGACATACCTGCAATAGTCAATGGTATATCCAAATGATAACAGAATCTGTTATTAAGCAAAATTATTGCACTTGTAGCAAGATCCTGATTAGAACCATTCCATAATTGACCTGTACTTACTAATAATTCTTGCATAAACTTTTTCTTGAATCCCGAATTAATATAACAGGTTGGCAAGCTATATAAAGAATTTTTCAAGTTATCTATAGTATCAGAAAAACTATCCCTTAATATATATTTTCCCAATACAAAAGGCTTCGCATTATCATATAGCTTAAAAGACAGCATATTTTCCTGTTCTGATAAAAAACCAGGCCAAGCATAAAAGGCCCTATCCCAGTGCAAAATATTACTATCCTTCATATGCAAAATAGAATCCTTCATGATTTGAACTGCCCAAGGGTATATTCCATCATCTGCTCCTATAGAAGCAATAAATTCACCCCTAGCATGTAAATAAGCAAATTCAAAACTTTTTGTTAAATCCAGAACAAACGGTGTATGGTAATATTTTATACGTTCATCCGCTATTTCTCTATACAAATCATATACTGCAGTATTGCCTTCATCAGAATTATCACTTAAAACTATTTCATAATCAGCATTTGTTTGCTGGTTTAAACAGGTTTGCAAGGTATAATGCAGAGTATCTGCCGAATTACGCACTGGAATAACTATAGATACATCACATTCTGCTGGCTTTTCTATCCTTTCTCTCACAGAAAATCCATATATATAGCTCATATACTTGCAGTAATCTCCCGCCCAAGCAAAGGACATGCTATAAGAAAACTGCTCTGGTCTACGCTCTGATAGACGCTGCAAATGCTTGGCATGTTTCTTTACTTCATGCAGATCATCCATAACATCATCGGCTGCAAATACTGTCAGAGCGGTTTTTTCTTTCAGATTTTCTGCTAGGAATTGAATAATATCTAATACACGGGACCAGTATAAGCCCTTATCATTACAATCATCTATGACTGGATGTATTACAATACTGCCATTTCCCATACCAGCTTGCTGCATACTATATGCTACATGTTCATTTTCTGCAATTTTTTCTAGTAATGGCTGTCTGATAATGATAGATCTATTTCCCATAAATTGTAATACATTTGCTAATATATCAATATCTTGACTGGCAGTATCTATATCGTCTACCAAAACAAAACTAAAAGATTCCTCATCCCTCAGCAAATCCACCAAATAACCTAAATTTACATTATAAAAGCCATAAAATGCCTGTCCAGCATCTTCATGAATATATGAATTGTATTCAGATATTTTACCATGGCAATAACACCATGCCATGGTAAGAACTACATACATATTCATATTACGTACTATATAATATGCTTCTGCTAAATCCTTTAACATGGCTTTTTTTTCATCTATACCTGATGCTAGAAAAGCTGTTTTTTTGTTATCTAAATTCTGCCAGTATATACCACAGTGATTTGGATCTGCATACAGCTTCTCTGAAAAATCACACAATTTATATTCTATACTGTCTGGTGCATAAAGCTCTTTCTTTAAATGAAATATATCTATCAGCTCATCACAAATGTAATATTCCTGACAGATATTATCCAAAATAGTGCGGCAATACTCCTTATCTTTTCCTTCCTTGAGCATTACTTCAACATTTTCACAAATATATTTCAATGAATATGGATATATATTTTTCAATCCATATATCTCTTTTTTTGCCTCATCTGTTTTTCCTTTTTGAAGCAGTTCTTGTATGTGTTTTATTTGATTTTCATACTCTTTTTTTTCCATCGAACAAAATACCTTCCCATATTTTTAAGAATTTTTACAGCAAAACAAGCCTATGAGCATCGCTCATAGGCCCAAAATTCCATATAAATATATATTTTCCCTCTATAAATATAGGCATGGGAATACACCATCCTACCATTGCATTGATCATATCTGTTGCTAGCAGACAATTAAAATTATATATATATTATTAATTAGTATATCGAAAAAAATTCTAACTATATTAAATGTGGTGTTGTGATATCATCAATCATTTTTGCGCAATTTATTGTACCTTATCCCATACATCTAACCCATGCCATTGAACAAATCTAATTACTTAATAGCTAATAAAAAAAATCGAAATGACAGAGATAATGAAATTTCATAGTTCCGTCATAATTACCATTCCTGGCATCGGTTACATCAATGGAGGAATGATACTTGGAGATTATCCATCAAATATCACTGTCTACTGTTAAAAAATATGTCGTTTTATTAATACAGTTCCTCTTAATTTATTGGCTACTTTCTTCAATTCTTGTATATCTCTATAAATGATTTCTCCATCTAAATCATCACCTCCATTTGTAACCCAATCCAAATATCTCATATGTATATTAGCTGTATTATCTGCTATTTTACGTCCATTAGAATAAATTTTACACTTATTTCGAATATCCCATTCTGATAATATAATTTCATCCCTTAAACATCTTTGTAATTTTAAATGATGATAATAATTTAACCTCTCTGGTCCTTGGTTTAGCATAAAAAAGCCAACATCGCAATTTTATAGGGCTTTTATGTCAAAATATTGTCGTAACATCCAGTAAAAAATGCAAAACTCATTTTTATTACTAAAAAAACCAATTGCTGAACGGTATTGACCACTTTGGGGTGGCCTCCATGGTGGCTAGATACAACGCCTTCAACATGGTCTAAACTTCTGGAAAGACACTACATTGCTTGTTCAGGCGACTATAACATAAGTTTAGTCTCTCTATGGCGTTAATGGTATAAGATTGTACATTTTGCCATAGAGGACCTTTATATTATTCAAAGAATAGTTTTTACAGAAAGAGATTCACACTCCCTTTTAGGCTACCATTCACCAGCGTAATTATTCGATGTATTTCTCGATAAAGTCTATGCTATTGATAATATTTCTTGATTAAAAAGTGTTCAAATTGCACTTGAAATTTACCGTCTTATTCGCTAATATTAATACTTCCCTCTGGTGTCAAATATTCCATCAATTTTGCCACATAGCCATCAAAATCCTCATACTGCCTATCCTTATCAGCTAACAAAATATAATCATATTTTCCTGTCAGTAAAATAAATACACACTTCTCTATATCAGGACAGTAGCTTACATCCAAATATTTACCTGCCAAAGCTGCTTCTACCCAATTTTCTGTAGCACCAGATATTTCAGCTCGAGGATATTTACGCTTTAAATAGCAAATATCCATCCCCATATTGCAGTCCACAACAAAAATTCTCATTGTTGCTTCTCTTGGTGCTTCAACATCCAAAACAACATTATGTAAATCATCATATTTTTCTGTAACATGCCATGTATCTAGAAAAATATCCAGATTTTTCCTCAGAAGTTTGTTATAATTACGAATTTTTTCATTAAATTCTTCCTGTGTGGCATGCTCTCCAAAAGAGCCACTGCCATAGTGATGAATAAAAGTATCTCTACATACCAAGAGCTTGTATCCGGCCATTATCAGCTTCAAGGAATAATCATTATCCTCATAGTTACCAGGCGAATATCTTTCATCCAAAACTCCTACTATCTTATATGCCTCGTTTTTGATGAGATAGCAAAATCCCACCAGCTTAGGCCGCACTTCCCACAGCTCCGGATTAGAATGATTCATTTTATCAGCAAAATCCATCAATTCGTCATAAGTCTCATATTTGACATCAATCTGCTGCCAGTTTGAGCAATTGCTAGTAATGCAGCTAACAGATCCAACCTTTGGTTCGCTATATAAAGCTATTTGCAAATTTTCTAGCCATCTAGGGGTAACAATAGTATCACTATTCAAAAGCAAAATATCATTACCCTGTTCTGCCATGGCCATCCCCTGGTTACACCCCGCTGGAAAGCCTCTATTTTCCTCATTACAAACCAATCTTATATCTGTCTGTTCCTTTAACCATTCTACGGATTCATCCTGAGATGCATTATCTATCACAATTATCTCATAGCTGCCTGCAGGAGTAAATTTACGAATACTCTCTATGCATAATTTTGTTAATTTATATGTGTTGTAACTCAATATTATAATACTAGTCTTATTCATATTATATACTCCCTCATTATGGCATTAGTAAGCTTAACCGCACCACTTTCACTTAAATGATCCATATCATTAAAATCCTCATCTAGAAAACTTTCATCATTTGAATAGTCCAAGATCTTCAAACTGCTATCAATGCTATTAACCACTTCGTAAAAGATTTCCTTAAATTGAGGTGCTATATGCTTAACATAATATTTTGATGCCGGTGCAACCACTATGGTCAATGCAATATTGCGATTCCTGCAAAATTGCACAAACCTACAGAATAATTCGGCGTTTGCAAGCAGGCTATTGATGTGCTTCAAGCTTTTATTGTGACTTAATGCACGTTGTTTTCCTGTCGCAGCTTTTTCTTCATATGACAAATCCTTCCATGCCTTATCACTTTGCCAAATTTTTGTGGCAAAATTACATCTAGGGGCATTATCATTAAAATATCCATTTGCATAAAAACTATTCGCAGTACGCTCCAATACACTTTCAATATCAAAGATATCACTTTTATAAAGTATATTTTTTCTTGGTGACATCAAATATAGGACTATACACTTTTGCTATTCTCTGTATTTCAAAATCATTACTTACTTTTGACAAATCAGAATAAAAATAGTAATAGCTGGCGCAAAGAACAATATGCTTGATATTTTTATTTATATTCCAAACATACTCTATTCCCTTTATCGCATAATACAAGTCCTGAGACGCTAAAGACAGATTAACTGCATTAGGCAGCATTGATTCTTTTATACCAAACAGTCCGTAGGATGAACCTGTTATTATCATATCTATTTGTGAATTTATCGCCTTGGATAGTTGATATTTCATATAATAGTAATCATAATTATTACTTATTTCTTGCCACACATTCTCTTGAATTCTACCTACAACATCCTCAAAAAAAATGATATTATAATTGTTCATTTCTTCTTTAGAAAGGGACTTATCCCTTTGGGACATGATTATTACATCTGATACATTAATTTTATCCGGAGCAGTAATTGTTTGAATCGATAAATCTTCCTTTAAAATATTGCGTACCAAATTTACATTTAATGCAGGATGTTTTTTTATAAAAACAGTCATTACCACAAATCCCTTCCGAAACAGAAATTTAAATAACGTTACTTAGAATTGACAATTTTTTCTTATAATTTCACAAATTCTTTTTACATCTTCCCTCGCCAGTGTTGGATATAAAGGTAATGCGATTACATTATTACTTACATCTCGTGATACATCCAATCCATCTGCCTGCAGCCAATCCTTATAGCAATCAAAATCACTGGTAATAGGATAAAAATATTTTCTCACATTTACACCATAGGTTGATAATATTTTACAAATGATATCCCTATGCTTTCCATATTTATCTTTATTAATAAATATAGGAAAATAAGAATAGTTTGATACAACATCATTCTGTATAATATTTAATTTGATACCGGGAATATCTTTTAACAACTCGCGATAATATTCTGATACTTCTTTTCGCAAAAGAATATTTTCATCTACATGTCTTAAATTGCACAACCCCATGGCCGCACAGAACTCATTCATCTTAGCATTTGCTCCTACAGCTTCTACAGACTCAGGACCATGTATGCCAAAATTTTTCAAATCGGCTAATTTCTGTCCTATTTCTTTGTTTCTAAAACATGCAGCTCCACCTTCAATGGTATTAAATACCTTTGTGGCATGAAAGCTAAAGCAGGAAACATCTCCAAAATTTGCTGTACTGACCCCTTTGTATTTAACACCAAAGCTATGACAGGCATCATAAATTACTTTTAAATTATACTTATCCGCGATGCGTTCTATTCCTTCAACATCACATACGTTGCCATATACATGCACCGGAAGGATGGCACTAGTCTTTTCTGTTATTAATGCCTCAATCTTTGACACATCTATCGTATAATCATCAGGGTTTATATCGCAAAAAACAGGTGTAAGTCCATTTCGCACAATAGCATGTGTTGTGGAAGCAAATGTAAAAGGCGTAGTTATAACTTCTCCCTTTAAGCCCAACGCTTGCAAAGAAAGTTCCAAAGACATATGGCCATTGGTAAAGAGTTCAATATTATCCGTATCCAAATATAGTTTTAATTCTTCCTGCAATTTTTTATATTTGCTTCCCATATTCGTTAACCAATGAGTTTCCCATATATCACTAATTTCATCCACATACTCGTTGAGTGGTGGTATTGTTGCTTTAGTAACAAATATTTTTTTCATTTAGCCACCTCCTATATTTTATATGGCAATAAATCCTTCCAATCCTCAATTTCTTTCATTGCAGCTTGCTCATCATGCTCCAATAAATAGTTAATTTCCCTCTCCTTAAACCACACAAAACGCTCTGCATTTTCCAAAATTGCTGATATATTTAAACCCAACCGAGCTAAATCCAACTCCCAATGTATAAGATAGTAATGCACTTTATTTTCAAATTTATCTACAAGCCAATTTAAGGCGGCAACATACTCTCCGGTAAGAATATCAAAAACCAGTTCCAGGCATAAGAGGGCAAAAAATGGTGTACTTTTGGCAAGCAATGGTACTGCTTGCATTTTGGACAAAATCTGATTTTCTAAATCTGATTTTGTTTCACCCACATCCCAAAATTTGTGAATATATAATAATAACAATAACTCTTTTTCTACGCTTTTAGACGGTAATTGAGCTGGATAAAAAGATAGTACCGCCAATATTTCAGCCGCTTTCTCTAATACTGATTTGTTGACGAAAATATCCTGTTTCAATATCCATATAGCAATATTCTTATACAAATAGTGATTTATCTTTTGAGTTGCCAGTTTAAAAGTGCTAGTGCAAACAATATTGTGCACAAGTTCAATTTTGTTGTCAGAAAAAGCTCCATTTTTTATAAAATTAAAACAATCCTCTAGCTCTATTAAAAAGGCCATCAACAAAAATTCCAGATTGTTATCACTGACAGAACCACATTTTTTTAACAAGAAATTTATATCATGTAAATACAATTTTTCAGGTGCATATATTCTGGAAATATTTCTATCATAAACTTTTTTATTAACGGAATAGACCGTATATCTGTATAAACACTTTGCCAATACCCCTATTCTGTTACTACATAAAATAGTCTGACGAACAAATAGTGTATCAGAGCCGTACCCTATTAGTTCTACATTCTGAAAATTTACAGCATTAATCACTTCTAGTTTGTATAATTTTAGCCAATGTGTACGCATCAAGTCATATGTATCAGGAAAAATATTTTCAAACTCTTTTCCCTCTACAATAACATTCCTCTCTAAACATCTTTTACCTATAATCTTATCAGATGTGCCATCTATACCATAAACACCGGCCACAGTCATATCCAAATTATTTTTTTCTGCAAATGCTACCATTCTTTCCAAAGCATCTAATGCCAGTGCATCATCTGCATCTATACGTGTAAAATAACCCTTCCCGTGAGATGCAGCTAAAATATCCGGAATACCAAATTTCCACGCAATAACCTTTTCTGGCCGATCGAATAGAACTAGCCTAAATCTTTCGTCTATGGCAGCATAATGTTGAATTATTTTTCTTACGGCTGGACCAGAGCAATTATCATATATATAACATATAAAGTTTCTATATGTTTGATGAATAATTGAATCTAAGGCTCGCTTAAGATATGGCTCTGCCAAATCATAACTCTGAATATATATATATACTGTAGGTAAAACTTTATCCATTTCCTAACCCCATTTATAGAATCTAACTTGTTCTTGCAAATATCAGAGTTATACCAACTGCTGTGCCGGCTGCACTCTTTCAACATCATTTCTCAAACCTACGCAATGAGCACAAGATGTAGATGAGGTTGAATCCACCATCATCATCAGATATTTCTTTTTTTCTTCTACAGAAATACTATCATCCATTAAAGGTACGTACTCACCCTTAAGCTTAGGAATATAACCATTCTTTATTCTCCAAAATGATCTGGAACACCTATGTATTTCACCATCATTAATTACGAAATATTTACCTACATTATGTATACACTTGGCTGCATTTCTATCCCTTTCCCCTATGGTCTTCCATTTTAATGAATGATCCGAAAAATCAATCCATCCATTATAATACAAATTATCTCCATAAAATTTGGAAATTCTATAAACGATGCCTCTATTATCCAAATCATTTTGAATACTATTTAATTTTTTTGATAAATCTGGACCATAATCGCTTAATACAATACGTGTACTATCTTTATTTGCCTCAAAAAAGTCCTGAACCTCATTAGGAATCATCATTGTAGCATTAGTCACAAAATCTAAAGTCTCGCCAATATGTCTTTTGTATTTCATCACCTCTTCTAATATTGGCAAAACATCTTTGTTTAACAATGGCTCTCCACCAGTGACAGTAAAGTGTTTTACACTATCTACAACCGCAAAATAATGCTCCAATATAGACTTGGCCTCACTATAACTCATAATATGAGTTTTTTTATAATATGGAATAAATGCCAAACAATGTTTGCATTTCAGATTGCACACAGAGCATATATTTAGAACAATTCTATTAGTATTAATTATCATAATTCACCTCATGTAATAAACCATTTCTATCCAATCTGCATTAATCTGCTTTTCTTCAAAATCATTTTTTTTGTAATAATATATGGCATTTCTATTACTGATGTGGACATGCAATACAATAGCACCACACCTATTTTTAATATGGGCTTTAACCTCATCCATAAGCATATGACCTATCCCCTTACCTTGGTAAGACTTTTTTACGGCTATAGATGATATATATGCATCCCTTTGATTGCAATATATTGAACAAGATGCTATATCTTGACCTATATTATTAGTAATAAAAATAGTATCTGCCAGCTCCGCCAATTTTGCTGCGTAACTTGGTATATCCACTCGGCTGCTCAATGAGGGAATAAATTCCTTATCCATTTCCTGTAAAAAATTTATTATTCTTATTTTTGCGTTATCCCCATTGAGCCACTCCACCATCTCACTCATAATGACCTAAATCCTTTACGATACTGTCTGCCTCAAATTTGATTTCTGCCATTTTCGTCTCCAAATGTTCCCTAATTTCCTGCCTACGGAAGAAGCATCTGTCAACACAATCTTTTATCTGTTCATAGTTCCCAGGCATACATACGTAATCCTCCAAACCTAGCTGCTGAGAAAAACCTAACATTTTGTCACTATAAATAACACGTCTATCATACTCCATAAATACGGTTGGAACGCACTGACTTGTTGCAGCTACGGAAGCATGCACTCTACCAGTTACTAACATATCCAGTTTTCCTATTATAGTTTTTAACTGAACAGGTAATAGTGGCTCATTTATCAGTATAATTTTTTCTTTATAACATTCATTTTTTTCTATAAGTAATTCATACAGACGACTTAATATAGTAAAATCTCTACCATTAATCAGCTTGAAATGTGGTGGTAATTCAAAGCCATTTGTATGAGAAAAAATGCAGATTCTACAATCTAAATCGTTTATGATATGCTCTATTATTTTTATAAACACATCATATTGGGCATTCTCCCTTGGCCACATATCATAAGGACCTACTGGCATATTAAATCCACCAAAGGTAAAACCAACAATTTTACTATCTGATTGACTAATTAAATCAATCCATTTTGATGTATAATTACTATCCGTTTCAAATAAAAATGATGGACACGGTGCCCACACCACATTATCTAATGGGAAGCCCCATTTTTTTAAATTATCAAATGATACCTTTTCTCTTATAACAACTAGATCAAATTTTGAGAATACTTCTAAAGCCAAATCACGCCTTTCTATTGGAAATGGCCCTGGAGTAACTGCGTACAATACCGTTCTTTTATTTAAAATTTGTGCTGCCTTCATTTTTAGGCAATCAACATAAAATCTCTCATGCCCTACATGCTCTGCATTAGCCCCCCACATATCTCCAGATACATTTATAATTAAGTCAGCATCCTTTATGCACGACAAATATGGTGTTAATTTTACAGAGTCAGTATCCACAACATATTTTTGTGCTGTTTCAACATCCTTTTCAGCCTTACCCACATCATCACACTGCCAAGCGTAATATAATTCCATTGGAACTACATTTATATTTTCCCTGCATATGAAATTCTCATCCATCTGAAACGTGGTTACAATTTCTGCTTCTGGATAATATTTGTGTAATAACCTAAACAATGGCTCCACAATGTAATAGTTGCCAACATTGCCATATTGCAGACGTCCCCAATGTAAAGTGCATAAACCAGTAACCATTATTTTTTTTATCATAATATTAACCTCACAATATCTGATATTTTCCTAACATTTCTTTTATTTCTTCTACGCTACAAAACATCATAATATCCACAATAGATAGACCTGGCTCAAAATGTCCAATACGTTGAATATACGGTGTCAATTCGTGTTTTAAAAATTCAATCTCTATATTTGCAATATGATATTTTTTTACATCGAAAAAAGATATTCCCCCAGGTGGATTTACATATGTTTTATAGCCTAATCTTTTTGTAATGTTCAGTGCCCATTCATCAGGAGCTGTAACTTCCTCAATATCTAAATCCATATCAGAAAAAATATCGCAAGGAGTATTTATTCCCAAAAACTCACAGGTTTGCTCTATACTTTTTATGCACAACTGTGATAAGTTTTCATCGGCATTATCTAAAACGGATTTTACTACTTCTATTGCCGTATAATAATATGGTGCCTTCCTCTTGTAATATGATAGTTGTCCATATATCTTTTCTTTCCAAGCCAGATCATTATTAATTATAATTTTATTAATAGGTGTATCTCTTGCTGCTTTTTTTGTTGGAACAGTTATATACGCGGCATCATTCCCTTGCTTTAATATACGATTTCGATTTACCCACCCATGATGAATATATTGTGGTGTATCAAAATATATAAATCGGTCGCAATAATTAATCAAAGAAAAATACCCTATATATGGAAAAAAATAGGGCTGCATTATTCCAAGCTTCAACATCATACCTCCCATTAACAGAACCTATTATCTTTGTCTCATATAATATATTTTTTGAATCCCTATGTGTTATTTATGTATATTTCTAATATTTTTTCAACCAAAACAAGCCTATGAGCAAGGCTCATAGGCTAAAATCACATTTGAATTTGTGTATTCTCCCACTATAAAAATAGGCATGGGACAACACCATCCTACCATTGCATTTGTCATACTATATCCTGTTGCTAGCAGGAACTGCGAAAATCTATACTAACTTCGCTACATAATATATCGTATCATTTTCAGATAATGTTAATCTAACTATGAAAAAAAGTGATACCGATTGCGATGTTAGTATAATGTCAATAGATATCACTTTTGTATTCTTATAATTGCGCATACGCAAAAATCTATACGCATTACATAAAATCGCAATCCGTATGATATTTTTCTCATCAGAATACTATTTCCACGCAGTAGGTGTCCAAATGATATTATTCATCGGGCACCTCTAACAATGTGTGCTGTTCTCCCAAGCCTCTTTCATATTCTGCAAAGCTACGATCCAATTTAGCTAAATATGCTGCGTTATTGACTGCCTTGCAATCTATAGTAAAAAGCTCTGTAGGAATGGCCTTATTACGGACTATTGTACGAAGCAACATAGAAACTACCACCGGGGTTGAAAGTCCAATATCTGCCAATATGCAATCTGATTCTGTCTTTAATTCACTATCAATAGGTATGCTGATATATTCACTAGTAGACATAAAAATCCCTCCCATATTAACTCTACCACAATCAGTATTACATCCTGTATTAATAGTCTGCACGCAATTCTTCAAAAATGCATCCATATCAATCCACCTCAAAAGGCTGGTCTGATTCCTCAGTCCAGCCTTTTTGTTGCACTTGTAGTTTTAAACATGGGCTATTTTTTCTAACGGATCTCTTACCAACATGCCTTCGTGTATAACATCTGGAGCAATATCGATACATTCTGCGGGATTTCTATCTCCTCTTAAATCCCATGCCACAGTACCACACAATACTGTAATTTTATTTCTAAATATTTCTATATCTTTCAATGCAGCAAAAACACTATCAGAACCAGCATTTTTTATCAAATTTTCAGCATCGTAATAATGCACTGTGCCATCATTGAAATATGCATAAAACGAATATGGTTTTTCTCCCAAAACTACTTGTAGAATCTCATCGCATAATTTTAAAGGTCGCATAATAATACTCCTATTTTTTCATTGGTGGTACTTGGTTAGGTTTTCTGCCATCCTTAACCAACTCCCAATTCTGCATAAGTTCATCCTGATACATCACACACCATGCCAATACAATTTTCAATTGCCTTCCCGGCAAATAGCCGCTAATAACACTGGCTTCCTGTATATCAATAATTGCCTTGTAGCCGTTATATTCTGCATGTATATGTGGCGGATTATGGTCATTGTAATATATTGTAATCCGAATTCCAAAAAAAAGACTAATTTCTGGCATTAGCAAAACCTCCTCCATATTTTACATACCAATCTTGTGTTTGAAAATTATACAAGCCAGCCTTTATTTCCCAGCCGTTCTATGACAGCGTAGCCATACTCCTCAGTGGTTGCTAGTACATCCTCTATTCTATCTTCAATAATACCTATAATATGTTTTCAGTGCATAACTCCACAGTTTAATTATAACATATACGCCATTTGTTCGCCATCAATTGCTTACACAAATTCAACAAACCGCCATTCATCCTCACCTAAGAAATATGAGTCCTATGTCTAAAACAAGATAATTTATTTTTCAAACTCAATTATTTTATATCCTAATTCTATGTTTTTTCAATAATTATTCTCAATGTGGATATCAAAACCCCCTAAAGGTAATAAATCAAGTAGAAGCAGAAAATGCTTTGAATTCTATTGTTTAGGAGGTGAGCAAATGAAAACTATTATTAATAAGATTATTTCTCTTATTATCCAATATCTGCTTGAACAATTGATTGGATTATATCTTTGAGAAACTCTGTGAAGCACCAATAGGTACATCATTACTTAAAAGGCTGGTCTGATTCCTCAGACCAGCCTTTTGCTACGCGCTATAGCTACTAGTTGTCCGACTCTCTACTATGCAACCAGCTAGCTATATCTGATGGCTCTAATCTGCCGTCTGCTATATCCACAGCTAAAGAAATCGATTTGAAAATCTATCTCTTTATTCATTTATATGCCAATTCCTTATACGCCTGATGGTTCTTCTTAATCAATTCCTGGGATATTTGCT
>ERZ506905.344-NODE-344-length-19648-cov-16.9942_pt1 | contig 19648 bp, 20 predicted proteins | sample MGYA00513175_ERZ506905 | MGnify/ENA metagenome assembly ERZ506905
ATTGAAGTCTGCGGATCTGTAAACAAGGCGTAAATTTGTACCCCCCAGGGTAAAACTTGTACTACCCTATTATGTCCCCGCAAATAGAACGGCTAATGTTTTATTTGCGGGGATTTTATTGTGGAAAATTCTGATTTGCCTATTCATTGCACCTTCCTGCTTTGGCACAATTTGGAACGACCTATTTTTTACGAAGATAGAGGAAAATAAAAATTATTCCTACTCAAGCAGGAGATTGGAAAATATTGTCGAATATATAAATATGTAAATCCTTTGTAAGTTTATTTTTGCAAAGGATTTTTTGTTGTCTATGAATAAAATATTGGGAGGTGTAAGGACAAGAAATGGCTTATGGTATCACATTTTTTAGTATCAACTTGATTTGGATTTTTTAATTTGCGATAATATAGGAAAGGTGTTGTGATTATGGGACAAAAGGATATTACGCAGAAAAATTTTGAAGCGTATAATGATGTTTTTTCGGATATAGTTAATGGCACACTTTTTGATGGACGAGAGGTAATCAAGCCAGAAGCTCTTGTTGATGCAATGGCGAAATCACAGTATAAAGCTGATGATAATGTAATACACGAACAGGAGCGGGATGTAGCCAAATATTGGACGGATAAGAACTGTTACATTCGTTTAGCCCTGCTGGGAGTAGAGAATCAACTGGCTATAGATATGGATATGCCCTTGCGGGTAATTGGTTATGATGGCAGTTCCTATCGGGATGAAATGAACCAAGACGAAATAGTTATTGATGAAGAAACAGGTAAAAAGCATAAAATCCGCCATAAGCGTTATCCAGTTGTAACTATTGTGCTATATTTTGGCAAAGTACCTTGGAAGAAGCCACTTAGCTTATATGATGTATTGGAAATATCTGATGATTTGAAGCCATTTGTTAATGACTATAAAATCAATTTGATTGATGTGCCAAGACTTACAGAGGAGCAGGTAGAAAAATTTACCAGTGATTTTCAGATTATTGCAGACTATTTTGTACAGCTTAATGAAAATAAAGGTTATGTACCAAAGGATATAACCATCAGGCATACAGATAGTTTCCTGAAATTGATGTCTGTGTTAACACAGGATGATAAATATGTAGAAATTTACAGAGAACTTTCTCATGAAAAGGAGGAATTCAATATGTGTGAAGTATTGGACAAGGTAGAAGCACGTGGTGAAGCAAGGGGTAAAGCCATTGGTGCTTTGAATAAAACTGTAGAAATTTTGCGGGTGATTATTGCCAAGAATAGTTGGTCCAAAGAACAGGCTATGGAGTTTATTGGTATACCTAGGAGTGAATTTGCTAAATATGCTGCTTTATTGTAAGGTTATCGGATATAGTTCATGAAATATCCGATGCAATAAACTTACTTAATTAATTACAAATAAAAAATATATATTTACAAAATTTGTGAAAAAAGGGCGTATTCGGCTTGTATGGCAGATATGCCCTTATTTTTCTGCTAAGAATAATGTTGTTGCAAACTATCGATTTCTTAATGATTAAAGATAAAAATATATGATGAAGCTATGTATCAGTGAAGAAAAATATAGCCAAGTAAGCACGATGAGAAATTTCATTGTGTTTTTTTATGCAAAAATGTTGGTGGTAGGTGAAATAACCTAAAAAAATGTTGTCACACAAATTGTCACATATTGAGACAAACTATCGAAAAGAGTTATATTTGATATAAATAAATAATAAATTGTGATTATAAATTTATTATTCTGAAAAAGATGTGAATGAGGTGTCGAAATGAAAATATCTATGAAGGCAAAATTTAGGAAAAGAATTTTTAGATATATATGCAGTACGTTGTTCGCCTCTGGAATAATACTGAGCACATTTTTGTCGAGTACTGTTAAAGCTGCCGATGTACATAGCTATCCTACGGTAGCAGTAATGCAATTTGGCAACAAGGCTATTGCAAGTCAAGGACTAAGGAGATATGACTTTGATTCTGCTTCGGAATATGCTATTTATCAGTTGTTGGCATCAGGCTGGTTTGATTTGGTAGATTACGAACAGCTATCTAATATTGCCAAAATGCATGAAATTAATATGTCTGGCTTAGTAGATCAAAGCACGGCAGTGCAGCTTGGCAAGTTTGCCGGGGCACAGTTTATGGTGGTAGGCAATGTCACAGGGCTTACCAGTAAGGAATCTGGATTGGATTATCAGCATGGCAGAAGTGGTGGTTTAGGTGTTGACGTGCGCACGGTTATTGCTAATGTAGCCATCAGGATTGTGGATATAGAAACTGGACGAATTGTTGGTGCAGGATTGGGCAAGGGGGAATCTGCTTCTTCGGGAGTAGAGATTGCTTTTACCAAGTATCGCAATAAAACTAGGGAAACTAGGGATTTATACCGTTATAAGGAAAATGGCAGAGATAGGAACACTTCATCAAGTTCCAATAGTAGTTCATCAGAAAATACAAGTAATGCATCAGGTTCAACTACAGTAACTGGTAATTTGTCGCCAGAATATACGGAGTGCGTGGGAGATGATGTAGTAATATCTGCACTCAATTTTGCAGAAAATCCTAGTGTGTCAACTGCTTCGCAACTTTACAACAGCACTAAACAAAATAATAGTTCAAACACCTCCAATAGTAATGAACACACATATTCAGAAGATTATTACTCTGCTCATCAGGAAGATTATGAGGTACAGGAGGATTACGTTATCCGCATAGGTTCAGATACATTTTCTGCTGTGCAGGTAAGAAATGCTATCAGCAAAGCAGTTCGTGATGCGGTGTATGGCAATACAGGCCTAATGACCATGCTTAATGATGGCAAAAAGTTGAAAATCAAGACAGGGTTCTAAAATGACATAATATATTGTTGCTATGGGGAGATGCTATTATGAAAAAATGTATCATGAGGATATGTTCGTTAGCTTGTTTGATGGCAGCTTTGTTTATATCGCCTGTTTATGCTGCGGATGCAGATTGGGTATTGAATAATGCTGTCCTTATCCCGACATATACAAATAATGCCAAATGTGATAATGAAGTCAAGTATATTTTGAGTCAGATTACCACAGATGATATGTCCACTAGCCAAAAGGTAAAGTGCTGCTATGATTGGATAATAAATAATTGTTCTTATGGCCATGCTGTAAGGATTTATGATGGTGTGAAAGATGAATATGATTTTGCATACGATATGCTGGTGAAACGTGAAGGCGTATGTGATGATTATTCTGCTGCTTTTGCAGTATTGACGAGAGCTATTGGTTTGAATTGTCGAGTAGCATATGGTTATACAGCCAAAGCGGCTGGCGGCATGACAGGTCATGCTTGGTGTGTAATTACAGTTGATGGAACAGAGTATGTATTTGACCCACAGATTGATGACAATATAGCTCGTGGAGGTGCAACTGGTTATTATAGATATTGCAAGCGGTACGATGAAGTTCCTGATTCATATGAATTTGCAGGGTATAAGAGAGAATATGCGTTCATTCTTCCAGCAAAAACATATGACAATATTGAAAATATGGATTTTCCAATTAATATTACTACTTTGCAATATGCCATAGTAAATTTCCCGGATTATCAAGCTAAATTCGAGATTAGTAATCCAGCTGTTGCAGAATACTTAGATGATGAAAAGCAAAAGGTCTATTTGAAAAGTCCCGGGGATTGTACTATAAATGTGACTTTGAATAAGGATGGGGCTTTTTATGATAGTTTTGTAATTAATTATCATGTTCTTCCTGAGAATTATCAGGCAGATTTCGATTTCCAACCTAAAACGGAAAGCATATCAGGTGACGAGTATGTACAAACATATCAGGGTGATTATATAGCAGAATATTTGAACCGCTTGAATGAAGCACGCATAAATGTTAATACGCCACCAGTCAAAATATCTCGGGAACTTTGCGTAGCTGCGGATATAAGGGCTAAGGAGTTAGCCCGGAAGTATTCCCACACAAGACCAGATGGAAGTGAAAGTGATTCTGTCATTGCTAAAAATGATAATTTAAGGGAGATAATATCAAGATTTATAAAAAAGCCTGATGATGTTATCAACAATTTAATGGAAATAGAAAGTGGCCATAGCATATTAATGGATTCTTCGCTTCGTAAAGTGGGAATTGGTTATTTTAATGGGGTAACTGATGGAAATCCTATGAATAGCCATTATTACTGTATCTTGTTACAATAATAATTTTTGAGTTTGGAAAGAAAAGGGACGTGATGTGATGAGAAAAAGTGTACTTGTATATCTAGTGTTGATAATAAGTATTTTCTGCTATGCTAATATTTGTTTTGCGGCGACAAAGGGAGATATTAATGGCGATGGACGGATAAATGAAAGCGATAGGCAGATATTATCTGATTATTTACAGGGTAGAAAAAATCTTACAGACTATGAAAAGTCTTTGGCGGATATTAATGGGGATAGCATTGTTGATAATAGGGATTTGGATATACTGACACAAATTGCTAAGGGAACTTATTCATCCTATGGTGATATTTTAGGTGATGTCAATAGCGATGGCCGGTTAGATTCACAGGATTATGATTTGTTGCTAGCCTATGTGCAAGGCAAGGCCATTTTGACCAATAGAGCTATGGCAGTAGCAGATGCAAATCGAGATGGTGCAATTAATATCTTGGATTGTGTATGGGTACTAAATATTGTTAAAGGAAAAACATATTATCCTGTAGAGGTGGTTAATGTGCCTGATGGATGGTATAAAATATCTCCTATTCGTGAACAAGATATGTCATTAACTATTAATGATAAAGGTGTAGATAAATCGCAACCTAATTGGCAGTACGCTATACAGGGGCAAATACCTTATATAGAAAAGTACACTAATGATGATTACCATAAATTTTATATTCAGCGTAATAGCGATAATTATGCAATTCGTAGCAAAGTAGGCAATATGTATATATGTACTATGGAAAATGGCAGAGTTATTTTTGGATTGGAAGGAAATAGTATTCCATTCATTTGGAAATTTATTAAGTCCAATGGAGCATATTATTTGGTATCGATGAGGGGAGAAGCAGGAAAGGTGTTGGACAATAAGGGTTCTTCCTATGTAGAAATGTCTACTATTGATAATCTGGATTCTCAGCGTTGGGTATTGGAAAAAATAAGTGAAACGTCATCTTTGAAACCTGAAGATACTAATAATAAACGGGAAGAATATTATACGGTTTCTACCCCATGTCAAAATCTTCTCTTGCGCAAGGCTGCTAATAATAAGAGCGAGGTTATAGCCAAAATGCCAAAGGGAAGCAAGGTTATAGTAACAAGTATAGATAATAATGGTTGGGCAAGTGTGGAATTTCAGGGACAAAAAGGATATGCTTTTGCAAAGTTTCTGACTAAAGGAGAATGATAATTATGAAGTGGAACAACAAATGGTTGGCAGGTGCGTTATCCCTGCAGATTTTGCTGGGAAGCAGTATATCTTTTGCTGAGCAGCCAGCGGTGGAAAAGTACAGGAGTATTATTCAGAGTGGAAATTTCTATGTGGAATACGGCCCGAAGGGCTGGGGACTTCGAGATTATGTGGTCGCTCAAAATGGTGTGCGGATGTCTGGTTTGAAGCTGGAGAAAATGTTTGGCACCACCAGTTATCCTGCTGTTAGGTATGAGAATGGTAAGTACTATAAATTCGTGAATAAGGGAACGGTGAAACGGGAAGAAGAAATAGCCAATAAGGAATGGAAGAGTTACCAAAACTATGAGTCCTATCAGGATGCGGTTGTCGACAGCAATACATATAACAATGGTACAGTTCGTGTTGGCGGTAGGAGTAGTTTTAATGGCGGTTTATTTGGTGGCAGCAGTGGTGGTGAATATCCGAAAAAAACTACTGGTGTTGTGCTAGAAGAAACCAACTTAAATAATCCCTACCTGAATCCAGATGCACATTGGGAAAAGGTAAGGGCACGGCTTTCTTTGCCAGCTGCCTTGAAAATTTTTGCCTACAACGATCCATATATGGGACATGAATATGGCGAAAATGAACCTGTATTTACAGAAAGTGGTCAGGTTGAAGATAACGGTAAGCAAAGAGTGTGTGATAAATACACATCGGTTCTCAAGGACAACAAGGGGAATGTTAAGGCTGAAATGCTTTATACAGCTATCTACGATGAAAAGGGAAATCTCTATAAAATTAACAAGGTATGCAAAATCAATGGCAAGGTGCTGCCAGTGGATGAGCTGGAAATCGTGACTATAACCGATGTACTGCCAGAAAAAGCCATTGATATGCCAAAGAGCAAGATTTACGCGGCTGATACTGGCACTATTACGGATTTGCTGAAGAAGCCTACTTTGGTTGAAGAAATAAAATAGGGGGAGCACATGATGAAAAAAATTCTTATGGCAGGTGCAGTGTCTATGCTGTTGGCTAGTTCATCAGCTATGGCTGGACAGCTTGATACATATAAAAATATGTTGGCGAATAAGCAGTGTACGATTAAATACGAATATATCTATCAGGATGAACGGGACAAATTCGTAACGGATATAAATCGCTATGTAATGAAATATACGGCTAAGTCAGAAGCAGAACAAAAGCCAAATTTTGCTGGTGTAATAGTCCTTTCAGGTGATAATTCCTATACAGAGCGTGAACTTGGTCCTATCCATTACTGTGAAATCAAGAAGGATGGCTATGTTTATCCTTTTAAAAGGTCTGAAACGGATAAGGGGGTAAAATATACAGGAAACTCTTTCCATGCTAGTATGTTCAATTGGGATATGTCTCAAAATAAAGTAGAAGCACACCCTGTTAATGATCTGCGTGAACTGCGCTATGGCAATGAGTATGGTGGCGGAGAGATTGCCACCATGCTGGATGTGATTCACAAGGATGAAACGGCATTGCGTCCAGGCAAGGTCTATTGGCTGGCGGCCTCAGGCTCACTGTCTAGCGGCTTGACCTATGAGGATTATCAGTGGGCTGGTGCTAATGGCGATGTGGATTTGATTCGCTATTACTTTAATCAAGGAGCATTAACCAAGATTGCTTCCGTACATTATGTCAAAAAATCCGATGGCAGTGTTAGTGGCAAGCATTATGTGGTCAATATTAAGGAATTTTCTTCTGTACCAGATGAAAATTATTTAAAGCTGCCAGAGGCTTTGAAGGATGTTACCAAATATGATAAGGAGGGCAAGTAAGATGAAGATGAAAAAGACAATTGCTACTGTGTTGGCAGGTGCCTGTTTTTGTATGCCGCTTCATGCCAGCATTGCGGTGGCAAGTTCTCCCTGTGCCATGCTAACATTTAGTGACAATACTAGATTCAAGCAGATAGGTACAGCGGATATGCTCTCTGAGTTGGTTTTGGAGAAGATGATGAATTCAGGTACTTTGAATTTTAAGGAAACAAAACCTCTGGCAACAAATGCCGTAATTCAGCTCTATGATGAGGACGGCAAGATGTATAGCACGATTAATCAGTGTCGTGCTACTGGCAATTATGATGCTGTATTTGAGGGCAGGCAGTTTGATCCAGCTTTTGCACGCTCCATTGATTTGGCTAAAGAGGGGGATGTAATAGAGCCTGAGCTTATCAAGCAGATAGGCCAGGAAAGCGGTGTAAAATACTTGATTCAGGGAAGTATTGACGGTTATAGCAATGGAGAAGGAACAGATGCCCTTGCTTATGCAGGGTTGGCGCTGGTGGCGATACCTGGGGCTAGTTTGCTGAAGGGTTTATTTGGTTACAGCTCATCAAAGGAGCTTCTCTTTGGTGTATCCTGTACATTGCGGGTTATTGACACTGATACTGGCAAGGTGATTTGGCAGAAAAAAGGTTATGAGGAATCTTCCGTATCAAGTGTTTCCATAGGTAACAAAGTAACTGTTGGTCAGGAAGATGTAACTACCAAGACATTTTATGCTGCTTTGAACAAGGTTGCTGATTCTTTGGCAAATATGCTGGTTGAGGATGTTAAGCAGCATAAGCTGCCTGTGGATATGGGAGTGTGAGCCTAATGAGTCGGTGGGCAGAACTTATATTTATGGTCATCGGCATCATGGCATATATGGCTGGAACGGCATCGGCTGCTCCAGCTGTTGCTGTGATGGATTTTGGAATTCATCAGAATACAGCGGCAGAATATCTAGTTGTAGATGGCAGGAATGCTGCCGATGATTATATCATGGCGCGGTTATTGGAAAAAAAGAAATTTGAGCTTACAGACAGGCTGGTGATTGAAGAAGAAATAAACAAGGAAAATCTTAATATAACTGGCGTGATTGATGCAGATACCGCCAAGCGATTGGGAGAACTGCTGGGAGTGCCTTATATTATTTATGGCAATATTATTGATGTATGTGAGGATAGTATGGGAGGAAGTTATCAAGGAATAGGATTAGATACCCATACCATTATTTCCCATATCAACCTGCGCATGATGGATACCAAGACAGGAGAAATATTGGCGGTTGTCAAAGGCGAAGGGCGTTCATCAGGAAGCTATGTCAAAGCAAAGATTGCCAGAATTGATACTGTAAAGATAGGCAATATATCCGCCAGTATGGATAGTGTACACAACGCAGTAAAAAAAGCAGCTTATGATGCTGTAGACAAGCTGCTGGAGAAAAAACTGCCGATGATGTGAAGCGAAAGAAAATATGAATAATAAAGTAGTGAGGCTTGTTATGAAAAAAGTGTATATTAGAAGTATAGCGAGGAGTGTTTGGCATGAAGAAATATAGCAGGTGGATAGTATGCTTGATGATGGCTTGTATGATGTTTTCGTCAACAGCTTATGCTTTGTTTGGCGGCCATGTAGAAAATCCAGATGCTATCTTAAAGGATTTAAAGTCGCATCCAGAAGCATACATCAGGTATGGCGGTATGAGCACAGGTTTTTCATTTTATATAGAAAAAGCTTCTGTTGATGTACAGAAATATGCACCGCCTGAATACGTTATTGCTGTTAGGAAGATAATTCATGGCGATAACGGTATGATAAATGAATATCATAGGGAAGATATTTATGAAGATAGCATTTTGCGTTTTGCTTATGATTATACTACTCGCAATATGTTTGTTGAGAAAAAAGATGAGAATGGCAATATAGTTTGGCAATATCTTGATCCATCAAAAGCTGATGACTATGAATATTACCACAATGGTTTGCAGCAAATGTTAAGTGCAGGAGAATGTGCTTTTTATTTAGCATATAATATGAGTTTTTATGATCAGCCAGTGTCGTATGCTTTTCGGAAATATTTAAACGAATTGTAAGGGAGCACTTAGTCTGAAAAATTCAAGTTTCTGGAGGTGATAGTGTAATGAAGATTGGCAAAAACAAATTAATGATAGCTTTGATGCTAGTTTTTTCGGTTCAGGTAAGTCATGCAGAGGCTGGCATTAATTTGGGAGATATTTTTTGGGGTATAGCAGAGGTGCTTACTGAGGAAAAGTGTTTGCTGGTCAATGGCAATATCGCCCAGAATGGAACTCCTACCCGAATTGCTGGACATAATGTATCGCCTAATAGTCTTGTGGGAAAATTGCGTTTTGAGTTTTTGCAACCATCGGAGGTAATAGTTACCGTAAAGGGATATATTCCCTACATGGTTCATAATTACGTGTATCAAAATGGAGGTCAGGAACTGGCATATTTGCCATCATATAAGGATACCGAAAATACTTTTGCAGCAGTATTGCCACCAGGAAAATACTACATTGAAAGCACTACTTCCAAGACTGGATATTCTAGTGATGTTAATACAGAAATAAGTGTCAATGTGAAGCCCATAGAAGCAGATTCTTGGTACAATCAGGATGATGAATTTCAGTTTTTGTATGTAAATAAACCTGTTCAAGATTATATTCCTTTCTATATAAAGGGGAAAAAGGTTAATAGAGCGTATGTATTTGATATGACTTATGATGGAGATATAACATTAGAGGCTGTTTCTAATAGCAAGAGTTGCGACCTAATTTTTTACCTGATATCTGTTGAAACACGAGAATTAATTGAAAAATGGGATGTTATATTCAATGATAGCCAAAGGAAAGTATTTCATATAACCAAGGGCAGATATTTATTATTTGTCGAACCTCAGTATAAAGGCGGTGGAGCATACAGCCTTACATTAAGATAATTTTATCAGTTAACTATGGCGAAAATTTCAGCAAAGCATGTCATGGAGATGCATAAAATAATTTGTCACACAATTTGTCACATATTGAGGTAAGCTGTCTAAAGAGTTATATTTAATACAAATAAAGAGCAATAGATAATAAATTCTCACTATTTATGATGATAAATAGTGAACGGTCCTGAAATTTACAATGGATTAGTGCCCTGTAGATAGTTTGTAGATAACTTTTTAGCAAGAAAGCATGGTGGATGCGATATGAGAAAATTTAGGTTAAGAAAAATTTTGGCCGCAGCTGGTGCATTGCTATTAGGATTTAATATTTTTTTAGCACAGGCAGAAGCGAAAAGCAGCTTTTGGAGTTCCCTGGAAAAGGTAATAACTACTTCTTCTAGGGGGAGCCACAGTTCAAGCGGAGGAACATCTCGTAATAAGGAATGTATTATCAAAAGAGGAGAAATGCCATTAGATGGCTCCTATGTACAGGTAGCAACTTCTCAGAAAATAGATTTAAATACAACTGTAGCAGTGCATTATTTTACCTTGGACAAACCAGCACAAATTAATTGGCATGTTATAGGGTATTCAGAAAAGGCAATCCAACATACCATCTATGATGCCGATGGGAACAAATTGCTATCTATAGCCGCCAATAATGGACATACAAAGGATGGACAGTGTGTATTGGCACCAGGACGCTATGTAATCAAGAGTGCTACAACCCATATTATTTCTTCTCCAGGCTTTGATTTTGAAATGAAAATGACTAAGGAAGATATTAGCACAAACGTATCAGCCCAAGCCTATCGGAGAACCGAGGCACCTATATTATCTCCTTATGTGACCTTGTACGATTATATGCCACAAATTTATTATAAGATGGCTAACATTAATAAATATGTGTATTACGGATTTGATGTTACAGAAGAGCGGGAAGTTAGTTTGGCCATGGAGCGTCTGTCCAACAACTTGCAATTTGAATTTGCTTTGATAGACGCAGATGAAAATATCATTAACAGATGGGAGGGCATATATGATGTAACCATGGTGAAAAAATTCCTGCTCAAGCCGGGAAGATATTATATACGGCTTAACAGAAAAAATGACAGTGGTGGAGCCTATGCTATAACCCTTAAATAATGTTGGAGTATATATGCATACTTCGAAGGAGAATCTTTATGAAATTACCATTAAGAAAGGGATTTGTTGTTGCTGTGGCTGGTATTGTGCTTCTAGGCAGTCATATAGGGACGGCAAATGCAGGTGGGATGCAGGTAGAACCGCATATTGTCCTGCTGACGGAAAATGAAAATACACAAAATTATGCTCAAAGGGTATTAGATTTAGTAAATATAGAACGCCGCAAGGCAGGAGTTAAGCCCTTGGTGTTATCTGATGAACTTATGATGGCTGCGGCTGTACGCAGTCAGGAAGTTACCAAGGTGTTTTCCCATACAAGGCCAGATGGCACCCCATTCAGTTCAATAGTTTCCAGATATGGCAGAAGTATAGGGGAAAATATCGGTGGCGGTTATCAAACTCCGGAAGAAGTTGTAGATGGCTGGATGCATAGTGAAGGTCATCGAAAAAATATTTTACACCCAGATTTTACGGAATTAGGTGTGGGATATACATATGAAGAAAACAGTCAGTATAAGCACTATTGGGTGCAGATATTCAGAAGGCCAATGTAGTAAGTTTAGAAATACATTGTCAGGGGGATTTTCGTATGAAAAAATCAATTATAGCTTCTATGTTTGCAGGTATTATTATTTCCACAGCAGGTATGGCGGAAGCTGCTTGCGATATTTGGTTTGACAGAGGAGCCGATATTGACAGATTTCAAAAAGTTGTAGTCTATCCAATTTCTGCAAAAAGCCGTAATAATTTTTTGTGGAAAAATGATGGCCTTGTAGGGACTTATAACTATGAGCTGCACAAGCGCCTTAATCGTCATGTCAAGGGGATAACCTTTTATGAATTAGCTGAAATGATTGATGAAAAGGAAAAGGTTATTAATGTTGATAAAAATCAGCGGGATCGACTGCTGGCTGATTTTCCTGACGAGCAAAGCCGTGCTAATGCTGTTTATGATGAATTTGCTGCTGACGGTTATTTGCTTACCTACTTGAGAGATCTTTCTACAACTGAGGATTATTCTCCTGAGAAAACAGTAAGTGTAACTAAAAGGTCCTATACAGTAGATTCTGGTGGTCCGAATGGCTATAAGGAATACGATAAAAAATCCTGGGAGGTTTGGCATACTATACCGGCCAAAACTTTGACTCGCTTTATCCTTGGCATGGAATCTACTATGTATGACGAAGTGGGCAAAAAGATATTTACCTATTATAATCATCAAGAGGGATATGATGGATTTACTGGAATGTATACCTCCCAAAAGGATGATATGGTAGACGAGCTAAAGGATATTAAAAAGAATAAGCATAAGCTTGAAAAACATAAAAAGACCGTGAAAAAACTTAAATTTGGTAATATTGATATGCCAAATAATTTGGGTAGTGATGAATACTTGCTTAAATCCTTGTGGTTTGCCTATAAGGAAGAAGCATATAAGATGAAAAAAGTAGAGATTGTGCCAGAAGATTCCCTGTTAGCTGATTATATTGTGAAGATGTCTGTTTACAGTAATGAATATATTCCTTATTGGAACGACCCTTATGCAACATGTGACACCAAGATTACTTGGACAAAGACATATAAATGGACGGATAAAGATGGTAATGAACATGAGGGAACCATTACCCATTATGAACCTGATGTTATACGCAATGTATATGGACATTACAGCTTTGGTCAAGCGGCCAAGGTTAGTGCCACCATGTATTTGTATGATGCCCATACTAATCAATTGCTTTACAGCAAAAATTATAGAGAATCCAATGATAAATTTGCGGATGCCTATCGGGATATCTTCAAGGATTTCTATAAGGATGTAAATAAATTAGCAGAAGGAAAACTGAAAAAATAATTTAGGTTCTGCAAATAAGGAGAATATGGATGTTAAAGCAAATTGTTAATATGGCTTGGAGTGTTTTGCTAGTTATGCTCTTCCTTACAGGCCAGGCAGAGGCGGGAGCCTTTGAGCATCAGGATAATGGTAAAGGGGCTATAAGCGCTATAGGAGAAATTGCTTGTCATGGAGAAGATGAATTAGATGAGCAATTTATGACAGGCTTAAAAGATGCCTATGAGGATGCCTTTAACGCATCAGATAAATTTTTATTGCGCCATCCAGATAACAACAAGGGGCTAATGAACAAAGTACACAAGGATGCTATTGTACACGGACATTTCTACAACAGAGGCCATAGTAATGCAGACTTAATTCATTATGCTGATAGTGTTTTGGGGAGAAATTATCGCCCTACTGATGAGGAGTGCAAGGCTAGGCGTAAGGATGCAGGCAAACCATATAAATTGTCACCAGAGGTAGCTGCAGAACTAAAGAAGTATGCTATGGAAAACAATTTGGAATATCTGTTGTTTTGCAATGTTAGCCATATCGAGGTATGGTTGAAAAATATTCTTTTTAGCCAAAATGATTTCGAACGGGGCAAGACCATAGCCATAGAAATGGAGTATTATTTGGTGAATGCCAAAACTGGCTATGTATACGATGGCTTCAGCCGTGAAAGCAGGACTGCCAATATGATCAATGCTATTATTGTACAAGGTGGCAAGAATATGCCGGTTAATGTGCTTTTCCAACGAGTTATGGAGGAGCAGGTTAAAAAGGTAGTGAAGGATATGGGCAACAAAGGTTTGGATAGGCTGAAGGCTGTGACTAAAACATGAGATACAGGTTGAAACAAATAAGTATTCTTAGTGTATTTATGGTTTTCAGTGGGCTGATTTTGTTTTCCTCAGAGGCTGCTGCTGAATCATATAGTTTTGCTATTGGAGGTTTTGGCAACAAGGTAAAATTTACCAATGCATCTGGTGATAGTACGGTTCAGGTTAGTCAATCAATAGGAGATTATCTTTTTGATGAACTGCAATTTTGCCCATCTATGGAACTGTATGATGTTACCCCGTTAGGGAGTCAGGCTAGGGCAGATGAGGTTTCGTTGCAGCTTGATTTGGGAAGTGTGCCACCGGAATACAAAGATGTCCAGGCAGAATATTTGATAAGTGGTTATCTTTCCAATATGGGACTGACCTTAAGTAATTGTCGTTTTATAGCAGTGGGAGGATTTTCCTACAAGATAACGGTGGATATAACTCTTAAGGTATATGAAATGGCTACTGGTCGTTGTGTTTATACAGCTGTAGGCAAGGGAGAAGCTAATTCCGCAGATTTTGATATTTCTGTTTTGGGACTTCATTTGATGCGTTTTGGTGATACTGAATTTTCTGGTGAATGTTATGATGCAGCCTTAAAAAAGGCTGTCAAGCAAGCAGCAGAAAAAATGAAAAAGGATATTTGAGGTGATTTATTTTGACAGTAAAAAGATCGGGGCGAAAATTGTTTGTAAATAAAAAGCTGACCGGCATTCTTGCAGGATTTTTGCTAATGTCAGCAACAGCTAATGCTCAGATAGTAACTGTTGATGGCTATGGTCCGGATAGGGCTAGTGCACTTCGGGATGCAGAGAGAATAGCTGTGGAAAATGTGGTAGGCACATATATAGATTCCCAGACCATGGTTTCTCAGGGACAGGTGGCATTGGATGATATTTATGCCAAGGCTACTGGCTTTGTGCGCAATACCAATGTTATTTCAGAAGACACTACTTCAGATGGATATACGGTCAAGGCTAGTATAGATGTTAATACAGATGGTAATTCTGCCTTGATTTCCCAGTTAACAGCTATTAGACGACTGAATGATCCTAGGATAGCAGTAGTTGTATTGAATCATGGTCAAAGGGATGAGATAAGTGAAACAGCCATTAATGAGCGGCTTATTGATATGGGATTCAGTCATGTAGTAGATGCCAATTTGGTAGCTTCCCTACAGGATGCCCGGCTTTTGGAACATGTGTATAATGGGGGGACAAGTATTCATTCTGTAGGCAGTAATTTCGGTGTGGACTTCCTAGTGGTGGGGAAAACTTCTACCGATTCAAGACAGATTGAAATACCAGATTTTCAAGGTGGCTATAAAAATACTCGTCTAACCAGTGGCAAGGCAGAGATGACGGCGAAGATTATTCGCTTTGATACAGGGGATATCGTAGGAACCTTTGCAGTAGAAGCTAGCGGTATTGAAAATGGCAGCGGCTATGCAGAGAAAAAGGCTGTTACAGCTTTGGCAGTTCAGGCAGCGGAAAAGGTTGAGGAAAAATTTAAAAAGGTTGGTGCCAATGTCAATACCAGTGTACAGGTAATTGTCAAGGCCTGGGATTATCAGCGAGTTGAGGATGTGGCTGCTGCCTTACGGGGAGTGCCAGGCATCAACAATGTTTATATCCGGGAACATAATGGGGAGCAGGCAATTTTGGAATGTGATTCTACCCAGTCGGCTCAGACCATAGCTGCCATTTTGCGTAAAAATAGGCAGGCAGGGATTTTTGTAGATGGTATTAGTGGCAGTACTATTACTGTATTGGCTCGCTAAGGGAAGGTTGTGTATAAATGAAACAACGAAAAATATCAATTTTGATGATGATATGGGCTGTTTTCGCCTTGTGCCAGCTGCCAGCAGTGTGTTTTGCAGGTCTGGCAGATTATCCTACTCTGGCAATCCTGCCTTTTGATAAGAAAGCATCAGTTTCCCCAGAGATTACTCTTAAAGATGTAACCATTGCCAATGAGATCGTTTATGATGAACTGGTCAACAGTGGTTATTTTGATGTGGTAGAGCGAGAAAGACTGGATGCAGTCTGTGATGAACTTAGCCTTGGCATGAGTGGTTTGATTGATCCTGCTACCGCAGCCCAAGCCGGGCATATGTTGGGAGCACAGTATGTTCTGTGTGGAAGTCTTAATGGACTTAGTACAAGGAATAATAATGCTGAGGTTATAGGTATTGGTAATAAGAATGCCCAGGTGTATGCCCATGTTTCCATGCGGATTATAGAGGTAGAAACTGGCAGAGTGGTATTAGCTGCTCGTGGTGATGGTCGGGCCACTAATACCTTGACTCATGCACCTTTGCGTATCATTCATATAGGCACTACGGGCTTCGATCAGGAGCAGGTTTATGATGCTATAGAAAAGGCTGCTATGGATGGAGTAAATGGCAAGCGAGGCTTGATTACAACCATGGAGGGCAGACGAAAAGGTGCTAGATAACAAGTAAGCAACTTCCAGTTTTTATACTGGGGGAAGGTATATATTAATGCAAGGAGGAAATATTATGTTTAGTGTAAAGAAATTTGTTAGTGTGGCGGCTGCTGTATGTGTAATGGCTGTATCCAGTGTGACTCTGGCGGCTACAGATATCAGCAGCGGCAAGATTGTGGTGGAGGGTATTGGCGGAGCTGGTCAGACCATGTCCAATGGTTATCGTGCAGCGACTGTTGACGCTTATAGGCTTTTTGCCGAAGAGGTAAATGGTGTACAGATTGATGCTGATACAACGGTAGAGAATTCTATTGTTACCAGCGATATAATAAAAACCAAGGTTAAAGGAGTCATTAAGGGAGCAAAAGTTGTTTCACGCAGTGTTGATGGGAATGGCTATTATCATGTAGTGATGGAACTGCCAGTTTATGGTGGATCCAACTCTTTAGCTGCTGCTGTACTGCCTCAGGTGCCTCAGCAGGGCTTTTTGCCACCATCTGATATTATACCTGTAGATAAGATTGCTGGTGTGGCCTTAAAGCCAGATAACACAGGAGCCAATGCCGTTGCCCCAACAGTTCCAGCTACTCAAGTGCCTGCTGTTAATCAGGCCACTGTAGGTAATTTGTATGGTGCTACTGGCCAGTATACTGGTTTGATTGTTGATTGCAGTGGTATGGGCTTGCAGACTGCCATGGCTCCTGCTGTATTTACCGAGGGCAGGAAAGTAGTTTATGGCTTGGAAAATTTCAGCCATGACCAGGTAATCAATCGTGGCTATGTTGGCTACTCCAAGAGTCTGACTGCTGGTGTGGAGAGAGCAGGCAGCAATCCAATGATTGTCAAGGCTGAGAGCATTGACAAGTTCTGCAGCCCTGTAGTTTCCAAAGAAGATGCTGCAAAGATTTTGGCAGAGAACCAGATGAATGGTTTCCTTTCTACTGGTAATGTAGTATTTGTCAAATAAACAGGTGTGATGGAATATGCAAAAAAAAATAGTACATGCTGTTAGTATTGCTATGATAGGAGGCCTATTCATGGCACTTCCCTGTCAGGCGGCTGATAATGATAATACGCCCATAGAGGCTGCTGTGAAGGTAGATTCTACCATAGAAAATACGGTAGACAAAACAGCTAATGTGCAGACACCAACTCCTCCGTTGCAGGTTATGCTTAGTGCAGCTGCTGATGATGAGGAAGAGGCTTTGCTAATTGCTAAGAAGAAAGCTATTTGTAAAGCAGTACAGTATTTGCAAGAAAAGGATTTGATTCATGAATATTCAGCAAAAGTGTTTTCCTTGGCTGATGAATATGACAAATTCATTATAGCTTATAATGTTCGTTTGGAAAAAAGCGAAGCAGAGGCTGTTACAATAGCTGTACGCGTAGATTTGAATAAGGAATTATTGCAGGAACATATGGCAGTTTATCAGATCATTAATACTAACCATAAAGATAATTCTTAACATCAAGTACAGATTATACACCCCTCGTCTATAGAGATGAGGGGCATCCTATAGCAAATTTATGAAATACAAAGGCTCTTGGTCATGGATTTTAGTATCCAATGCCAAGAGCCTTTGTTGTGTTGTTATTTAGAGGTATTTTGCTTCGATATTTTTTAATATGGTGATGGTTTCCTCTTTGGAGTAGACCAATCTGCTGGTTTGTATGTAAACCAAAAATTCATAGAAAGCATGCATCAGGCTAGGTTCATTGATAATTAGAGAAAATGCATTGTCTGCATCATGATTCAGATAGATTATGATTTGGTTAGGAGAAAGGGCATCTACGCTTAGAGACATAGGCATATCAAATCTAGTGGTGTCTATGATACGAGGAATTAGACTGCCTGCCTCTATGGCTTGCATCATATTGTGTAATACCTCTTTGCGGCTGTTCATATCCAGCGGCTGGTAAAATTGGCTTGGTACTTCGGTTATGCGGCCGGTTTCCATAAAAAGCTCCAATCCTTCCTGAGTAAAGGCTGTATGGATTTTAGCATCAGGATGATGAATATTAGCAATATGGGCTGCCATATGCTGAATCATTTCAGGTGTACAGATTTCGGTATTAACATATTTGACTATAATATCTAAGTTGATGAATGGCATCAAACAAGGCTGATATAGTAAGGTATATGCCTCAGGTGGTTCCTTGGCTTCTGTTACCAGTAAGCTATTCATATACGTGTCAAATGATGTTTTAATGGAATAGCATATAGGATTAGTACAGGAGAGTTTTTTGTTGAAATGCTGCCGCATAAAACGTATAACATTTTTGTCGTTATATAGCATGGCCTGATTGGTATCATCTGAAAAGCAAAGAGCATAATTACTTGTCAATAGCATATATGGAAGCAAAGACCATTCATTAAAAAGCGTATTTACATGGTCATAGTAGCATAGTGCCTCAAAGGAAGGATTTGCCAGTAGGGTTGGCACTAGTTTTTCCAGGCAATATAGATTATAACAGTCATTGTTTTCATTGGAACGGTCGAAGCAAATTATGTTTTGGATTTTTGCTGTAGGAGCAATAGTAGTCATAGCGGCTAAGGTATCATATAGATATGTATAATCAGGCTGGCTTATTAGGCAAACATGGCCATCAGGCTTCTGCAATTCCTGATCTAGTAATAGTCGTATGATTTGGTTTATTTGTGAACGCTGCGAGATTAATTTGGGTGAGGATTCAATTTGAATATCAAAGTCGTTTAGAGAACAAAAGTTTCGGGGGGGGTAACTCCCAAATTGGACAAAGATGGTCGAGCACAATTAATAAGCAGCTGTTTTACTAGTTGCAACTGACGATAGGCGGATTCACCCCGTTTACTCATTTCATATGCCTCTAGTAAATCATTTGTGTCTGCAGGTGATAATAAAAGTGATTTGGCAATAAGAGCAACAGTTTCCTTTTTGGAAGGAATTCTAGCACCTGTGGTCATGCGATGAATCAAGGTTCTATTTACTCCTGAAGATTGTGCAACCATGTATATGGTTTGACCGCTTTTTTCAATATAAGATTTTAATTTTTCTGCAAAAATAGCCATTTATACTCACTCCAAAATGTAAAATAAAGTATATATCCATTGTATAAGTAGGTTAACAAAATATCAAATTTCTGCTGGCAAAAAGTTTGTCACATAATTTGTCACGCATTGTGGATAACATATATCTTAAAAAGTCGGTTAAGAAACCTTGGAAAAATAGGAGAAATTTTTATTGACTTATTGACTTTTTGACGAAAAGGATTTATTATAATACT
>ERZ506905.352-NODE-352-length-19112-cov-9.81324_pt1 | contig 19112 bp, 19 predicted proteins | sample MGYA00513175_ERZ506905 | MGnify/ENA metagenome assembly ERZ506905
AAGTGTTTTTTCTTCCCCCAGTAGAACTGGGGGTTTATTTTCGCTAAAGCTCCAAAAAGAAAAGCGGGAACCTCGTAACGTTCCCGCTTTTTTTTACTTTACAGGAGCTTATTCGAAAAAGTCCTCGGGATGCAAGCGGGTACGAAGCTTCTCGATGGCCCTCTTTTCTATACGGGAAATATAAGAACGCGAAATTTTCATCATTTTTGCAACTTCTCTCTGAGGAAGCGGCACTCCGCCCTTCAGCGCATATCTCAGACATACTACCGTATATTCCCGCTCGCTTAAAATAAGCTTGATCTGCCGAAGGAGCTTTTCCCGTTGAACGGATCTTTCCACCTTATCGAAAACGCAGTCCTCTTTTTCAAACAAAAGGTCCATTAAAGTAAGCTCGTTCCCGTCTTTATCCATCCCCACGGGGTCGGACAGCGAAAGATTGTTTTTATGTTTCTTATTTGTGCGAATGAGCATAAGAATTTCGTTTTCGATACAACGAGCCGTATAGGTCGCCAACGCGGTGCCGTGCCCGGGCTCGTAGGTATTTATGGCTTTGATCAGCCCGATACTGCCCACGGAAATCAAGTCGTCCGTCTCCGCCGCTCCCGTATATTTTTTGACTATATGCGCCACCAAACGCATATTGTGCTTAATCAAAACATCCTTCGCTTCCTTATCGCCCTTTCGGGCCAAAGCGAGATACTTTTCTTCCTCCTCTTTGGGCAACGGCTTCGGAAAAGAATTTTTTCCGCCGATGGTCCCCGTGAAAAATACAATTTTACCGATAATCGCCCATAAAAAGTCCAAAAACATACGCCACCGTCCCAAGAACGACCCTGACGTTTTTTGTAACCGCAAAAGTAACCCTTTTACACTTTTTCAAAACCCGTCGCCGCCCGCAAAATAAAGTTACTTTATCGTATGAGGGGGATTGTTTGTACTATGCCGACAAAATCCTCCTTTTTTCTAAAACTTTTATTGATTTTTCGGTACATTTTCCACGAGAGAGAAATATGTACTATGTCACGCATAATTATTACGTCGCGCAGAGTAATTTCCCGTCATATTTTACTATGCGTGACACAATTATTACGTCAGACATAATATAACACAATAGGAGAGCAAAAGCTCTCCTATTGTTATTGATCGTTTATCTTTTTTAACGTTATTTTATTGCATTCCTCTTTCAATCGGCGGGTAAAAGAAGAAAACGCCACGGCTTTCTCTCCGTGCGTCAGCTGAAGCTCGTATTCGAGCGGCAGCCAGGTGGAAATATCGGATTCGTTATGCTGGATCACGGCTTCCATGTTATCAAGAGCTTTATAGAGCTTTGCTTCACTTGTTTCCAATGTCTCCATTTCGGTAAACAAAGGGATTAATTCTTTGCGATAAAAATCGGGCAGCGACTCCAAAAAACACTTTACATTTTTAGCTTCCGTTTTTTCGTGACTTTCCGTCTTTTCAAAACAAGGAATATCCCCCGTAAAGGCTTCCCCCAAGTCGTGAAACAGACACATCAAAATAACCTTCTGTATATCGACATCGGGAAACTCGTCTTTGACAAAGTACGCCATAATCGCCAAGCGGTGCGAATGTTCCGCAACACTCTCTTTTCGTCCCGACGAGGTATAACAATGACGGGTATTATTTTTCAGATTTTCGAATACGTTTATAATTTGCAGATATTTTTCGATTTCCATAAGCGACGATCCTTTTATTTTTCGATATGTGAAACCCATTGCGTGAAACGGAGAAAAACGGGAGCTTCGTGAATGAAAAATCCGGCCGAAAACAACCGGATAGAAAGCAAAATAAAGATTTGAGTTTGTCTGTAAGCCGAGTTCTGTCGTGTACGGTCATCTATCTAGGCTTGCCGTCGCCGGCAAGCTCAAGCGATATTCACGGTATCTGCCGGACGGACAGCCCTATATGGCAGACACCCAATCTTGCAGCGGGTGGGGTTTACATGGCATACCGCGTTACCGCAGTATCGGTGAGCTCTTACCTCGCCTTTCCATCCTTACAGAGCAAAGCCCTGCGGTTTATTTCTGTTGCACTTTCCTTGAAGTCGCCTTCACCTGACGTTATCAGGCACCCTGTCCTGTGCTGCTCGGACTTTCCTCATGATCCCGAAGGACCCCGCGACCGTATAACAAACTCAAATCCTTATATATTATAGCACATCTTACGAAAAAAGTATTGCTTTTTCAGCAAAAAAATAGTAAAATATAAGTAGAAATTTTTTATAAGGAATCAAAAATGAAAAAGACGAAAATTGTTTGCACTTTAGGCCCCGCCAGCGATACAAAAGAAATCATTTCCGCTATGGCAGAGGCGGGCATGAACGTCGTGAGACTCAACTTTTCCCACGGCACACACGCAGATCACGCAATAAAGATCAAAACGGTAAAAGAGGTACGCACGGAGAAAAAAATTCCCCTGCCGATTATGCTGGACACCAAAGGCCCCGAATTTAGAATCAAAACCTTCAGAGACGGCAAGGCGACCTTGAAGGAAGGAGATACCTTTCGGTTCACTACGGACGACGTTGAAGGGGACAACACCCGTGTCGGCGTTTCCTATGCCGACCTTTGCAAAGAAATGCATCCCGGCGATAAGATATTGCTCAACAACGGGCTTATGGTATTGCGCGTAAAAGAGGTTGCCGCCCCCGATGTAATTTGTACGGTAGAAATAGGCGGCGAAATTTCAAACAGAAAATCAATGTTTTTTCCCGAAAAGGAATTACACCTCACGTTTTTATCCGAACAGGACAAAGAAGATATTCTTTTCGGCATCGAACAGGGCGTGGATTTTATTGCCCTCTCATTTGTTTCCAAAGCGCAAGACGTTCTCGACGCAAAAAAATTTCTCAAGGAACACGGCGGCGAGCATATCGACCTTATTGCAAAAATAGAAAACCGTGCGGGTGTCAAGCACCTCGACGAAATTATGGAAGTAGCCGACGGTATCATGGTAGCCCGGGGAGATCTCGGCGTGGAAATTCCCTATGAGGAGTTGCCGGATATTCAGAAAGGCATGATCAGCAGCTGCCGAATTTACGGTAAGCGGGTGATCACGGCAACGGAAATGCTGGAGTCGATGATTCATAATCCCCGCCCCACGCGGGCGGAAATTTCCGACGTCGCCAATGCCGTATATGACGGTACTTCCGCCGTTATGCTTTCGGGCGAAACCGCCGCGGGCTCCTTTCCCGTGGAATCGGTTAAAGCAATGGCAAAGATTGTGGAACGTGCGGAAAACAATGTAGAATATATCCAGGCAATCGACCATTATGCCATTAAAAATTCTTCTGAGGCGCTTTCTCATTCCGCCTGTACGCTGGCAAAGGATCTGAAGGCAAAAGCCATTGTTGTTTGTACGAGGACGGGCGCCACTGCGAGAATGGTATCTCGTTTCCGTCCCCTTATCCCTATCGTCGGCCTTACTACGGACGAACAAGCATATCGCAAGCTTGCGCTCAGCTGGGGAGTTCTGCCCGCTATGGCGGACGAATATTCCTCTGTGGATATTCTTTTCTATTTTGCCAAACTCGCCGCGCGAAAAAGCGGACTTGTCAAAAAAGGAGACATGATCGTTATTACGGGCGGCACGCCCAACGGCAAAAGCGGCAATTCCAGCCTGATAAACGTAGAAACGGTTTAATTCAGTTAAATTTTTCTCCCCTTCCCGCTTTTTCTGTTATGAAATAAAGCGGCGGGCGAGATATAGAAATACTTTTCAGAAACAAAAGACACATGCTGTCCGGAGAAATTTTTATTCTCCTTTTGCATGTGTCTTTCTATATAGTAAACGCTAAACTATTCAAACCGTTTTTTCATCCATTCATCGAGAAAAGCTATCTGTTCCTCCGTATGAAACCAGTGATCTCCGTCTTCCATTACCGTAAGCGCAGCATTGTGAGTTTCAAAAAAATTTTCTACTGTCTCACGGGATGTAAGATTATCCGTTCCCGCATAAAGAATTTCGGTGAAAATATTCCATTCAATGGGGTTTTCTCTGACAAAACATAAATACTTCCAGGATAGCGTTTCTCCGAATTCAGTAGAAACTTCTCCTTTTACTTGCAGTTCTTTTTCCGATACGTTTGCCTTTTCCAGCATATCCAAAATAAGCCTTTCCATATCTAATACGGGAGAAATAAAAAGAGCTTTTTCCAATTGACAATTTTGTAATGCGTACATAGCAAAATAAGCCCCTATACTATTGGCAAGCAAACAAATATGTTTATACTTTTTATGCACTTTGTCATAAGCTGTTTTAATTTGTTTTTCCACGCTCCAAGGAAAATAATCCTTGTAGTCCACTCCGATAATATCGAAGCCCGCACAATTTTTCTTATACGCTTCTGCCTCTAAATAACTCCCGCCTTTTCCATGAATATATAATATTGCCTTTTTCATAGCATCACGCCTCAAGCTTATAAATACAACTGATTTATAGATAAAGATTTGCTTTTTTATTAACTTTAATATAAAAAGAACGTAAGTCAAACAATGTTCAACTTACGCTCTCTTTGGCGCAGAGAAAGGGATTTGAACCCTTGTATGCATTCCTGCATAACACGATTTCGAAGAATAACCAACCTCCATACACCACAATATATTGTGTTTATATATAAATAAAACTACAAAATATGGTGCTTTTTGAGAATATTTTTTTATACCCTTTTTTACCCTTCGTTATTTTCGTCAAACAATTACTCTTAAATACTTTTTTCCGTCAAAACTATTGACAATCTCAAAAAATCGTGCTATAATAAAACCACAACGAAGGCAAGACCCCAAAACGGTCAGCCTTGAATAATCGTCAAACGACTACCGTGCGGCTGGAACCTTAACGGCGGTCGTTTTTTATTGCAACATAGATTTTACTCTTTGTCACGCGGAAAGAAATTATGTACCCTTCTTCCAGCAAAGCCGAAAGAAGTTTAATAAGTTCATACCTCATAAAAACCACCTCCTTTATCGGGAAGTGCTGACCGCCTCGGGGGAATCACCCTCGTTGCTTAAAGATATTATATCATATCAGAGAAATATTGTCAATAAAAAATCTAAACGGCGCCTCTCCAGGTGTCGTTTTTTTCATGTCGTTCCCGTTCTGATCCAGACTGCCGGACAGGGAATTTACCACCACGACAGTCCTCCCGCCGACGATCTCAAATGGAATCGCCTAAAAACCGCGGGGCATATCTGAAGGTCAGTATGTAGATTGCTTTTTTCTTCTCGTCTATACGATAAATGGCGAGATACTGCCGCACGAAGATCTTCCGATATTCTTTCGTCGTCACGTTTTTGTTTTTTGCTTTCGGCATAGCATACGGAAACTTTGATACATTTTCGATTGCTTCGTCAAAATCATCCAGCAACCTTTTGGCGGCCGACGGATTGCACAGCGTAACCGCGATATAGGCAAGGATATCATCTAACCGCTTTAATGCGGTCTGGGTATATTTTACCCTATATTGTTCATTAGATTCCATATTTCGCCCGCAGCCCGTCCATCGCAGCTTTATACTCTACCGTTCGCCCCGATTCCATATCTTGTTCGGAAGCCTGTAAATCTTTTTTCAGTTCCCTTTCAAAACGTTCCTGCATCGCATCCGACTGTTCGGCCGCTATCTGAAACGGTATTGCCTTTTCCCGCAAAGATGCTTTCACAAAAAGATTGACCGCTGTCGTCATATCAAGCCCGAGACTGTCAAACAGCTTTTTCGCCGCGTCTCGATCTTCTACATCCATTTTGATATTTACGCTCGTTTTCATAATTCACCTCCGTCTTTAGTATTCTTATTATATCGCATTATATGCCTTATGTCAATACTTTGGGCATATTAAACAAAAAAAATTTATATACGCCCGCGTTCGGGATTCGTTATTTATCAGCTTTCGGGCAGCTTCACCGTGGCGGCCGTTTTCCCCGCCGATAAGCTCCAACACCGAGAAAGCCGCCTGCGGCTTTCCGTTTTCCTTCTACCATATCTCGGAAGCCCGCTCGCCGGGCTTCCCCGTTTCTATAATTCCGCCTTCCTTCCCGCGGCTTTGGCGCCCGCTATCCGGCGCCGTCGCGTTTCTTTCTTAAAAAAGAAAAAGGATATAATCATTATATTACTATCCGAAAATGACACCTTACCCTCCAATTTTTAGACCTTGAAAACTTTTACCCTCCAAAATTGATACCTTGAAAATCTCATTTTCGGAGGGTCGGTACGTAAAAAATATCCCGCCCCCTTCTCCGAGAGCGGAATACCTAATTTTTTATACGACTATAAGCGCGGATCACTCCACGCTTTTATTTTTTTATCCAATTTGCCCAGACTTTACACCCGCCGCAAAGTCTATATCTTTTAGTCGCTTTCGCCATTCCGGGTAACAATCGCAATATGTTCCGTCCGGCTTTGTTCCCATATCTGAACATTTCCGACATTTATATTTCGGCAACACTTCCCCGAGTTCCGAAAGTTCTGTTTCGGAAAATCCGAACGCAAGTGCCCGGTCTGTGATGGTGTTCCAAAGAATCTCTCGACGCTTCTTTATCTCTTGGAGCTTTCCCGCGTCGTGTTCCTTGTTTTCCGCGACGTCGAGTTTTCTGCGCTCCCGGAACGCCGCTGCATATTTCCCGTCCAATCGCAACGGGCGGCTGCGTTTCTCCGCTTCCCGTTCCGCTTCGGCTCTCAGCTTTGAATAGTAGCTCTCGCGTTCCGCTTTTTCGTTTATCTGCCTCACGTTCTCCGGCAGCTTCTCCTCTTTCCCGTTTTTCCGGAACGCCTTTCGAATCGCAATCACTAAATCTTTATCCGCCGTATATTTGAAGATTGCCGCACCGTTTAATACGTCCGGCGTTTCTTCGCGTCTTATCAGTTCTGTTTCTATCAGCGCCTCTATCGCTTCCGATGCAGTGCTCGTCGAGATTCCCAGCGTCCGCGCTATATTCCCCATTGAGCCTTTATAGCCTTTTGTTTTCGGATTCAGACTCCAACTCAATATATAACTTGCGACGTCTATTTCATTTTGCCGAAGGTATCTTGCCCCGCTCTTGAACGTAAACTCTGTTGTATAGAAAAAGGAAGGCGTGATAATAAACCCGTCCGAAGCTTTGGTGCTCTCGTCCGTCTTATATTCCGAGCGCGTCCCGTTCAGACGTTTTATCAAGCCTTTTTCGTTTAACCTTTTTACCCACCTTGCGACAGAGGATCGGGAACAATTCAAAACTTTTGCCATTTCCGGATATGTTTCTTCACAGGTCTGTTTCCAACTGCATTCACCGAAAATCCGCCCGAATACCGCCTTTCCGAGCGCGGCAAAACCCGCCTTTGCCATTTCGGCAAAATGCGAGTAATACCGTTTCGTATATGTGAAGTTTTCGGGTATCGCTATCGCTCCCATTTTTTAATCTTCCTTTTGCGGGGCTTCCCGCGTTCTGTAACCCTTTACTCGTTCGCTTGTTTCTCCGCCTTTTCCTGCGTTCTCGGCTTCCGTGACCGCGCTCGAAACCCGCCCGCCTTCTCGGCGTTTTCTAACGCCGCTTTCAGTTCCGTTCTCTGGCTCATTACCCGCGACGGATCCTCCGTCGGCTCCCGCACAAATTCGCTTGCCTTTCGGCGCAGCTCTTTATATGCCGGGTACTTCTCCGGCTCGTCCGGCGATGACGCATACTCCGAAAGCTGCATCAAGATATTTTTCAGCCACTTCTGAAAAAATCCTATTTCTTCCCGCACTACCGACTGATAGCAATATATTCGTATCACTTTTACAAGCTCCTCGTAACATTCCTTTTCTGTCGGCGTCTTGCTTTTCGCCCTTAATATCTCTTTCATTTTCCTGCCCCCGTAACAGTTTTTTCCGCTTTGAGTTTTGATATTTCTTCTTTTACGTATTCCCGATATACTGTACCCGCTCGCTCCTTTATATCTTTTAACTGTTCTTTCAGTAAGCCGTCGATTTCTCCGAAATACTGTTCCAGCTCCTCCGCCGCTTCCTTTTCTCCGTCGTATTCTTCCGTCGGCCGATTAAACTCCGGATAACCCCGATTCTCGATTCCCATTCGCAATCGTCCGTTCATTTCCCACCGCAACGCTATATTGAAATATCCGAACAGCTCCCGATGCACGCCCAAACTTCCCTCGAAGCCACCCTCCTGATATGTCCAACGCACTTTCCGAATCTTCTCTGCATTCTTTTCTCGCTCGTTCCTCATCTTTATACCTCCATTTACGTTTTAGACCGTTTTGGTCTAATTATATTATATGACCACTTTGGTCTAATGTCAAGCATTATTGGCCATTTTGGTCTATAATTATTTTAGAGGTAGAAAAATGCACGAACGATTAAAAGAATTGCGCATTGAGCGTAATTTCAAGCTCAAAGAAGTTGCAGAAAAACTCAATGTAACCATTCGCACCATAAGCCGCTATGAAGATGGTACACGTGAGCCCTCTGTGGAAATGATAATCAAATTTTGCAAACTTTACGATGTATCGGCGGACTATCTTTTAGGGCTTACTGACAGCTATTGAGTTGCGCCCAAATAATTTCTTCGGCGGTACAATGGTAAAAATCCATCAATTTTATAATTTGTTCAAGACCAATGCGACGTGTACCCTGTTCATATCTTGAAACAGCACGTACACTTACCCCCAACACCTCCGCGACTTCCGCGGCGGTGTTTTTATTTTGTTCCCGCAGCTCCCGAAGGGTCGGGCTTTCGCTTTTGTTCATCTCGACTTTCTCCTTAATATCTCTTTCATCCTCCCGCCTCCATAACTGTTTTTTTCGCTTTGAGTTTTGATATTTCTTCTTTCACGTACTCCCGATATATCGCTTCCGCACGTTCCTTTACCTCCCGAAGCCTCTCTTTTAATAATCCGTCTATCTCCCCGAAATACTTCTCCAACTCCGCCGCGGCTTCTTCCGGTCCCTCATATTCCTCCGGCAAACGGTTGAATTGCGGATAACCTCGATTCTCAATACTCATTCGCAATCGTCCGTTCATTTCCCACCGCAACGCTATATTGAAATACCCGAACAGCTCCCGATGCACTCCCAAACTTCCCTCGAAGCCACCCTCCTGATATGTCCAACGCACTTTCCGAATCTTCTCTGCATTCTTTTCTCGCTCAGTTCTCATGAATTATTGCCCTCCAGCACACATAATGTGGTTATATTATAAACCCACACAGTGTGTGTTGTCAAGCATTTAGTCCACATTCCGTGTTATAATTTTTCCATGAACGAGTTTTCTGAACGATTAAAAGAATTAAGATTATCCTCCGGTCTAACCCAAAAAGAAGTTGCTGAGAAAGTCGGATTGACAAAAAATGCCTTGGGAAATTATGAGGCCGGAATACGGGAACCCTCTTTGACTATATTGATCAAACTGTGTGACTTGTTTGATGTAAGCGCCGACTATCTTTTAGGCCGGAATGACAGCTATTAAGTTGTGCTTCGATAACTTCTTCCGTCGAAATTCCATACAAGATTGCCAAAATTAATATCTGTTCCAAACTTATCCGCCTAATCCCGCACTCGTAATTCGTCAATGCATTCGCTGTTACCCCCAAAGCCGCTGCAACTTCTTCGCGGCTTCTTTTATTTTGTTCCCGCAGTTCCCGTAGGGTCGGGCTTTCGCTTTTGTTCATCTCGACTTTCTCCTTTCAATTCACCACAACTTCCGGCGAGGAAGGATTGACAGACAGCTTTCCGTCCTCTTTCTTGATAAAGCCGTAACGGATCAAGGCTGATACGGCATATTTCACGCCGTTCCAGCTCATGCCCACTTCGTCCGCTATTTTCCGATAGTCCACGACTTCCGCGCGGTCTTGGAGTTTATCTTTCAGGCATTGATAAACCCGCAGCGTCGCTACCGTCAGGTGTGTCGTTCGCTCGGTGCGAATCGTGATCGTTTGTTCCATTTCTCGCCTCCTTTGGCCGTATTCCGACCTGATTTTTTTGTTAAAATCTAAATTTTTTGCCAAAATCGAGGCCGTGAAGAATCCCGCGACAAGCGCGGAATTCTTCAAGAAATACGGCGCGCCGCGACTTGATTTTAGCCTCCCCGCCCGCATGACGTTGCCCGGCGCCGTTGCCGGCCGCCCGTCGGCTCTGCGGCCGTCTCCCCCGCCCCACGGTGCGGGGATATACGTCCGCATTTCCGTCGGTCTGGCCGTCACCGTCTTTTCTCCGGGCAACGTTAATCTGGTCGGGTTTGCCCCGGCTCTGTCGTCTCTCTTCTCCTTTTGCGCCTTCGGCGCCGCTGGATAAGTGAGAGTTCCCCCGCGCCCGGCCTCGGCGCTTTATTCCGACCGCCTGCGGTCTTTTCGTCGCTTACCTGCCTGCCGCGTTTTATTTCTGCTTTCGTTCGAGCTTTTTCCGCGGTTGCCAGACGTATTTTGTTCCGACTTCCTCACGGTATTTTTTCCGTTTTATCGCTTCTACGCTATTATCGTCGAACGCCTCAAATACTTTCTTATAGAAAAAGCTGTGCACGCTCTGCATCTCCTCACAGCTCGGACGCAGTTCTTTGTATTGCGGAAAATCGTTCAGGCCCGTTTTTGAGCGCAGCGCCTTCTGCGTGTAAAACTCACGGATACTGTCCGTCGCAAATCGGTTGTTATATACCTTATACGTACAGATATAATATTTGCCCTTATCCGTGATTTGCTCTCCCGCCATTTCATTCGTTATCCGCACCGTTCCCACATATACCGAATAACGGTTGAATATCTTCTCATAATATCGGTATAATGCCCGGTACAGCTTTTTCACGAGATACAGGAAAAGCGTATTGTCCCCGCGCAGGTTTCGGATCTGATAATAAATCCTATCGAAAAACTTCGTCGCTATCAGATACGCCGCTTCTTCTATCGCAAAAAACGGCATGACGATTTTCGCCTCCGACATTTTCTTGATCATCACGCTGTCGCAAAGGTCTTTGTTATCCGCCCCCAAAGAGTCGGGCCTTTGGTCGTCCATGAACATTCTGAAAAATGTGTAATTGTCCACCGTCGCCGCGTGTCCGCGCATTTTTACGTCAAGCTCGAAAAGGTCGTTTTTCTGATTACAATCGGGATCGTTTATGCTTCCCGTTCTCGTATGCTGGTTCCCGCGGTCTTTCGCTACCTCCATGATATTGATAATCCCGATTTCCAGACCGTCTTTATACTTGCCCTTGTCGTCAAACACTTTCCCGAGACGCATTCCGTCCTCGTCTAAAATGTGAGAATAGGCGGAGGGCTGTTCGATACGGGAAAAGAAATCGTCCGCATACAGCGGGAAATTCCCGAAATCCACTCGCCCCGCGTCCGTTCGGATCGCATAGTTCCCGATCAGCAGCGGCGTAGGCGACGCATAGATCCAATACAGTTGCGCATACGCTTCCAGCGCCTCAAACAGATCCACCGTTCCCAGCCCGGCTTTATACGTCATTCCGTTTTCGGGGTTGTAACCGAACAAAAAATCCCGATACGGATAACCATATTTCCGGGAAAGGATTTTCAAAAGCCTTTTTCTCTGGCGGCTATGTAACCCGCAGCCGAATTTCAGATACCCGATAAACCGCCGTACTTTCGCCAATGTCGGGAAATATCCCGCCGCTATCCCTTCTTCCAGATACTTTTCCAACAGAATCCACGGGAAGAACGGGAACTGCATATCCCGCGCTTGCAGTTTTTCTTTCGCCTTTTCTCGGAAGATTGCCTCTTGTGAGAGCGCCATATCCGTGATCATCGTCGTTTTTTTCGCACGCTGCTTCCCGACCACGAACAGCGCCCCCGGGTGCGATTCCAGAAAGTCCCGGTCCCGCGCCTCGTATCCCCGCAGACGCTGCGTCCCTATATTCTTGCGGATCGAGTCGAAAATCAGAAATCCGACTACCGCCCAGCTCCACCATGGCAAGAAATTGATTGCCACCGTCAGATCCATCGACAGCTTTGCAATTTGCGTGAAGATGCCCAATGCGTCAAAACTCACCGCGAAATAGAACACGAACGCAAAAAATTCCATGATAATCGTCAATGCGTTCAGGTTGTACGACCAGATCAACCCCGCGACCAGAATATAAATCCGGTGTTCGTTCAGGAAGCCCGCATAGTTTTTGAAAAACGCTTTACACTTTCCCCACGTCGCCGCTTCGATTTTCTTATACACCCGCAACGGCTTTGTGTCCGCGTTGTAATTATTATTCGGCCGCCTGTATGCACTTTTGATTAAAAACCACAATAACACAAGTACGGGAAGAATCAGGATTGCCGCTTTGGCGAACGTCGAAAGTCCTTTCAACAGTCCCAGAAAAAACGCCTCTGCGTTTTCTTTGGAAATCAGAGCTTTCCCGTACGCTTTCAGGCCCGTTATAAACTCCGAAGGCTGAAACGGCAATACTTCCGTTGCGTTAGTCGGGATCCCCCCGACTGTCGGCGTGATCACGCCCTCGAACCCTAAAAGCTCCGTGAAGTAGTATGCGACGGATAATCCGAAGTCCTTGAACGCCTGAACCGTTCGGAAGAATACCGCGCGGAAATAGAAAACAGAAAACAGTAACGAGCCGGCCAATACCGCCGCGCTTACGATATGATAAATTATCCGGCGGTCTATTCGCCCTCTCGCTTCCTTTTCCATTTTCAGAATACCCGCTTGAATGTACTTATCAGATACAGTACCGCCAAGATTATGGCGACATATATCACGATTCGGATTATCAGTTTCAAAATTTTTAACATTTTTTGCCCCAACCTATTGACTTTTTCCGAGTTTTTGGGTATAATAATAGTAGTTCCTTCGGGATAGCTCTTTATAGAGCCTTGGTTGAAATACCATGTTAGTATAGCGGGGCGGGGGACTGCCCCGTTTTTATTTTCGCCCTTTCAATTCTCGCAACTTATTTCGGTTGTCTTTTCGTTTGATACTATCTTTTTTGATTTGATTGACATCTTTTTGCGAAACATCTTTCTGCTGTTTATTGGGTAGAAATTTTTTCCCAACTTTAATAGGTTTGTTTTCATCATCTTTTGTTGCGACAAAAGGACGGTATTTCGATTTTCCCTGCTGATAATCGGGTAAAGCTGTTCCTTGCTTTGAGGTTGTCAACTTCACCACTGCAAGTTCATCAGCTCGGTTACTGTCCACCACTACGACTTTTCGATACAGCCCCTTATTTTCATAACCGGGCTTTCTGTATTTTTCTTGTCCTTCAAAAAATTCGTCACGGGTTTGTAAAGTCCGTCCGTTCGGAATTTTTTGAGAAACATTCTTCCGTTGCGATTTTGGGCTGTTTGTCTTTTTCTCTGCCGGTTTTGCTTTCGACTTCGAATTTTCGATTTTATTCTTACCCGCCGCTTTACTTGCGGCGGGCTTTTTCGCGTTCTTCTCCTCGCTCATTTTTTCGCCTTCGTGCTCGATTTCTTTTTCTTAGCCGGTTTCGTTTTCTTCGCCGTTGCCGTCTTTCGCTTCGGCTTTATGATTCCCGATACTGTCAAAATTTTATATACGCCCGCTATAAGCGCCGTCACCGCTAAAATTCCCAACGCCGCGCCTCCCAGGATCTTCAACCACTTCATGGCATTCGACCCGTTCAGCTTATCCCACGTTTTCTTGATCCATTCCTTCGCGTCGTTTAATGCGTTCTTGATCGCGCTGTCCGTGTCTCCCGCGTCGTCCGCTCCGTTCGTCGCCAGGTATGCGTTATCGCTTGTTCCGTCCAAGTAAAAGAAATAACTGTAATACATCGCGTTGTCGTCGTTCACGATCTCGCAGAACGACATTCCCACATACCCCAGCACAGACGTAATCACGCCTTTCGTCGTCAGGTTATTGAAAAATTTATACACCCCCGACCCGCTTACTTGCTTACCCTCGAAAATCGTCATGCAGCCGTCGCCCGTGTTGTTCTTGAACCAATAATTAAGATCAGACACCTGCTCCTTGAATACCGCTACCGAGAAAAAGCCGTACAGATTTTCTCTCGTCACGTCGTTCGAATATTTGAAATAGTGTCTCTTCGGAGTATTCAAAAACAAAATAGACCAATCCTGCCCGTATTGCTTACACCAATCCGAATAAGAGGTCAGCGGGATTTTGATTTCCAGCATATTCCCGTCGTAATCGATTTGTTTCAGCGCCGCGTGCGAATACGAAAGCTCTGCCGTATAGGTGGAAATCCCGTCGAATTTCACCGTTATCTTTTCCACCGTCGCCAGACCTAAAATATCCAGACTTTTAAGCCCTAAAATTGATTGGATATCTTCATTCGTCAATGCGTAGATATCTTCATAATCTTTGACTTTGACGGTCCCCGAAAATACCTTCTTTTCCGCGAAGCACGGTTTCGCGTCTTTCTCGCCCGTACGGATCCGATAGTCCTTATAGTTTTCAAGGTACTTGATTTTCAGATTCCAGCTGTCCGTGAACTCTATCGCGACCGGCAGCACCTCTTTTTCCGTCGTACTCGTCCGCACCTCTATTTTTGCGTTTCGGTAATCCTCCGCATTCGTCACCGTCAGCTTATCGGGTTTGGAGGTGGAAATTCCTTTCACTCGATACCCCGAAGGGATCTTACCCACGAAATCCCCGCCCGTGTAGTTTAAGCTGCTATGATTGAGCGCTTTGAATATAATTTCGTCGTCGTAGTTATTCGTAATCCCGAAAAGCGTATTATACGTATATTCCACCGTGATTTTACACGTATGCGTTTCCGAATCATACGTGCTGTATTCCTTGCGTATCGATACCGGAATATAATACTCCGCTCCGCCCAGAAAGGCGGGATTTATTGCTTCGTTTACGATTTCCCCGTAGTCTGTCATGAAATTCGTGAAATTGCAAGTCACGATCTCACTATACAGTTTCACAATCGGCGCAGACGTTTTCCACGTTTCCGAGATCTCCGTTCCGTTCAGCGTCAGCTCCGCATACTCATACGTCAGCGTGTATTCCACGTCCTCGATAATTTCCGCAACGCCGATCAGCGATAAATTGACAAGCTCGTTTTCTTTGGCGTTCGGGAAGGTCACGATCAGCGCCTCCTCCGTCAGCTGCGTCGTCACGCCCTCCGGCTTGCCGCTGATCCGGATGTTCTCTTTCCCGAAATCGAACAGCCAATTGCAGGAATTGTGCAGCTGCTCCTCGATGTCCGCAAATCTGAATGTCAGCGTCGTGCTCATCGCGCCCGCTACCACGTCCGCCGTGTAATAGTCTATCGTCAGATTGTTCGCCGGGTCGTTGTTCGTCACCCGCAAGGACAGATCCTTATACTGAAAATCCGCATATATTACCGTCAGCGTCCCAGTCTGCGATACTGCATTATAGCTGTACTCAAAATCTTCCGCCTGCAAGATGATCCGCTTCTGCGTCGTATATCGGTATCCGTCTCGCCAATAATCGCCCGTATAAACCGCATTCAGCTTGGCGATATTGTTAAATTCCGTCAGATCGTACAACGCGGAGAGCACCAGCGCCTTATTTTGCGCCCAGACGCTTTTTACCTTAAACGCATGGCTCTTTTCCGTCAACGTCGCATAGTCCGTCAGGGCTTTGTATTTCAGCGTCACCGTGATCTCGTTCGTGTCCGGTTTCACTCCCGCCACGTCCTGCATCCACGCTCGCTCTCCGTCCGTCATGCTCGCGTCGCGTTCCAAGACTTCCAGCGCCAGGCTTTTCAGCGACGTCTGATAATAATTCCGCGAAAACGATTCTATGCTTGTTGAAAACGATTCCTGATCCTGTTTGCCCGTAACATACACCGCGTCCGTTCGCGTTACTTTCAGGATCGTCGCAAAATAATAATACTCCTGCTCCGCATTCGTCGGCAGCCCCAACGAAAACACATCCATCCCGCGGCTTAAAAATTCTTCGCTCAACGCCTCCGCTTCGTTCGTGTATGGCTCTATGCATTCCCCCGGCGATACGTGATACATATATCCCCACGTCAGCTTCATTCCCGCGTTTCCGTAATCGCTTAAATCCGTAGTCCGGCAAATATACAAAAAATGATCTTCATAGGTGTACCTCGTTCCGATCGGAACCCCCGATATCGACGAATAGAGCGTTTCTTTCGAGGTTTCCCGCTTTCCCTGTTTCAACTGCGTCAGATACGACTCCGGCACTTTCACCATCAACGACAGACCGCTGCTCTGCGACAGCTGCGCCGCTTGGCTGATTTCAAAGGTGTTATTTTCCGACGAAAATCCCACTGTCAGCGTGATATAGTTTTTTACCGAATCTTCGACCACCATTCCGCCGAAGTTATTTTCCACGGCTTTCTGCCAGACGTAGTATATACTCCTCGCATCGCTCGTCGCCGCCGCGCCGCCTACCGTCGCCAACAGCTGCATTTCCGCGTGTAACGAACCCGTTACGTAGATATACACCGTCGTATAGCCGCTTGTAAATATATATCGGCTCAAATCAAGCGTCGCTTGCCTTTCTTTGATTTCATCGCTCTCGAAGCCTAATTTACACCCCGCGTCCGTTCCCGATACAAAGCTTACCGTCAAGAGACTGTTCGACTGCACCGCGCTTTCCGAGACATACAGCGCAAATCGCAAGCGATACAAATCCGTCGCATCCAACGACGCCGATGCGCCCGTATTAAAGAACAGCTCTTCCGACACCGGATTGACTATTACCGTAATGATTTTTCTTTGGCTTTGATAAAATTTACCGTACGTCTCACACCTTAACGTATAATAGTCCGTTCCTTCCGCTTCGCTCGGGAGTTCCGTTATTTCCGCGCGTTCGCCGTTATAAAACAACGTGTCACCGAGTTCAAAACTGCTCTCGCTATAAAATTCTAAAAGCGACATTTCTTGCGTGCCCGATAATACACCGCCCAAATCGATGACCGCCGTCGTCGTTTCCGCGCGCGTCTTTATCGGCTTATACACGCATAATAGCCCGATCGCGAACATCGCGCAGGCTACTAAAAAAGTCAGGATTATCGTCAGTTTTCTTTGCAGCGTTTTCATCTCCGTCACCTTCTCTAAAATACGATCTCGCCCGGGCTAAGCTCTATTTTCTCCACCCCGATATTTCCCGGCTCTTTCACTGAAAATCCGACCGTCAGCGTTGTTTTCCCGCTTCGTATTTCCAGCCGGAATCTGTCCCCTGCAGGAATATTCTCCGGCAGCTCGATCGCCTCGTCCTGCCAGATGTCCCGCAACGCTTTTTCCAGTCCGCAGGAAATCCTGAAGCCCGTGTCCGTTTTCTCTACCTCGAATACGTCCGTAAACTCCTCGCCGCGGCCGACGTTCGCTCCCGCTATATCCTTCTGCCAGCTGTACTCTTTTCCGCCGACTGTGAACGTGAAATCCGTTTCTTCCGTTCCCGCGGCATAGATTTTTACTTCATATTCCGCGCTCTTATCCCGAAGCTTCACTCCAAACTCCGATTCAGCCGCTATTTCCAGCCCAGAAACGGATTTTTTATAACTCTCGCCCGCATACGTGAGTGTAATCTGATTCCCGCTTATTCCTATCAGCCGCGACAATAGACCGAGCGAAAGTATCAGCACCAGGATCACGATCAGCGCCGTCAGTATTCTCTTGCCCGTTTTCTTTCCTGCCATTCTTCCGCTCCTTTGACTTGTTTTTTATCGCTGTACGACTCAATCTATCTTTTCTTAGAATACAACTGCCGGAAAGTTTACATTCACCGCGCTCGCCGGAACATACAACCGTGTTTCACTGCAACTAAAATCGATTTTTTTCGTGAATGACGAATATTCGCCCGTACACGTTATATTCAACGTAAAGACTTTCGTCAGACCCCAATCGGTTCTTATCAGATTGTATAACTTTTCCAGCTTTGTCACGTCGGTAACGTTGCTTTCTCCGAAAAATTCTTTACAAAAATCCTGTCCAAGCGAAAAACCGCTTTCATTAAGGGTTTTTGTGTGCGGGGCTACCGTAATACCCGCATTTGCTGCTTTCGTGATAAACGCTGTCGTTAAACTCAAAGTTATCTCTGTCGAAAATTCGTCCTCCGTCGTGCCTATGCCGTAAGTATAGGTATAGGTTGTGGTGACAAGATCCGTCGAATGTTCCATACACGGATGCAAATAAGGCATCGGATCCATACCCTCGGTAAAGTCATAACCCGAACCGTGAGCAGCCGCACGGCTTATTTTCAAATTAGACGCCGTGATTCGTTTTGCGTAATCCACCGTTGTTTCCGCTTTTACGTCGGCATTGAAACGGCTTGCCACCGTGATTTTTATCTGCGCCCCGAACGCGTCCAGATTTTCTACCGTCGCCGTCAACGCGCCGTCCGCACTCGGCGTTACCGTCACATACTCCGTCACGCTCTTGCCACTCGCCCATGCCGACGTAGGATCCACAAAACTCACCGACCAATCCACCTCTTTATTCATCGCATTCGCTGGTGTAACCGTCGCCGTCAGCGTGTAGGCCGTTTCCGCCAGTTCCGACACGCCATACTCGTCATACTCGCTTGACAAAAGCTTTCTTGCCGTCAGCTGCATTCCGTTGCCTTCCGGTTCGTTAAATATTACGCCTCCGCCGACGTCTTCGGAGGGGGCTTCCATTTCTACTCTTTCATTCCCGCCATGCGTTATCTGCTCTTTGATCGCATAGACCCCGGCGCCGATCACGGCGCCGAGTACCAACGATAACAGATTCGATACGATTCGCGTTTTCTTGTCTGTCATTTTTCTTTCGCTCCTTTATCAGAATACAATCTCCGTTTCGTCGATCTCTATGCTCTCCACGCCTTTCTGCGTTACGATCTTCGACGTGTCGAGTCTCAATCCGTATGTTTCAAGCAGCTTTCCGCCCTCCGCGTCATAAATTTCCACCGTGTAAGCGTCTGCTCCCGTATAGGTAGAAATGTTCGTGATCAGCTTGTTCTTTATCGTGTTATTTGCTTTATGCAACGCTTCCCCCCATGTCTTATCGAAAAAGCCCGTCAGCGTCGCGCTCGCTCCTCCGCTGTATTCTTTCAAATCTTCGCTTTTCGCTCCCGAGGCCGTTATTACTCCACCGAACGCAAGCGCGGGTTTGATTTTGAAATATTCCGCCTTGTCCGTATTCGCGCGCGTATAAACCGTAGATTTGTTCACGCTTATCTGCACCGCCGCGCTCTTGCTCT
>ERZ506905.353-NODE-353-length-19062-cov-6.275_pt1 | contig 19062 bp, 18 predicted proteins | sample MGYA00513175_ERZ506905 | MGnify/ENA metagenome assembly ERZ506905
GGGCCGGACAGGCCCGAGTGCACACAACAAAAAGCACATCGCCCATGTAGTGAGTATTGGGGAGCAAGGCTTTCGGCCGGAGGACTCGATGCCATCAATGGGAACCGCCCTTGAACCACGAGACCGCGTGGTTCAAGGAATCCCCGCCCTTTAGGACGGGGAGGAAGTCAACGCTTTGCCCCAAGCTTTGCCAAGGCGCTTTGCGCATCGACCCTCAAGGGTGACATCCCCTGCGAAGTCTTCCTTCGCCTGCCGCAATGGTCGATCTACGTCGAGACGCCCAAGATGCGGTATGACAACGCCGTTCTCGTCGGGTTCTGGGCGCATCTTCAGAACGCAGACATCTCGATGGAAAAGCCAGAGCTGAAACTGTTGCTCAACTTGGTGAAAGACAACGGCGAAAGCTTTTTTTCCTCCTTTGCCATGCCACTGGAGCCGACGACGATTGCATCGTTCATCAAGCAACGCTTCGAAGGCTGGCTCACCAAGCCCTTGACGCCCGAAGATGAGACTGCATTGCACCTCAAATCGGTCGACCATCTTACGCTCTACCGCTCCGAAGAAGTGCGTGAGGCGTTTTACGCCCACAACGTCAAGCTCATGCGCCCGATTCTGGCGTTGCTGCTCTATCTCTGCACGACCGAGCCCGACATCGTGAGCAACCGAAAGCTAGGACTTAAACCCGCCAATAACGAGGGACGGCATATCAAGAAGGGCTTTCGCCTTTTCCCTGCCGAGGGGCCTCATATCTGGAATGTCGGCCAGTCCATGGAAAACGACATGGCCAAGCACTACCGCGTTGTCCATAACGAATCGCAGAGCCTCCAGAGCGGAAAGAAGCGCGAAGTACGCTCGCATGTCCGGTCCGCACATTGGCATGGGTACTGGAAGGGGCATCGCCCCAAGCCCAAAGAAAAGGATATGCGCGAATTCATCTTCCATTGGATTCCGCCCTTGCTCGTGCGCGGCTCTAGAGATGTCGAACCCGTCAAGGATTCCGCGAAAGCTCAAAGTCGCGCTTAACCACAATGCCCTTGGCAGGAGGAAAAAATTGTCATTTCCGCAATATCCCGCCTTTTTGCAGCAGGTTCGAGAAAACGATCCCACCCGTGTGACCGGGTTCGTGGCCAATATTCTGGAGACGCCCCTAGCGAAAGCTGAACGCTTGAGGGCGCATCGACTCTCTGCAATGAAGCTCTATCATGCCGCCTGTCTGAAGGACAAGGCTCAACGCGAGGCTCAGGAAGCGGCAGATGTGGTTCGAGCAGAGGCCAAAGCTCGACGAGAGGCAGAGCGCAATCTCAATCATCAGCAAGCCAAGATCATGGCGGCACGTGCTGGAGTCTTTCGTCCGAAGTCTCGGAAGACCGAAGCCTCATCCTCTGCAATCCAACAGCTCGACGGCGAAAGTCTTGCCGAGCGCGTTCGCACGCTCGAAGGCGAGGTCGATCATCTCTCAACTCGCAATGGCGAGCTTGAGTCTCGCATCGAGGCACTGAAACTTGAGACGAACTCCCTCAAGCAACTCAATTCGGATCTATCCGAGAAGAGGGGAAACGTTCTGGATGCGGAAGCGGTCAAGGGGATTCTCTCTAGGCTTTGCCTTGATGCGCAGTATGAGCCTACGCATGAAGAGGCCCTCCAGTGCGTGACGGCGCTCCATGGCGACAGTGTCCATGTGCTTCCCTCCGCATGGGAATCAGCCCGAAAAGTGGACTACTACGGCAACGGTCGGCGTCTTCTCTCGCTTCTCATGAAGCTGGCGACGGCCTACGCCGACGCGATGGCCGAAGGGGGCGACGTCATGGCGCGCCGCGTGTTCACGTCGTCCGAGTACGCCGGCAGAGAGAGCGAAACCATCATGCAGACGAAATCCTTGATGCGGGCGCGTACCTGGCGCTTCCAAAATCGAGACATCCCTATGGTGAGGCATCTCAAGATCGGCGTCTCGACGGATAGGCGCCTTTCAATTCGAGTGTATTTCGAATATCTCCCTGACCTCAACAAGATCGTCATCGGCTGGTGCGGCGAGCACCGTCCCGTGCCGGGCGTGACGAGCTAAATCTGGAAAACCTCATGACTGACATTTGCATTTCGACCGCGCACATCATCGCGGCTTTTGCGTGGTACTTGATCGCACGCCGCTTTCCTATCGTCCCGCAAGGGCCGAAGTACCTTCGTGGTTCGGTCGGCGTCGGGCTTGTCATGTACGCGGCCTGTACTAATCCTAAACCATTGACTGCAACGCTTTGGTACATGTATGATAATGGTTCTCATTCCCATTTAGGCGAATCCAATGCCAGGATCGGATTCGGCGTTTTACATCTCTGAAACTCAGTCAACATGTCTCCAAATAACGGTTCCAGCCCTCTCTTCTCCCGTAAATTGCAACTACAAACGGGAAACACATCAACGATCTTCAAGCTATCTGTCGTTGCAACGGCCGCAATTCTGTCTCAGTCGGCGGCCGCACAGAATCCGGCAAATGTTGAAGACGCAGACAATTCCATTGAACTCAAAGACACTTATGTTCGTCCCGACTATGTTGAAATTGAGCGCATGCGGGATACGAAGGAAATCATTGTTATTCCCAAGGAGGAAATTCAGGGTCACGGTAATCGAACGATTTCCGATGTTCTGAAATCCGTTCCCGGCATATCTGTAAATGCATCAGGGCCCGGCGATATCGATATTCGCGGACAAGGGCAGGATCAGGCGACACGCAATATTCAGGTTCTGCTCGACGGCGCCCCGATTACGACGCTCATCAACCATCCTTATTCCACCAATTACGACGTCATTCCTGTCGAGCAGCTCGAGCGGATTGAAATTATTCCGGGGGGCGGCAGTGTGATTTATGGCTCAGGCACCGTCGGCGGCGTCGTCAACATCACCTCAAATCTGCGCTCGATGAAGGAGCCGAAGTCGACCGCTGTGGCAGAACTCAACAGCGACGGATTCAGATTATCCGGAACAGTCGGAGCGAAACTCAACGATAAATTCTCAATATTGGCTTCTGCCAATAAGCTTGACCGCGATCTCTGGTTTGTCAATACCTACCGAAACAGCGAATACTATTCCGCAGGCCTCGGATGGAATTTGACAGACGATCAGAATTTGATACTGCGCGTAAGCAAGTTGAAGGAAGAATCCCAATACGTCAATACGGCTTCCATCAGAAACATCAAGAAGTACGGAAAAGATTACGTCCCGGCTGATAAAACCACGCTCTCGATCGGACCGAATGGCGAATTAATCAGATCTGTCAAAAGCGGGTACCTTATCGGCGACCGCGATATGGATACTTACAACATTAGTTATTCCAACCACATCAACGACAAATTCGACCTTACCTCGGACTTCTTCTTTGTCAAGGGAAATTTCCAAAATAATAATGAAGACTCCGACCACGTGGTGTATCAGGAAACCTATGGCGGCAAGGTAAAGCTTGACATCAACTACTATGACTCTCACAGTCTGCTTGTCGGTCTCGATGTGACCAAGCAGACGGCTGATTTGAGCTACAACGACATTGCGTCGCGCAAAGACAATGCCGGCAACAGGGTTTGGTACCATAAGCCACTGTCCTTCTATTACGACAAAAAGGTGTATGCCGGGTATTTATTGAATACTTTAAAGTTTGATCAATTTGTATTTACCCAGGGCATTCGCCGGGAATTGACTGAATGGGGCTTCGACAAGCTCGGAAATAAAGTCGAGGGCAGCGACGTAGGAAATCGTTGGAATACGGCCTTGGAAGTTTCCGGCGCTTGGCTCTACAGAGATACCGGCCGCATTTATGCCCGCTATGAACGCGGATTCACGCTTCCCGACGGCCAGCAGATCACGGACATGCGCAGAAAAGCCTCCGGCGAGCGCTATTACAAACCGACGGATGCGACAGATGAAAAATACGACATGTTCGAAATCGGTCTTCGCGACAAGCTGCCGTGGAGCACCGTTAACATCACGCTCTGGATGTCGAAAACGGACAACCAGCTGAATCGCTTCTACATCAATGGAATATCGGAAGCCATTTCCGCAAACATTTTGGAAACGACCCGATGGGGCGCTGATGTCGGCCTGACGCAGCAGTTCGGAAAGTTCACCTTTACCGAGAATTATTCCTGGCTGCGGGGGTATTCTGATTACAACGACTGGGGTAGACGGTTCATGGAGGAGAATAGGAAGAACACAATCGACTTCACTCGAAGCGGACTGGTGAAGGTTCCTCAGCACTCCGTGTCATTGCAGGCGCGATATGACTTTAATGAGAACCTTTCAGCCGATGTGAAGTATTCCTTCTTCGGCGGCTACAACAACTTCCTGGAAGATGCAGCCAAGCAGGAGGACGGAACGGTCGGCTCTTACAGTCTGGTCGATGTCTCCGCTCGCTGGAAGCCTTTCAAGAATTTTGAAGTTTACGGCGGCGTGTCCAATCTGCTTGACAAGCAGTACTACGAATATGTCGGCAGTGGTAATTCAGCTGCGTACACCTATGTCAACCCTGGCATGGGCCGTACCTACTTTGTCGGCATTCGCGGCACGTACTGATTGCCTCCCGCACTACCGCATCTGGGCCTGTCTGCATGAACTCACTCCGCAGACAGGCCTCATTCATAGAGACCCATTACCAGAAGGCCTTCCCCAATGGAATACATGATTCACCTCTTCAACGTCGGCGGCTTCATGATGTATCCGCTGCTGCTTGCATCGATTTTCGTCGTCGCCGTAGCCGCTGAACGCGCGTCCCTCTATCGACGAAGCCTCACCAACCTTGATGTTCTGGAGGAAAAGCTTCCAGCTCTACTCAGCGGTCGAAAAGACCAGGAAGCAGCCCGCGTCTGCGGCGAAGCAGGCGGTGCTGCCGGACGGGTGCTTGAAGAAGCATCGCTCAATCTCGGTGGCGTTGCGAAACCTTCCGAATATCTCTCCGGCAAATGCACACATGCCGCGTCGGAACTCAAGGCGAACCTCAACTACGTGAGCGCGATCGTCACACTCTCGCCACTGATGGGCCTTCTCGGCACCGTTATCGGCATGATCCGGTCCTTTGACGTTCTATCAATCAGCGAAGGTCAGCCTTTTGCCATCACCGGCGGCGTCGCCGAAGCCCTGGTAGCTACCGGCTTCGGTCTCTTCGTCGCCATTGTTGCAATGCTGATTCATGTCTGGCTCTCGCAATGGAGCAACAAGCTGATCGGACAAATCGAAAGCGCGGCGAGCCTCTACCTGGCATCGCTCCCCGCAAAATAATGATGGAGGACCGACATGCAGCTGCGCTCTCTTCAGTCAGAAGAAAAACCGCTCCTGATGATCATTCCGATGATCGACATCATCTTCTTCCTGCTGGTCTTCTTCATGATGAGCATGCTCACCATGGTGACTCAGAAGACGATCCCTCTACAGCTGCCGCAGACGACTGTAGCAAAGGTGGATACGACGAAGACCATTCCGATTTCCATCACTGGCGACGGGGAGCTCTACATTGAGGATCAGCCTGTATCTCTCGCATCTCTCTCCATCCGTCTCTCCGCTCTCAAGGCAGAAAACGAAAAGCTCACCATCGTGCTGAGAGGTGACACGGCCGCACAATACGGCATTGTCGTTGCCGTGCTTGATGTTGTCCGCCTGTGCGGTATTAATCGGGTATCCATCGCCACAGACAGCAAGAGGTCTGTATGACGGTAAAAGTACTTCCTAAAAATTCATGGCAGAAGGCGTTGACTGCATCCGTAGTGATCCATGGCGCGGTATTCGGTCTACTAGCTTTTGCTTACGGTTCGGGACAAACCGCCGGAGGTGAAGGCATGATCTCTCTCGATATCGGCGGCCCGGCAGGGGAAGCCGGAGGATTCGGTGAAGTGCAGAAGGAAGGACGCATGGGCAACGCCGGAGCGGGCGGCGACGGAGCCCGCCAGCACGCTAAGGAGCGCAAGCTCGAAAATGCGGATTCGACGATGGAGAAGCCTGTAGTTAAAACTGAGGGCGAAGCCTTGCCCGCCCCCCCTCAACAGGGTAAAGCCAAGGAAAGCGTTGAATCGCATCCGACTAGAGATGTGCCTTCAGAACCTGAACCTATTCTCAAAGCAGCGGAGCCAGAACCGCTGAAGCCTCAGGAACAGCCCGTTGAAGAAAAACTTGTTCCACCCCCTTTGAAGTCGGAAACCGCAGTAGAGGAAGTCAAAAAGAAGGAAGCGTTGCCTAAAGTAGTTCCCAAGCCCGTCAAACCGAAAGCAGAGGAACACATGAAGCAGCCTACAAGCAAGCCCAATACTGAGGCAAAGAAGGTTCCACCAGCAACTCGCAAGACTCAGGAAACTCCAAAGAAAGAAACCAAGCCGCTGAAAGACAGTCCGCAAAAGACGCTTAAGGGCGACGAAAAAGCCGACAGACAGCAGATAGCGGTCAAATCCGAGACGGATGGAACAATAGACGGCAAAGCCAGGAAGGTCAATCAAGGTTCCGGTGGCGCCGTGGGTGCAAGCGGTTCTGCATCCGGCAGGTCGCAGGAGGAAGGAACCGGCGTCGGGACAGGCACAGGGGACTTCTTCGGGGGCGGCAACTTCATCGACAACGGCGACGGTACTTATACTGCAAGCGGTTCAGGTGGGATCCCCTACAAAATCAAGCATGAAGAGACCCCGAAATATCCACGTACGGCTCGCGATCTTGGTTTCAACAGAGTTGTGTCCGTGCGCATCAGGTTTTTGGTTGGTCTCGACGGCCGCGTCGAGACTGCCGAGGTTTTGACGAAGAATACTCCAGACCTGGGCTTTCGAGAAGCTGCACTGGAAGCAATCAGAAAGATGGAGTTTGAGCCCATCGTCTATCGCGGACGCAACATCAAGATGTATTTTGTGAAGCGCATCGTTTTTCAACCGTGAATCTTCTTCGCCATAAAGACAGAAATTCCATATGATGAGTCTCCCATGCAGGGCAGAGAGGCTTTTCTCCTGCATGGGCTCTCGTCTCTTTTGGATATTCGAGAATCGGACGAAAGGTCCTTTCGCTCAAAGTCCTCTTCCATCAAGTCAAGTGGCGATCTCTCAGGACGGCACTGATGGCCTCGGACACCGACATGCCCTGATCCTGATAGACCTTGATGGCCTGTACGTCTTCGGGTGCGGTCGAGTAGAGCAGGCCTTGGAAGTCGGACACTACGAGTCGGCCAACGCCCTGCCTTCGTTCCGTAATCAGAAAGATTTCGGAGAAGACGCCCGCCTCGGTATACACGGAACGGAGAATATTGAACCTGGCAGGAGATAGCACCAGCAGCTTCTTCTCCTTCACCATTTCGATGGATTCCTTCTTCTGCCCAAGGAGGAACATATTTGGTGACTGCTCCTCGCCCGATTTGGTTTCAAATCGGACGGGGAGCAGTCACCAAATTACTTTCTGATGCGCCAGCCCTTCGTGAGCAGCACGACAGCCAGTGCCGTTACGGCAATCGCAGTTGCCGCCACGATCGCCAGGCTCTCCCAAGCTTCAACGCCGCCCGTCCCGAAGAACCCTCTTCTGAAGCCGTCGACGAGATAGAAGAACGGATTGAACCGGCTCACGTCCTGCCAGAACGGCGGAAGCGAATCAATCGAATAGAAAACGCCCGACAGGAAAGTGAGCGGCATGACGACAAAGTTCATGACGGCACCCATCTGGTCGTACTTTTCGGCCCAGAGCGCCGTAATCAGGCCCATAGAGGCCATGATCATGCACCCGAAGAAGGCAAAGGCCAGCACCAGGGCAGGCTCACGCACCGGCGGCGAAGCCCACCAAGAGCAGAGCAGAAAGAGTCCCAGTCCGGCAATGGCCGAGCGCACGAAGCTCGCGCAGATGTAGGCTGCGGCCATCGCGGGCCCCGGTATCGCCGGAAGCTGAATAAAGACGAGATTTCCCGAGATCTTCGACTGGATGAGCGAGCTCGCCGTATTCGAAAAGGCGTTCTGAAGCACCGTCATCATGATGAGGCCCGGGATGATGAAGTCCGTATAGGTCACGCCTTCGTAAACCGGCAGCTGCTTGGCCAGCGCCTCGCCGAACACGATGAGATACAGTCCGCCCGTGAGCACTGGCGCGATCACCGTATGCATCCAGACCTTCATGAAGCGCACGACTTCCTTGAGAAACAACGTTTTAAAAGGAATCCACACGGCCTCGGCCCTCCGTAATTTTTAAAAAGACGTCTTCAAGCGAAGGCTGTCCGACCGTGAGGTTTTCAACGGACAAGCCCGCCTCGCGCATGGCCGACAGCTTGGCAAGCGCATCGTCCGCATCACGCACGCGAAGCATCACGTCGGCGCCGTGCCGGCGAAGAAGGTCCCTGGCAACCGCCACCGGAAGGTCGCCTCCGGCAATGCGGCAGCGCATGACGCGACCGTCAAAGCTTGAAAGGAGCGTCTCCGTTCGCTCGAGCGCTGCAACCCGGCCTTCCTTCATGATCGCAACGCGCCCGCAGAGCGCCTGCGCCTCTTCGAGATAGTGAGTGGTCAGAATGACCGTGCGGCCTTCGCGGTGCAGCCGCCCGATGAAATCCCACAAATGTTCGCGAAGCTCGACGTCGACACCCGCCGTCGGCTCGTCGAGCACGATGACGGGCGGCTTGTGAACGAGCGCCTGAGCAACCAGCACGCGACGCTTCATCCCGCCCGAAAGCGCGCGCATCGACACATCCGCCTTGTCGGCCAGTCCGAGGTTCTCAAGAATCTCGTCTATCCAGGCGCCGTTGTTCGAAACGCCCCAGTACCCCGACTGAAAACGAAGCGTCTCCCGCACTGTTAAAAACGGATCGAAGGTGATTTCCTGAGGCACGATCCCGAGCGACAGGGACGCCCGCCGACGATCGCGCGCAACATCAACGCCCCTAACCCGTATCCGTCCTGCCGTCAGGCTCGCCAGACCGCCGAGACAGGAAATCAGCGTGGTCTTGCCTGCGCCGTTCGGTCCAAGCAGTCCGAAAAACTCTCCTTCCTCCACATCAAATGTCACGCCGTCAAGCGCCTGAGTGCCCGAAGCATAACGCTTCACCACACCCTCAAAGCTCACGGCCGCAGGATGCGAATCCGTTTTTTTCTCCGTCATTTTCAATTCTTTTCACTTCCTTCGAAACCGAAGCGCCGCAAGGCAATGCGACGTCAAAACACCTTCAAACGCCTCAGGATCAAGCTGTCTTTTTTATTCTCCATGTTTGACGCCGCATGGATTATATCTGTAAACTTGCGAGCGAGAATCATTCTCATTATCATTTAGACAAATTTTTCACATGCCTTCGGGCATAAGAGACAGCCAGAGCCATGCACTCTCATTCCCACGCCCGCGGACCGCGTCCGCAGCATCCTGCCGCCACCTTCGAAGCCGGCGCACGCACGATGACGGACGCCGTAAACACCCGTGCGCCCGAAGCCTTCTTTGCCAATGCCGAGGACCCGCTTCATGCAGGCTTTGCCGCCAAGGCGGCCATCCACTCGGGTCCGGGCGGCATGCCCAAACTCGGCGAAGACGCCCGCAAGGCGCTCGAGGCGCTCTATGACCGTCCGCGTACGAGGAAGACGCTCGCTTACATCCACGTGCCCTTCTGCGAAACGCGCTGTCTCTACTGCATGTTCTACCAGAACCCGTTCCGCGAAGAGGCGGTGAGCGCCTATGCCAAGCGGCTTGTCGAGGAAATCCGCATGTGGTCCGGTCGTGCGGCTCAGAATTCCGCGCCCGTTCACGCCGTCTACTTCGGCGGGGGCACCCCGACAGCCTTTTCGCCCGAAGACCTCAAGCTCGTGCTCGGCGCCGTCAAGCAGCATCTTCCGCTCGCGAACGACTGCGAGATCACGCTTGAAGGCCGCATTCACAATTTCAGCGACGACAAGATCGAAGCTGCGCTCGAAGGCGGCGTCAACCGCTTCTCCCTCGGCGTGCAGACCTTCAGCTCTGCCGTTCGCCAGTCCATGCGCCGTGTGGACGGACGCGACGCCATCATTTCGAGGCTCGAGCGCCTGTGCGGTTATGACAATGCAGCCGTTGTGATCGACCTCATCTACGGCTTCCCCGGCCAGACCATGGAGGTGTGGGAGGACGACCTCAGAACGGCGGCCTCGCTTTCTCTCGACGGCGTCGACTGCTATCAGCTCAACGTCTTCGAAAAGTCGCCTCTTGCCCGCTTCATCGCCAACGGCAAGCTCCCGAACGCAGCCGACACGGCTCTCAAGGCTGATTTCTTCGCGCGCAGCGTCGAATACTTCACGCTTCAGAACTGGCGCCGTCTTTCCAACAATCACTGGGGCATCACAGCGCGCGAGCGCAACATCTACAACGCGCTCGGGAAGAGCGCCTGCGACTGTCTAGCCTTCGGCTGCGGCGCAGGCGGCCGCATTGGCGGACACAGCTTCATGATGGAGCGAAGCCTCAAGGACTGGGAGGACATTCTCTCGCAGGGCATGAAGCCCGCCGCCTTCCTCGCCGCCCCCAAGCCCAACTGGCACCTTCTTCGCACGATCTCCTCCGACATGGAGTCGGGCGCCGTCAATCTCTCCCGCATCGGCCGCGTCTTCGGCGTCTCTTCGCTCGAAGCCATGGCAGAACCGCTTCTTGCCCAGTGGCGTGATGCCGGAATGCTTGAAAAGCGCGGCGACTGGCATGTTCAGACAATTGCCGGCCAGTACTGGCACGTCACGCTTGCACAGCTTCTCATGAACTGGCTCGAACCGATGCTCCCTGGAGCCATGCCTGCGCATCCCTCCGCATCCGACATCGGCTCGCCCGACATCATGCGGCGCATGCGCGAAGCGCATGCCGCCATGCGCGCGGGCCGCACGAGCAGTCAAGCCGAGGCCGCCTGAACCTCCCGCGCCGATTTCCTCGCAACACAGCTTTCTTCAACCATAATCAAATAAAACCAACATGCACAACGCTTCCAACCACAAGCGAAAGCTTGCCTGCGCCGTCTCGGGCGCTCTTCTTGCCATCGGCTTCGCAGAAGCTGCCGACATTGTGACCGAGGACGTCAAGGTCACCGCCACCCGCGTCGAAAAAGAGCTGATGGACGTCAACATGTCCGTCTCCGTTCTGACGGCCGAAGACATCCGCCGCTCAAGCGCCCGCAGCGTGGGCGAGCTTCTTGAGATGATTCCCGGCGTTCGCGTCAACAACGACGGCGGCCAGGGCATCAAGCGCGTGAGCATCCGCGGCAACGACACCTTCCAAACGCTCGTCATGATCGACGGTCAGAAGATCTCCGAGCAGAAATCCATGTCAGGCTCGCCCTTCCTGATCGATCCTTCACAGATCGAGCGCATCGAAGTGATCAAGGGTCCCGCCTCCGTTCTCTACGGCTCCGAAGCCATCGGCGGCGCCGTAAACATCATCACGAAGAAGGGCGGCACGAAAGCCTTCGGCGGCGAAGCATCCGTAGGCTTCAACACCTCGGCCAACGGCCGCAGCGCATCCGCCGCCATCAACGGCGCTTCGAACGGCTGGCACTGGCGCCTGTCCGCCGGCGTCGAAGCAAACGACGAGCTCGAGACGCCCGCCGGCGACATGGAGAACACCTACTTCAACAGCCGCACCGCCTCGGCCTTCGTCGCCTACGACATCAATCCCGACGTTCAGGTCGGCGGCCGACTCGACTACTACGACCTTGAATTCGGATCTGGCGACGTGTCCTCCTCCTACGACTTCGCCGTCGACGTTCCCAAGTGGACCCGCGCCAAGGGCGCCGTCTTCGCTGAGATGAAGAACGTCACCGACAGCCTCGTGCGCCTTCGCACCGACGCCTTCTTCCAGCGAAGCAAGAAGGACATGCTCAACACGATCATCGTCTCGCCCACTCCCGCCATCATGGTCGACACGCGCCCAAACGCCTCGAACACCACCGACCAATACGGCTTCTCCGTTCAGGCCGACTGGCAGATCGGCGACTCGAACTATCTCGTCACAGGCTACGAATTCGGCTACGACGACCTTTCCGCACGCAGCACGACCACGACAAAGATGAAGAAGCCCGGAATGCCCATGCCGATGACTTCCGTCACCGACAAGAGCTACGACGGTTGGCAGATGACGCATGCAGTCTTCGCCAGCATGGAAACGGCGCTTCCCGCCGACTTCACGCTCAACTACGGCGTGCGCTACACCTGGGTCAAGTCCGAAATGGACGAAAGGGATCTGCGGGCCGGCTCCGGCACGTCGCATCCCTCCACCTCCGACGGCAATGCCGTCTTCAACGCCGGCATTCTCTGGAACGGCATCGAGGATCTCACCCTGCGCGCTGCCTACAGCCAGGGCTATCGCTTCCCGCTTCTGCAGCATCTCTACGTCGACACGGCCATGGGGCAGTCGGGCAGCATCACCAAGTCCAATTCCGGCCTCAAGGCCGAAACGTCCGACAATTTCGAAATCGGCGCACGCTGGATGAAGCATGGCGTCACGCTTGACGCGACGGTCTTCTATTCCGACGCGAACGACTTCATCACGACCGTGAGGATGAGCCCGGCCGTCTCTCAATATCAGAACATCGCCAAGGCCAAAACCGTCGGCCTCGAACTCGCCGCCTCCTGGGCGATCGCCGACACAGGATTCGAGCCCTATGCCAGCCTCACGTGGCTGCGCCGCGAATACGACAACAACGGCGTGAAGACCACGAAGACCGGCTCGCCCAACTTCTACGGCCGCTACGGCCTTCGCTGGTCGGGCGACGTCGAGGGCATCGGCCTTCATACCGACGCCTATGCATGGACTCAGTCTGCATCCGACGACGGCACGTACCGCTACGGCGGCGCCACGACCTTCAATCTGACGAGCGGCCTCGCCTTCGGTCCGCAAAAGCTGTACACGGTCGACGCCGGCTTCTACAACATCGGCGACAAGCTCTATCAGAACGACGGCGCCATCTACGAACCGGGCCGCTACTTCGCCGTGAAGTTCAACGCCCGCTACTAACCCGGACTCCCCGGAACCCGGTACCTCCGTTCCGCTTTTCCGGAACACGGGCGGGACGGAGACCCTAACCATCCGCATCCATGACGACATCCACCAACAAACGACACTGGGAGGCCCGCGAGCTTGTGCTTGTCGGCGTCTTCGCCGCGGCCGCCAAGCTTTCGAGCCTCCTGATCGCGCTCGCGGGCGGCGGCATGAATCCCGTCGGGCTCATCGCCAAGAACCTCGTCTACACGACCTTGATGATCGTGCTGCTCACGAAGGTGCCAAAGCACGGGACGCTCCTCCTCTTCACCGCCGTCTCGATGATCGTAAGCATCTGCCTCATGGGTGGAAGCCTCACGCTGCTGCCCGCCGCACTTGCCGCCGCGCTTGCGGGCGAAGCCGCCGTCATGCTCTCGGGCGGCGCATCCCGTCCGTGGGCGCCCTGGGTCGCCGTGGGCATCTACGATCTCGCAAGCAAAGCGCTCTCGCTCGGCGTCTCCTGGCTCTTCATGCGCGAGTCGCCAGCACTCATGACCGTCATCGTTCCGATCGTCGCCTTCGGCTACCTCGGATCCCTGGCCGGCCTCTGGTTCGGCCGGAAAACCATTGGAGAACTCAAGCATGCAGGCCTTGTTCGCTAAGGGTGCCCAGACGAGCATTCTGCGCCACCTTGACGCCCGCACGAAGCTCTTCGTGACGCTGGCCGCGGCCGTCCTCACCGTCACCTGCTCGGGCGTCGTCTCCCAACTTGTGCTCTTCGCGGCAACGCTCGCCTACGCCGCCTTTCTCAAGCGTCCGATGCTCCTCGCCGTTCTGTACGCGCTCACGGCCGCTATGATGGGCCTTGCCGTTCTCTGCGGCTTCGCCGTCCAGAACTGGTTCGCCTCAATGGGCGGAATCACGCTTCAGTCGCTCTTCATTCCCTTTCTTCGCGGCCTCACCATGATGAACGTCGTCATGGTGCTCGCGCTCACCACCCGCGTTGAAAACCTTCTCTCCACGCTCGAGCGCATCCGGCTCCCGTTTTGCATCTTCCTGCCGACGGCCGTCATGCTGCGCTTCATTCCGACCTTCACGAACGACATCCAGCAGATCTGGGAAACCCTTCGCATCAGGGGCTGGCGCGTCGGTCCCCTCATGATGACGGCGCATCCCGTCCTCTGCTCCAGACTCGTCTTTGCGCCCGTGCTCTTCCGAGCCCTCAAGTCGTCGGAAACGCTCGGCGTTGCAGCCGAGCTCAAGGGACTCGGCACCGTCGGGCGGACGCTGCGCGCCGACGGCGCCGCCATGACCTCGCTCGACGCCCGCGTCATTGCGCTCTCGCTCATCTTCTCCACGCTCACGATCCTCGCCGAAGTGTTCCTGCGCCATGTCTGGACCGCAGCCGGCGCGGTCATGCACTGACGGAGTTCCGCTCATGATCCTTTTCAACAACGTCTCCTACACCTACGCCAACGCACCCGCGCCTTCCGTCACCGGCATTTCGTTCACGGTGCGCTCGGGCGAGCTCAAGGTCGTCACGGGACCGTCCGGATGCGGGAAGACAACGCTCATGCGTCTGGCCAACGGACTCTGCCCGCAGATCTACAAAGGCAAGGTTTCGGGAAGCGTCAGAATTGCAGGGTTCGACGCGGCCGCCACGCCCGTAGCCATGCTTTCCGAACACGTCGGAACGCTCTTTCAGGATCCGGAAGAACAGTTCTTCGCCCTATCCGTCGGCGATGAGATCGCCTTTGCGCTCAGAAGCCGCGGCATTGCACCGGACAAGGTCGAAGAACTCGTTCTTTCCGCCGCCGAGCGCCTTGGCATCTCACCCCTGCTTGATCAGGACATACACGCGCTCTCCGAAGGCCAGAAGCAGAAGGTGGGACTTGCCGGCATTCTTGCGCTCGGCCCAAAAGCACTCGTGCTGGACGAGCCGAGCGCCAATCTGGACCCAGAGGCAACCGAAGCGCTCGCAATCACACTCTCCGAACTCAAGGCTGCCGGCACCGCCATTCTCGTCGTTGATCATCGCCTCTACTGGCTCAAGGACGTCGCAGACGAAGTCCTTGTGATGTCGGCGGGCCGAATCGTCGAGCGCGGCTCCTGGGCCATGCTCCGAAACGAAAGCCTTTGCAAACTGCGCGGACTTAGAAAAGCCGAAATTGCCGATCCCCGCTCAAGCCTTCCCGCGATCTGTCCCGGCTCCGCCTGCAAAACGGACAACACCGATGCCGTCTTCTCGGCATCAGGCATGAGCTTTGTCTACGACTCCGGAAAGACGATCTTCAAGGACGTCTCTTTTTCCGTTCCCCAAGGGATAACAGCGCTCATCGGCGCCAACGGCACGGGCAAGACCACGCTCGCGCGTATTCTGACCGGCCTCAACAAGGCAGAGGGAGGCTTCGCCGTTCAAGGCAGGCCCGTCGGTCGCGAAGGCCTGATGCCGTCCGCCGGACTTGTGCTCCAGAACGCCGACCAGCAGCTCCAGATGCGCACCGTGCGCGAAGAGGTCGAATCGGCATTCGAAGCAGGCCTCTGCGCCAAGCGAACCGGCTTCTGGTCTCGTCTCTCACGCCCGCGCCTCACGAACGAAGATCGTCAGAAATGCGCGCGCATTCTGTCGGACCTGAGGCTTGCGTCTCTCGCCGAGCGCCATCCGCAAAGCCTTTCCGGCGGCGAAAAACAGCGCGTCGTCATTGCCTGTGCGCTCGCGAAGGACCCTTCCATCCTCATTCTCGACGAGCCCACAAGCGGACTCGACGGCGCCAATATGGCCGCCATTGCATCGCTTCTCCGGGCCGAGGCCGACAAGGGCCGGGCCGTCTTTCTCATCACGCACGACTTGGAACTTCTCTCCTCGTGCGACCGTGCGCTCCACATGCAGGACCTGCAGTGCAGTGCCGCCTGAAACCTCCATACAACAACCAAGGACAAACCATGAACATCGAACGCATCACGCCCACGGCCGAAGAGACGGCCGCCATCAACGAACTTCTGTCTTCCAAGCGTCCGGCCACGCTCTCAAGCCTCGCCTCCGCGCTCGGCATGACCGAGCTTGAAGCCGCCCGCCGCCTATCTTCCGAACAAGCCGCCTTCGTGACGGGAAACGCCTCCGAGCGCTTTGACGAAGTCTGGACCTCGCTCGCCGACTGGGCCAAGACCACGCTCTTCATCATGCACGAAGGCCACGTCTTCGAAATCGAAGCAAAGCTCTCCACAGGCAAACGCGCCATGGGCTACTACAACATCCTCGGCAAGGACGCCGTCGTGGGCGGACACATCGCCTATGAACAGATCGGCGCGATCGCCTTCCTCAACATTCCGTTCATGGGCCGCGAATCGCTTTGCGTCGTCTTCTTCACGACCGACGGCCGCACGAGCTTCTCCGTCTATGCCGGTCGCGAAAACCACAAGATCATCGATAGCGTCCGCACTGCCTGGTTCGCCGGCCGCGACGCTTTCTGCGCCTGATTCGGGAGAATGCCATGACACGTCCTCTCATCATCGTCAGCTCCAAAACCGGCAATACGAAGATACTCGCCCGAGGTATTGCCGATCTAGCGGGCAACATCGAGATTGTTGATTCAAAAGCTCTTCCCGAAGAGCTCTCCGCGTTCAACCCCGTCGGCCTCTTCTTCTGGTGCGACCGAGGCATGGCGCCGGAAGACATCCGCTGCGCCGCCCGCAGGCTCTCCGGCAAGCAGATCGCCTGCTTTGCCACGATGGGCGGCGACCCTTCGGCCGAAAAGGCGCTTGCCTGGATGGAGAAGGCCTCCGCCTCACTCGTTGAGGAAGGCTCAAACAACATCCTCAAGGGCACCTTTCTCTCCCAGGGCCGCATCGACCCGGCGCTCTTCGATCGCATGACGGCCATGGCCGGCGGCGTCACGCCCGAGCGCGAAGCCCGCCGTAAAGCCGCCGAAACCCATCCGGACCGCCTTGACATTGAGAACGCTCTCGCTGCCTGGCACACCTTCTTCGAAGCCCCGGCCGATTCCAATTCCTAAGCATCATGACCTTTTCACTCGAAAAGCTTGCAGCCGTCTACGAAATGATCGGCCCTGCGGGCGCTGCCCTCATTCTCGTCGCGCTCTTTGCGGTCTACCTCTCCGTCTGGCAGCTCATCTACATGAACGCCGTTTGGCGAAGCTTCAAGCGCGACTTTCTCGATCTTGAGCGCGGCAACCAACGCTGCCTGCGCCTTCTGGACCCGAAAAAGGCCAATCCCCTCATTCGCATCATCTATGAAATCGTCACCACGCACGGCGACCACTCCGACGACATCCGAGCCGAGGTGGGATATCTCTTCCATCGTAACTTCAAGCGCGTCACAAACGGTCTCTGCTGGCTCAAACTCATCTCCGTCGTCTCACCGCTTCTCGGACTCCTGGGCACCGTTTGGGGCATGGTCGACGTCTTTCAGAGCCTGAGCGACGTTTCGCACGCCAACGCCGCCGTGCTGGCTTCGGGCATCTGGTCCGCACTCATCACGACCATTATGGGCCTTTCGATCGCCATTCCCGTCCTCATGTGCTACTACTACCTGATGCTCAAGTTCAAGGGCTTTCACATCGAGGCGATCGAGCACAGCTACCGCGCGCTCGAAGTCATGCGGCGCATCCGCGCCAAGCGCACGGCATCTGCCGAAGAGTCCATTGAGGACGAGCTGAGGAACGCAGCATGAACGCCAACTTCTTCAACGGCTTCGACGAAGAGCCTCAGATCGATCTGACGCCCCTCATCGACTGCCTCTTCATGCTCATCATCTTCTTCGTGCTCACGATGAGCTTTTCGCGCCCCGTGTTGGAAATCGTGCTTCCGGAAGCTCAAAATGCCGAAGCCTCCCGGCATCGGGACGAACTTCTTCTCTCCGTAAAGTCCGACGGCAGCTACGCGCTCGACGCTGAGGACATTACGCTCGAAGCACTCGGTGACAGGCTCGACGCGTCTCCCGAAAAGCTCCTCAACATCTACATGGACGAAAAGGCTCCGTTTGCTTCCTTCGTGAAGGTCGTCGACCTTGCCAAGGTGAAGCGCGGCGGTCGATTCGTCATCAGCACAAAAGAGAAGACCGATGCCGGCCAATGACGCACGCAGGGCAACCCTCACGGCCGGCAGCGCCGCGCTGCTGATGCTCGCTGCACTCATCGTCGCCTTCGGGCTCGACGTCACCCGCCGAGTGCTCGCCGTGCCGAGCCTCCCCGCAGGCACGTACAGGGAACGCGTCGTCATCGAGGACTTTCGCAGATCAACACCGGTGCCGACAACCAATCCCGAGCTCGTCGAACATACGGTCAAGGAAAGCGAGTTTACGATCGAGTCCAAGCCCGCTCCCGTCACTCACGCGGCAGGAACCGAACCGACTCCCGCCCCCAGCCCTATTCCTGATCTGATTCCGGAACCTGCCGCCGAGCCGCCCAAGCCCGTCGTCAAACCCCAAACAATCCCGAAGCCTGCGCCCAAGCCCGTCAAGATCAAAAAGGCAAAGCCCGTCGCTCCGCCTGCAGAGGCGGCGCCTCAGAAAGTCTCCTCCGGATCAAGCGCAAAGCCCGCCTCCGGCGGCACAGCCGGCTCCGCAGTCCGGCAAGGCAACGCCGCACGGAGCAGCGAGGATGCTGTTCTTGCCGTCATCGTTCGAGAAATCGAAGCCAAAAAGCGATACCCGCGACGAGCCCGTCAGACCGGCGTCGAAGGACGAGTCGTACTGCGCATCGAAATCGCTGAGAACGGCGTAGTGAGCAATGTCGAGGTTGCAGAACGCCATCCGTCAAGCCTTCTCAACCGCGCCGCGCTCAAGGCCGCCGAGGATCTCAAGGGTCGCAGACTCGACGTTCGCAAGCCGCTGACCGTGTCCGTGCCCGTCGTCTTCACGCTCACGGGAACCTGAATTCGTCATCCGCCTGCGTGATCGAAAAACGCTTCGCTTTTTCCAATCTCCGTGTTTCCTTTGGTTTCCCGCATGGTTCTTCACGAACATGCGGGCTATACTAAACAACCTCGCCACTGAAGTGGGAGGGTTTCGATACCGTCGAGGCTTTTCGCCTCGGGGTTGCCCCCGATTTGCTGTCACTCTGACCACGAAATCCTTGCTGACGCAGCCCTTGTACGGTGGAGGACGGAATCCCCCGCCGTCGGAACCTCCCGAACTCGCGCTCGGTGATCCCTTCT
>ERZ506905.360-NODE-360-length-18734-cov-64.9843_pt1 | contig 18734 bp, 17 predicted proteins | sample MGYA00513175_ERZ506905 | MGnify/ENA metagenome assembly ERZ506905
GGCAATGGTTTGAGGTGTTAGCTTGCTAATGCTATCCATTAGACTATAGTGGAAGCTGCCGGGGCCTTGATTTAGATATATATCCTGGATATTTTCTCCGGCAATACCAAGAAGCAGACAGGATAATATGGCGGCTAGGGTATTATTGGTGGCTTGGGAGCTTATGCCATGAACACCGGCGAGACAGGCTCCTGCTAGTACATTGTTCATACAGCCAGTACCTGTAATGGAAGCAAGAGCATTGCTTCCATTGGCAATAATATAAGCCTCCTCAGAGGACACCACCAAATCTATAGGGCCAGTTGCCAAAAGAATGGTATGATATTCCTTAGCCTGCTTTTGGAAAATCCTGGCATATTCCAGAGCGTTTTCCCTAGTAACCATTTCCTTTTGCCCCGCCTCTACGCCCATACCGGGAGTGGTAGGCAGGCCCAGCAGGGTTCTAAGCTCAGAAATATTCCCCTTGATAATATCAGGAACAGCAATCTGCAGCAGCTCTTTGGCATATTTTTGACGAAGCCGGCTGCAGGCTAGTCCCACCAAGTCCAAGACAAAGGGAATCCCCTTATCCTTGGCCGCACCAGCAGAAATTTTCATAGAAGCCATACGGGCATCAGTTATATTTCCAAGATTGAGAGCCAAGCCCTTGGCTATGGCAGTGATTTCTGCCACCTCATCAGGATGCTCCGCCATAATAGGCCTTGCTCCTATAGCCAAAAGAATATTAGCACAGTCGTTGATGGAAATAGGATTGGTAATACAGTGAATCAGGGGAGCCTCCTGCTGGATATAGGTCAGAATTGGCTCCAGCTGAGATAGCAGCTCAGCCTTGGTGGGCTGGCAAATTTTATTTGCGAGATTTTCCATAGACAGCAGCTCCTAACTTCTGTTGAATATTTTGCAGAGAACCATTTCTTTTCATAACGCTTAGCAGGACAAAGGCAATGGAGCCGCCAATAAGGGTGCCAGCAATAAAGGATGGCACATAGAACATCCAGGTTAGACCACTGCGTCCCCAGAGCAAAGCCATAACAGGATAAGAAATAATGGCGCCGATAATGCCTGTGCCAATTACCTCTCCCAGACAGGCAAAAATCAATCTTCCCTTAGAGGCTCTGTAAAGCAGGCCTGACAGGGTGGCACCGAAAATTGCTCCGGTGAGAGCCAAAGGAGGAATACCCATAATGGTCATGCGGATAATACCAATCAGCAGAGCACAGATAAAGGCTTCTAACGGCCCCAGCAGTACGGCACAGGTTATGTTAATCAGATGAGCCATAGGACACATTCCTTCCACCCGAAGGATAGGAGAGATAACAACTCCCAGGGCAATCATCATACCCATAAATACCAACCGCAATAGTTTTGTGTGTGAATTCATAAATAGACACTCCTTTCAATTATATAATATATAGAACATATATCATTTTTTGTCAAGTCTAGAGCGAAAAGCGGCTTGTATAGCGTATACATGTTCATACGGAACGAACATGAGAAAAACTAGAAAATATTTGCAAAAAAACTTGACTTTAAAGTGGATTTTTTATAGAATATTTTAAGTGAGCCGTGTACAGCCGCTTCCATTAGCCCCGGAGGCAATGACATAGCTTGCGAATAATTCCAAATTTTTACAAATAATCTAGGGAGGGATATATCGCATGAAGACAACGTTTATGGCTAATGCTCAGAATGTAGAGCGTAAGTGGTATGTTGTAGACGCTGAAGGTCAGACTGTAGGTAGATTGGCCGCTGAAGTTGCAAAAGTTCTTCGCGGTAAACATAAACCAACCTTTACTCCGCATGTTGATACTGGCGATTTCGTTATCGTAATCAATGCAGAGAAGGCTGTATTCACTGGTAAGAAATTGATTGACAAGACTTATTTCCGTCATTCCGGCTATAATGGTGGTACCACCTTTACTCCAGCTGGTCAGATGATGGAGAAGTTCCCAACTCGCGTTATTGAGCATGCTGTTCGCGGTATGCTGCCAAAGAACCGTCTTGGTGAGCAGATGTATAGAAAGTTGAATGTATATGCAGGTTCTGAGCATCCACATGCTGCACAGCAGCCAGAGGAGCTCAAGCTCAGCATTCGCTAATACTTGGTAAGGAGGAACATAAAAAATGGCATTAGTTAGCTACTACGGTACTGGCCGCAGAAAGTCTTCCGTTGCTAGAGTTCGTCTGGTTCCAGGTGAAGGCAAAGTGACTATCAATGGTCGCGCAATGGATGAGTATTTCGGCCTCAAGACTCTTGAGCTGATCGTTAGACAGCCTCTGGAGCTTACAGAGACTGTTGACAAATATGATGTAATCGCAGATGTAAAGGGTGGCGGCGCTTCCGGTCAGGCTGGCGCTATCCGTCATGGTATCACCCGTGCACTGATGGTTCTGGATGGTGAGCTGCGTCCTGCTCTGAAGAAGGCTGGTTTCGTAACTCGTGATCCTCGTGAGAAGGAGCGTCGCAAGTACGGCTTGAAGAAAGCTCGTAAGGCGTCTCAGTTCTCCAAGCGTTAATTTTTATATTATTGCTTGTAAGTCCCTGCAGGATGTCCTGCAGGGATTTTTATTACCAAGAATCGATATGCTTTGTATAAAAAAATAGATAAATTTTCCTAAATAAATTGTAATTTTTTACAAAATAAAAGAGGATTTTTGCTTTGGATGTCGAAATGTATTGTATATAGTGAATATGTCCTGAAGGTCATCCATGTAGATGACAGGGCCAATTTCATAATTAGTATTAGAATATGGCTAAAATTGTTTTTGGGGAAGATAAACAATGTGAATTTTGGAAGAAAAGGCTGTATCCTATGGGAAATTTAAGGAGATGAACACAGTGAAGGGAAGAAATTTTAGGATGCTGTTATTGGCCTTAGCAACTGTATTTATGGTGGCTGGCTGTGGCGGTGACAACAGTGACAAGGTATCAAATCCAGATGGTGTGATTGCTTATGCAGCTCACGAGAAGATGAGTGGTATTCCAGAGAAGCTGTTTAATGGTGTAAAGACCAAATCAGAGGCGGCAGGATGGCAGTTTGTTAATGAGATTGCCGATGGCAATGCCAATCTACAGCTAGACCAGGTGAACAAAATGGTTGATGATAAGGCAGCAGCTATTGTGATTGTAGCTCAAAATGGTGACAGCATTGTGCCAGCTGTAAAGCGGGCCAATGAGGCTGGGATACCAGTTATTGCCACGAACCGTGATATTAATGGCGGTGTTTTCACAAATGTAGTAAATAACGAGCGTCAGGCAGGAGAGCTGCAGGCTGATTATATGGCTGCCCATCTGCCTCAGAATGCCAAGATTGTTTATATCAAGGGTGATATGACAGTTAGTGCAGGTGTAGATAGATATGAGGGGTTTAAGGATGCCATCAAGGCAAAGCGTCCTGATGTGGAAATTATAGCCTCCAATAGTACCGGGGATTGGTCGGAGGCTCAGGGCATTAGAGAGCTGTCCCTATGGCTGGGGATGTATCCTCAGATTGATGGTGTTGCTTCTGCTAATGACGATATGGCCATGGGAGCTATCAAGGCTATGAAGGCAGCAGGCCGTTTCAATGACTCCGTTATTGTCTGTGGTGTAGATAGTAACGATAATGCGCTGGCTTCCATTGCTGCTGGTGAAATGAAGATGACTGTTAAGCAGGATGCTGACAAGATTGTAGAAACCATTATGGGACTTCTGCAGCAGGTAAAGCAGGGACAGTCTCCAGAAAAGGGAAATGTACTGGTACCAATGATTGCCATTACCAAGGATAATCTATCCCAGTACAAATAAGCAGGAGGAGCTAACATGAAAAATATTAGTGTAAAAACAAAAATCGTAGCTCTGGCTGCTATTATGCTGGTAATTACCTGTCTGGTAGCCGCAGCTGGGTTATATTCCAATAACAAATCCAAGCAGGCTGTAGATACTATGTATAATTCCAATATGATGGCTACCCAGTATCTTACCCATGCAGATTCACAGCTGGCTACAGCAAACAAGGATATAGATTTTATTCTCCAGCAGAATTATAGTATAGATAATAGAAATATTCTGTTAGATGATTTGGCTGGCAGAATTGGCAATATTACCAAGGATATTGCTGAGGTAAAAAATGTAACCACTACGGAAAAGAGCCTTAAGATTATTGAAGGTCTGGAAGGGAAGCTGGCTGAGGCCACAAGCACCATTCAGGCTACCAAGAAGCTGGGCACAACTCCAGAGGATAAGCAGAAGATATACGCCTCTCTGCAGATTGTAGATAGCATTGCTGCAGATTTGGCTACTCTCACCCCAGAGAGCGTTTTGCAGGGCAAGCTTTTGTTCCAGGAAAGCAATGAGGCATATAATTTTGCCCTGATTGCCTTTGCTGTAATCATTATTTTAGGTTTGGTAATTGGCATTTCTGCGGCTTATATCATTGCCAAGGGCATTGCCGATCCACTTCATGATTCTGTAGATCTTTTAGATGCAGTGGCTGATGGTGATTTGACCAGAGATGTAGTACCAGAGCTCCTTGATAGACATGATGAAGTTGGTACTATGGGTCAGGCTCTTAACAGAATGCAGCAGTCTCTCCGTGAGGTATTGGGCACTGTTAGCCAGGAGGCAGATAATAGCGCCAAGATGGCAGAGGAGGTCTTTGAGCTGGTAAGTGCATTGAACAGCAATGCTCAGGATATGTCTGCTGTTACCGAGGAAATGGCAGCCAGCATGGAGGAAACCGCCGCTTCCACCACCAATATTCAGGATTTGAGTCATGGGATTCGCTCTCAGGTTGAGACTGAGGCTGACGAAGCCTCTAAGGGTGCTGAATATAGTAAGACTGTATTTAGCCGTGCTGATATTCTGCAGAAAGATATGGAGGCTTCTAAAACTGAGGCTCAGAAGGTATATAGCGAAACCAAGGGATCCTTGGAGAAAGCTATTGAGGCTGCCAAGGTGGCAGACAATATTGCAGAGTTGACTCAGGGAATTACAGATATTGCGGAGCAGACCAATCTGTTGGCTCTTAATGCAGCCATTGAGGCTGCTAGAGCTGGTGAGCATGGCCGTGGCTTTGCTGTAGTAGCTGACGAGGTTCGCAAGCTGGCAGAGCAGTCTCAGTCAACAGCTGGGGAGATTCAAAATCTTACTGGCAGAGTTACCGGAGCGGTACAGAATCTGTCCCGCAGCTCCTTTGATTTGCTGAAGTTCATGGAGGAAAATGTACACCGCAACTATGAGAAGATGACTAAGACTGCTGAACAGTATCGGGAGGATGCGGAGTATTTCAGCAAATTTGCTGGCAAGAGCAATGATTCCTCCAAGTCTATAGCGGAATCTATTCAGACCATGTCCAACAGCATGGAGGAGATTACCAAAGCTACTAATGAAGGAGCTATTGGCAACAACAGCGTAGCAGAGCAGGTTGTATCTGTAGCAGAGAAGGCTAACAGCATCTTGACCAAGGTTAATGTGTCCAAGGATGGTGCAGAGAAGCTGAAGCAGCAGCTGTCCAGATTCAAAATTTAATTAACTGATATTTGAGGGCCATAACGGTATTATCTACAGCGCTGTTATGGCCTTTTTGTTGTTGGAATTTGACATTTCAACTTTTTGTTGACAAAAATTCTCATTGGGGTAAAATTATATAGGAAGTTTTGTAGAAAATTGGAGGCTTTTTTATGACAAAGATTAATATATTCTCCGGCTTTTTGGGAGCTGGTAAAACCACATTAATTCAGAAGCTGATTGAGGATGGCTTCAAGGATAAAATCGCTCTTATTGAGAATGAATTTGGGGAAATTGCCATTGATGGCGGCTTTATGAAGGAAGCCGGGGTAGAAATCAAGGAATTGAACTCTGGCTGTATCTGCTGTTCCCTGGTCGGGGATTTTGAGCAGTCCCTGAAGCAGGTTATGGATACCTATCATCCTGAGCGGATTATTATTGAGCCATCTGGCGTAGGCAAGCTGTCTGATGTGAAAAAGGCTGTAGCTACTGTTCTTAGCGATGATGTAGTTATGGATGGCTGTATTGCAGTAGTTCATGCCAAGAAATGCAAGATGTATGCCCGTAACTATGGTGAATTCTTTATTGACCAGATTGCCCATGCAGATTGTGTAGTGCTTAGCCGCAGTCAGGATGTAACTGAGAAGAAGCTGGCGGAAACTATGGAGATTATCCGCAAGTACAATGAAAAGGCTTCAGTAGTAACAACTCCTTGGGAGGAAATCAGCGGTGAGCAGATACTGGGGGCTTTGGCTAATAGCCCATTGCTTTCTGTAGAGGATGTGGAGGAGCATCATGATCACGAGTGCTGCCACCATGACCACCACGAGCATGAGCATCATCATGACCATGAGCATGACCACGAGCATCACCACCATGATCATGACCATGAATACCATCATCATGAGGATGAGTGCCATGATCCTAATTGCAGCTGTCATGATCACCACCATGATCACGATCATCATCACCATCACGCTGATGATGTATTTGGCAGCTGGGGCATGGAAACTACCCACAAATTCACAGCAGAGGAGTTGAAGGAGATTCTGGCTCAGCTGGTAAATGCTGATGAGTACGGTGTTGTGCTTCGTGCCAAGGGTATTGTGAAGTCTGTTAATGATGGGGAATGGCTCCATTTCAATTATGTACCTGGTGAAAGCAGTGTAACTACTGGCGCAGCTGATTATACCGGCCGTTTCTGCGTAATTGGCAGCAAGCTGCAGGAGCATAGCCTGCAGGAGCTGTTTTTGGGAGAGTAAGATATGAGCGATAAGCAAAATGTACCTGTATATTATTTTATGGGCTTGCTGGAAAGCGGCAAAACCAGTGTAATTATTGACTTTCTTCAGAATAATCAGTTTGGCAAGGCAGAATGTAATTTGATTATTTTGGGCGAGGAAGGCGAGGAAGAAATTGATGAGGAGCTTTTGGAGCAGAGCCACGCCAAGATTGTTACAGTGGAAGATGTGGAAGAGCTGACACCGGAGTTTTATCAGGAGCTTCAGGACAAATATCATCCTAGCAGTATTCTTTTTGAGGCCAATGGTATGTGGAATGCCGGGGACTATATGAATATCCCTTTGCCAAAGGAATGGTTTGATTTCCAGAATATCGGTATGGTCAATGCAGAAACCTTTGAGGTATATCAGAAGAATATGAAGGACAAATTTGTAGATTTGTTCCGCTATTGTGAGCTGATTATCTTCAATCGCTGCGACCACAATACCCGCCAGCAGGATATCCGTCGTAATGTACGGGTGGTAAACCGTCGGGCCAATGTTATTTTTGAGTCTGAATTGTCTGATTTTGTGGAGGAAGAGCCAGAGCTGCCATTTGATGTATCCAAGGATACGATTGATTTGGACTTTGATGATTATGGTGCCTGGTATGTGGATTTGCAGGATCATCCAGAGAATTATGACAAGAAAAAAATGATTTTTGATGGATATATTTGTTCTGCTGAAAAGAATCGCAAGGTACATTATGGCGTAGGCAGAGTAGGTATGGCCTGCTGTGCTGAGGATATGATGTTCCTAGGGATTGCCGGCAGCGGGGCAGCCTTCCATCAGCTGAATGCCAAGGAAAATCAGCGGAAATGGGGTCAGATAACCGGCACTGTTCACTGCAAGCAGGATGCCAATGGCGAGGTGGTAAACCTTTCCTTCAAGGTGGAGGATTTCCAGGAAAAGGCCAAGCCAGAGGATACAGTAGTATATTTCAATTAAGAGCAGAATAGGAAATGGGAACTGTATTGGGGAACTAATATGGTTCCTATTTTTAGTATATTCTTTGGAGGCAAATATGCCATTAAAGGAAAAGATTATTGAAAAAGTAGAAAACGAGGCTGGAGAGTGGCCTTATCTTCAAGAGCTGCCTCAGGAGCTTCATACCATGAAATTCCAGCGGCTTTATCAGGAAAATGATGATATGTATGAATTGTTTTCCTATAGCAATGAGGAACGGCATTTGGGGATTTGTGCTTATTTTCATCAGGAAACTGAGGAATACAAGGTGCGGGTATGGATAGGCCTGACAGAATTTTGTCTTATGGAGTTTATTACCGCCAGCTTTGAAGTATTTGAACAGCATCTAAGGCATTATCTGGAAGGGGCTATTCATGATTTGGTGGTTTACAATCCAGATAATATGAGCTATGTCACCAAGGAAATGAAGATTACAGCTTGGGATTATACCAATATATTGCCAGAAACACTGGAGGGGTTTCAGCTGTTTATCAAGCCCTCTGCGCCAGTAAGGGTGCTGAATGGTTCCTATATTGTTTTTGACTATACAGATTTTGCTATTGAAAGCAATTTTATTATCTACTACAACGAATTTCGCTGTGAGTTTTTTGGGGAGGCCAGAATCAGGAATATTCCAGAGATGAATTATACTTTTGATTCTCCCGATATACCTCATTTAGAAGAAAAGCTTCACCAGCATTTGGTTCCCAGATTGCAGGAAATCCGCCAGCGAGCTGAGAATGAAGATTGAATTAAGCTATAGTTCCTATTGTTTTCCACGGGGGCTATTGGTTTACATGATTTTTATGCTATAATTAAAGCGAGTGATTTTGCAGATAATGTTTGATATTGCTTGTATATGGGGGGAGGCACTATGGATAAAGGTTTTGCTTATAATGAATATGTTGAAAAATATATTGATGCATTGAAGAAAATTTATGGCAAGGCCATGAAGGTTGTGCTTTTGTATGGCTCCTATGCACGCGGAGATTATAACGAGAAATCAGATGTAGATATAATGATTTTGGTTGATATGCCAGATAGTGTTATCAATAAGTTTTTTGCTCAGACAGCAGATATGACCTATGATTTTAATATGGACAATCATGTAGAATTTTCACCAGCAGTAAAAAATATTAAGCAGTTTTATAAATGGGTAGAGGTTAATCCGTTCTATAAAAACGTAAAAAAAGAGGGGCGTGTTTTATATGAAGCTGCTTGATGATAAAGGCGATATTGCAGATTTGGTAAAATACAGATTGGATGTGGCCAAGCAGGATTAATAGTGATTATGATGATTTTTCCATTGTTGATGCAGATATAACTTTGGAATTAATGAATATAGTGGAAAAAATTGTTCATGAAATAGAAAAATATCTGTTGGCAAGAATATGAGTAATAGAAAGGGTTTTATATTTGAGTATTTTGAATGTTGAGCATATGTCTCATGGTTTTGGCGGGCGGACTATTTTTGAGGATGCTTCTTTTCGGTTGCTAAAGGGAGAGCATATTGCTCTCGTTGGTGCTAATGGAGAGGGTAAGTCTACCTTTTTGTCTATTATTACTGGGCAGATGACACCAGACGAGGGCAAGGTGGAATGGGCCAAGCGAGTAACCACTGGTTATCTGGATCAGCATGCTGTTCTTAAGCCTGGGATGACCATTCGTGATGTGCTGAAAACAGCCTTTGACGAAATGTACAAGCTGGAGCAGGAAATGCTGGCGGCCTATGATAAAATGGCTGAGGCTGCCCCAGAGGAAATGGACAAAATGATGGCTGATGTGGGAGATATTCAGGATATTCTGGAAGCCCACAGCTTCTATACCTTGGACAGCAAAATCGAGGAGGTAGCCGGGGGACTGGGGCTGCGGGATATTGGTCTGGATAAGCCGGTAGATGCTCTTTCTGGTGGACAGCGCACCAAGGTACTGTTGACCAAGCTGCTGCTGCAGAGCCCGGATATATTGATTTTGGACGAGCCAACTAACTTCCTGGATGTGGAGCATATTGAATGGCTGAAAACCTATTTGCAGGGGTATGAGAATGCCTTTATTCTGGTATCCCATGATGTGCCTTTCTTGAACGCTGTTACCAATGTTATCTATCATGTGGAAAATGCTACCCTTACTAGATATACTGGCAGCTATGAGAAATTCCAGGAAATGTATGCTATCAAGCGTCGGCAAGAAGATGCAGCCTATGAGCGGCAGCAGGCGGAGATTGCCAAGGAGAAGGACTTTATCCAGCGGAACAAGGCCAGAGTTGCCACCAGAGGCATGGCCAATTCCCGTCAGAAGCGTTTGGACAAAATGGAGCTATTGGAAAAGCGCACGGAAAAGCCAAAACCTCATTTTAATTTCCAGATGGATAGAACCCCTAGCCGTTTTGTAATTGAAGCCAAGCGATTGGTACTGGGCTATGATACTCCTTTGACCAATCCTGTAGACATTCAGTTGGAGCGGGGCAAAAAGGTGGCTCTCCGTGGGGTTAACGGTTTAGGTAAAACAACCCTGCTGAAAACCCTGCTAGGCCAGATAAAGCCTATCGCTGGTCATATAGAGCTGGGAGAATTTGTTTCGCCCGGATATTTTGAGCAGGAATCCAACCGTGGCAATGATAATACAGCCATTGAGGAAATCTGGCAGGAATATCCCGGCATGACTGAGTTTGAAGTGCGCTCTGCCTTAGCAGCCTGTGGCCTAACCAATGAGCATATTACCAGCAAAATGATGGTGTTATCTGGTGGCGAGGCAGCCAAGGTAAGACTGTGCAAGATTATGCAGAAGCCAGTGAATCTGCTGGTGCTGGATGAGCCTACCAATCATCTGGATGTGGAGGCCAAGGCAGAATTGAAGCGAGCCTTGAAGGAATACAAGGGCTCCATTCTGCTGGTATCCCATGAACCGGATTTCTATGAGGACTGGGTAGACAGCATTTGGAATATCGAAGGCTGGACAACAAAAATTATTTAAAAATATATCCCTGCTATGATGAGGCAAAGCATGATGTTCTAAATTGCTTTGTTGAATCTTAGGCAGGGGTATTTTTTTGCCTATTTTTACTGTTGAAAGAAAATGAGATTAATATTGAGATTCATTATTATTAACAATAAAAGGCATTGATAATCAAACTCATTATAGAATTAATCTTAAACATAGCAGTTATTGTAGTTAAGTAAGCAATGTATACAAAATACTTATAAAATTAAGTTTTTGATAATTTTACAAGTATTTTATAATGTAGTAAAATGTGGGTTGTAGTTGGGAATAACTACGATATGAAATAGCTATATATCTGTCATAATCTATAGGTATATAGCAGCTGCTTCCTACCTATATGGTTATGAAAGTGGCTAAGGCTTTATTATTAGGAGGAATTGTTATGTTTCAGAAGACAGATTTTTGGATTGGCTTGGCTGTCGGTGCTGTTGCCGGCGTATTCGGCTATCGCTTCATGCAGGAGCGTGAGCAGCAGATGAACGCTATCCAGGCAGCTCCAGCAGGTCAGGTTCCATTGGCTGAGCTTCAGCGTCAGAAGGAGGAGCTGGAGGACCTGATTGCAGCTCAGGAAGCTGCCAAGGCTGAGTAATTTTCCAACAAAGACGGAGGTTGTTGCATGCATGATTCGTATAGTAGCATCATAGAGAGTGCAGCAGCCTCTTTTTTGGACTTTAAAAGAAAATTGGGGCGATAATATGACATTGGACAATATGAAAAAATCTTTGAAACAGCTTCCTCTGTCTGTACCTATGGCAGCCTCGGCAGTTATGACTGCGGCTTCCCTGGCAGGTAAAAACAAGCAGCTCCATTTTTGGAGTGGTGTATGCTGGCTGGGACTATCAGCGGTACATACTTGGCAGCATTGCACCAAGGTGAAAAACGATATTCAAAAGGGCGTGAAAAAAATGGGAATCATGGATTTTGTGAATATCCCTAAAAATAAAATAGATATGTTTATCCGTACCGTAGAGGTGGCTGCCTATGTGCCAGGTCGAGTGCGTCTGTACAGCAAGCAGCTGATAGGCAATCCTGCCAACTGCCGCAAGGTCAAGGATTATTTGAGAAGTTACAAGGAGCTTAGCGAAGTAGAGGTAAATGAAGTAACTGGCTCCATTCTGATAAAATACACCCCTCAGCTTCTTCATACCAATAAGGAGCTGACCAAGGTGGAAGAGTATATCAAAACCCATGTAAGGAGGTAATGTTATGTCGTTTGTTTCCGGAATTATGATGGGAGCCTCCATAGGCACAACCATTCATGATATGATTGCCGGCAAAAAGGCAAGGGGAGGCTTTAGCGGTCAGGCTAATTACGCTGTTGGCAGACAAAATGTTCCTGTAGAGTTAAAGCCAGCTTCTGTGCCTGAATTTGCTTTGGTTAGCAGTCTGGCTGGACGCCGTCGCTATCGTATGGCCGCTCTGGTGGATAATGGCCCTTTGGCAAAGCTTTTGGAGCAGCAGATAGCTCGTTTGGCAATAGTCTTGGAGGTAAAGGCTAATCCTACCACTGGCAGTTTGCTGATAGAGTTTTATCCATCCGAGGAAAATGAGGTTTCCATGAATAATTTCATGGAAAAGCTACGCCAGCGCTTGACTGTGGTGGAGGCAGAGGACAATCCTACTTTTAAGGAACCTACTTCCTATGCTAAAAGCTGGAGTTCAACTGGTTCCTTCTTAAACAAGCAGGTACGCAGTATTACCGGTAATAGCTTTGATATTTCCGCTTTGATTTCGCTGGTCTTTCTAATTAGAGGTATCAGAAAATGCCTGATTCTAGGCCAGCGACCAACAGGCCCATCCATGATCTGGTGGGCATTGCATCTAATGAAGGGATGGCGAGGATGATGAAATCCTTTAACAGCTGTCGTGTACCATTGCAGGCTCGTCTTTCTGTGCAGGAAGGTCGTATGCTGGGAGCAAGGCTTCGTGCCCTGTCCTCTGTGGTATCTGTGGCAGTAAATAATAATTTTGTTACCATCTGGTATCGTGGCCCTCTGCCTGCAACGCAGATACAGACCATGGTAAAATCAGCCTGCAAGGCCAGCGGTCCCTCTCAGGAGGAGACCATGGATATGGCAGATTATCGTCGGGAAGCCATTATTTCCGTAGGCAGTTTTGCGGCCATGCAGATTCTCAAAAAGGTATCTCCGGCGGCCTTTGTTAGCTGTAAGGTGTTGCGGAGTCTGATGATACTTTACATTGCCCGTAATTTTATCCGCAATGGTGTTACCGGGCTGGTACGGGACAACCGCCCCAATGCCGATACACTAACGGCTACCGCAGTTATTGCCTCTGTACTGGCAGGTAAGCCTGAATCAAGCCTGAGCCTGCTGGCTCTTTCCAATGGTGCAGAAATGCTTACCAGTTATGCTGCAGAAAAGGCCAGGAGCAATATTTCCGGTCTGTTGGATTTGAATCAGCCTTATGTATGGCTGGTGGAAAATGGCGTAGAGCGCAAGATTCCTGTACAGGAGCTGAAGGTGGGAGATATTATTGCCTCCCATACTGGTGAAAAAATCTGTATTGATGGCCGTGTCCTGGAAGGAACTGCTGCTGTAAATCAGGCTTCTATTACTGGTGAGTCTGCTCCTGCTATGAAGCGGAAGGGGTTGTCTGTATATGCCGGTAGTGTGGTTGAAGCTGGCGAATTACAGATTGTAGTAGAAAAGGTAGGCAAGGACACTTCCTTGGCCCATATTGTGCATTTGGTAGAGGAAGCTCAGACCCGCCGGGCTCCTGTACAGAATTTTGCGGATAGTATGGCCAATCTGCTGGTGCCTATTTCCTTCCTGGGAGCTGCCATTGTTTATGGTGCCACTAGAGATTGGCAGAGGGTGTTGAATCTTCTGTTTATTGATTTCTCCTGTGGCTTGAAGCTGTCTACCGCTACCGCTATTTCTGCATCTATTGGCGCTGCTGCCAAGAAAGGTATTCTGGTTAAGGGCGGCAACTATATTGAAGCCTTGGCAGAAACAGATACTGTGGTTTTGGACAAAACCGGTACTATTACTGTAGGCGTGCCTCAGGTTGCCAAAATTTATACCGCCAATAATGTGGAAGAAAAGGAAATGCTGCTTCTGGCTGCCTCAGCGGAACAACATTCTGTCCATCCTTTGGCTGTAGCTATTCACAAATATGTGAAGGAGCATGAATGGACTGTACCTCAGCACAAAACCTCTAAAACCGTGGTAGCTCGTGGCATGAGTGCCACTGTACCTGCCTTTGAGGATTATCAGGGGGGAGAGGTGCTGGTAGGGAGTGCCAAGTTTATGACGGAAAGCGGCGTTGCCGGTATAGATAAGTTCACATTGGAGGATTTGACCATGGGCTATATCTATGTAGCCTGCAATGGTCAGCTTATGGGTGTCATCGGTATCAAGGATCCAATTCGTCCTTTGATGAAAAAGACTCTTAATCAGATGCGCCGTTATGGTGTGGATGAAATTGTGATGTTGACAGGAGATTCCAAGGCTGTAGCTGCCAAGGTAGCTCAGGAAATGGATATTGATTCCTATCATGCAGAGGTATTGCCAGAGGATAAGGCCAACTATGTGATGAAGCTAAAAAAGCGGGGCACTGTTATGATGGTTGGCGATGGCATTAACGATGCACCAGCTTTGGCTTTTGCCCATGTAGGTGTTACATTGGGCAGCCGTCAGACGGATTTGGCCGCTGAATCCTCTGCCGTAACCATTCGCTCTGAGGATCCTAGCCGGTTAATAGAAGCTCAGCAGTTAGGCCGAAGAACTATGGATTTGATTCATCAGAATTTTATGGCTACCATTACTGTAAACTCTGCTGCCATGCTTATGGGTGCCCTAGGGGTAATCACTCCACTTTGGGCCGCAGTTATTCACAACACAGCAACCCTGGCTGTAGTATTGAATAGTGCCCGCATCTTGGCACCAGCAAAGAAAAAAATCAGAGGCTGAGAAAGCTTTCCTAACAAAAAATACCATGAACTGTAACAAGGCCATATAATAGGCTTGTTATCTAGCTCATGGTGTTTTTTTATGTTATAAAATTGATGGGGCTGGTTTGTCAGCTATTCTGCTGAGGAGGGAGGCAGCTGTCTCTTTTTACTATATAATGAGGCACAATGATTTTTGTGGCACTCATACCAGGATTTTCAACCATGTCAATTAGCTGAGAGCCAGCCTCCATGCCCAGCTGTCTGGAATTAACATCAATGGTGCTAAGAGCCGGGGTGGAAAGCTTGACCATAACAGAATTGTTAAAGGTTAGAATGGACAAATCCTCTGGCACCTTGATATTCAGCTCATGGCAAAGCTGCAAAGTGGCCAAAGCCACAGTATCGTCAACAATCAGCAGAGCAGTAGGTCGATTGTCGCTTAGCAGGAGACGAGCCAGACTGCTGTTTTTGTCCAAAGGCATGGTAATACCACAAATCAGGTAATTGTCAGGAGTATCCAGATTGTGCTGCATCATGGATAGCCGGAAGCCCGCATTGCGTTCATAGGCAAAAATCTGAGAAATATTGTCACAGACAAAGGCTATCTTTTTGTGGCCCATTTCAATCAGATAATTGGCTGCATCCTGACCAGCCACCAGATTATCATTATCTACATAAACCGTATCATTTACATAGGCACTGGCCTTGCCAATAACCACAAAGGGAATACGGTATTGGTGCATATAATTAATCAAAGGATCATCCAAAGCGGAATACAGGAACACAAAGCCCTGAATCCTTTGGAGCTGCACCAGCTCCTGAATACAAGCCAGCATTTCCTGGTAGCTTTCTCCAGAAATAATCATGGTGGAGTAGTGCTGCTCCATAGCAGCCTGACAAATACCACGAATACAGCGGGTGACAAAGGGATTGTCATAGCCCTTTTTGTCCTGGGGTTTCATAATAATACCAATATTACGAGGTAATCTATTATGGATAGAAAAAGAATTTTTTTCGTTATTTACATTTGTTGCATTGTTTGTTGCGGAAACTTTATAGCCTAAAGTGGCAATGGCCTGCCAGACCTTTTCTCTGGTTTCGGCACTGATAGCTGGATTGTTGTTGCAGGTTCTGGACACAGTAGCAGGAGAAACCCCTGCCAATGCAGCCACATCTCTAATAGTTACTGCCATAAAACTACTCCCTTTCTTATGGTTTTGATATGGTTTGGAGCAAAATCAATGCTCATACAAGCTTGTTGCACACGGTTACAGCTGTGTTTACACCCTATATTTTGTATTTTTGCACAGATGGAAAATGATATTTCATAAAATTGAATAGTGTTCAACTCGATTGCAGACGAATTTAAATCTCATTTTGCTTCATTATATATAACAGGATTTTTCATATTTTAAATTTACCTTATTTAGAAAAAAAAGTCAAGTTAGCAGAAAAAAGTGTTGCATAATTTTATGAAATATGGTTTAATATAGTTACAGTATTTCAGAAACACATTCTAGGGTGAAGGAAAAATGTTTCAGAAATATTTCATGAGATATTATAGAAGTAGTATCATGATAACTGTAATAAGGGGAGGAAAAAGAAAAATGTCAAAATCGGTTTTTACATCGGTGTATGCACCAATGACCGGACGGGTAATCCCTCTTAGCGAGGTTCCGGATCCAGTATTTTCCGATAAGATTCTTGGTGATGGTATTGCGATTATACCATCAGATGGTAATATCTACAGTCCTGTAACAGGTACTTTGGTTACCATTGCAGAGTCCCGCCATGCATTTGGCTTCCAGACAGCCGAGGGGGCTGAGCTGCTGCTGCATGTGGGCTTGGAAACAGTTTCTCTGAAGGGAAAGCCTTTTGATATCAAGGTAAAGGAAGGCACTCAGGTAAAGGCTGGCGATTTGATTGCAACTGTGGATCTCGATTATTTGAAAGAGAAAAACATTGCAGCTACCACTCCAGTGCTGTTCTGTAATGCCGAAGCAGGAAAGCTGAACATTCCTGCTACAGAGGGAGAAGCCAAGGCTGGCCAAACTCTGATTTATACTATTGAGTCTAAGGTGGAGGAGAAGGAAGTGGCCAAGGAAGAGACAAAGCAGGCGCCAGAGCCAGCTAAGAAGAGCGGTCTTATAAATTTTGACCTGTTGCAGAACTTGGGTAAAGTATTGCTGACAGTTATTGCTGTTATGCCTGCCGCAGGTTTGGCTTTGTCCATCGGCAAGGTTTTACAGCTCTGGTGTGTAGACATCAGCGCATTGGTAACTCTGGGTTGTGTATTAGAGAATATGGGCTGGGCTCTGATTGGTAATCTGCACATTCTCTTCGCGATTGCCATTGGTGGTTCCTGGGCCAAGGAAAGAGCCGGCGGTGCTTTTGCAGCTATTATCGCTTTCTGTCTTATTAACCGCATTACCGGCAACATCTTCGGTGTTACTGGCGATATGCTGGGCAATCCTGACGCTGTGGTATATTCCCTCTTTGGTCAGGAACTGCTGGTAAAGAATTACTTTGTTAGCGTATTGGGTGCACCTGCTTTGAACATGGGTGTGTTCATCGGTATTATCTCCGGTTTCGTTGGTGCTGCTGCTTATAACAAGTACTACAATTTCCGCAAGCTGCCTGATGTACTGGCATTCTTCAATGGTAAGCGTTTCGTACCAATGGTAGTAATTGCTTATTCCGCTGTTATTTCCATCATTATAGCTTTGATCTGGCCTGTAATTCAGGGTGCTATCAACAACTTCGGTGTGTGGATTGCTAACTCTGCTGATACTGCTCCTCTGCTGGCACCATTTATCTATGGTACTTTGGAGCGTCTGTTGCTGCCATTCGGTCTGCATCATATGATTACTATTCCTGTAAACTATACCTCCCTGGGCGGTACCTATGTGGTACAGACTGGTCTGGGTGCTGGTACTACTGTATATGGTCAGGATCCACTGTGGTTGGCTTGGATCAACGACTTGATTAACTTCGTTAAGGCTGGCGATACCGCTTCTTACAATCAGCTGCTGGCAACTGTTACTCCTGCCCGCTTCAAGGTTGGTCAGATGATTGGCGCAACTGGTATGCTGATGGGTTTTGCTTATGCTATGTATCGTCGTGTAGACGCTGACAAGCGTCACCTCTACAAGTCCATGTTTGTCTCCACTGCTCTGGCAACTTTCCTGACTGGTGTTACCGAGCCTATCGAGTTCATGTTCATGTTCTGTGCTGTACCTCTGTACATTGTTTATGCTTTGCTGCAGGGTTGTGCTTTCGCTATGGCCGGTGTGATTGATTTGAGACTGCATTCCTTTGGTAATCTGGAGTTTATCTCCCGTCTGCCAATGGTCAGCAATGCAGGCCTCATGGGCGATGTTGTAAACTTCCTTCTTACCTGCGTAGCTTTCGCTATTATTGGTTATGTTGTGGCTTACTATGCTATTGGCAAGTTCCAGTTTGCTACTCCAGGCCGTCTGGGCAACTACAGCGACAGCGAGTCTGATGAAGAAGATGGCAAGTCCTCTGGCAAAAAGGGTGACGCTAACAGCCAGGCTGAGCGCATTATTGCTCTGCTGGGTGGCCGTGAAAACATTGATTTGGTAGATTCCTGCTTTACCCGCCTCCGTGTAACTGTTAAGGATGGCAGCAAGGTAGCAGATCAGAAGGCCTGGAAGGCAGAGGGTGCTCAGAGCCTCTTTGTTAAGGGCAATGGTATTCAGGCAGTATATGGTCCAAAGGCTGATGTACTGAAGTCTGATATTAACGATATTCTTTGATAACCCCTTCTCCATATCTAGCACAATGATAATACTGTGGCAGGTCCCAATTCCTGCCATAGTAATATCACTCCTTAGATAGGGAGTAAAATATACTTAATAAACTTTGTTATAGCCCGATAAGCCCGTGCTAGTATTTTCTATGAGGTATATAAAATGAAATTAATGACAATAAATACACATAGTATTTTGGAAGAAAACTACATAGGCAAAATGGAAAGCTTTGTGAAGGCAGTGGCTCAATTACAACCAGATATTATTGCCATGCAGGAGGTTAATCAGACAGCTGATGCTCCTCAGGCAACGGC
>ERZ506905.365-NODE-365-length-18521-cov-7.52069_pt1 | contig 18521 bp, 14 predicted proteins | sample MGYA00513175_ERZ506905 | MGnify/ENA metagenome assembly ERZ506905
AAAAGCTTTTCCCTCCCTTCCCCAAACCCCATCCCTCCCTTTCCAAAGACTTTTGCGTTTATTGAATCCCTGTTCGCAGCGTTCCCTGAGGCAACAGAGTGGTGACTCCTTTACCTGAAAAAAACGGTTTCCCTGAGGCTATGCCGCCAAGGAAACCGTTTTGAAGATATGAGGGAACCATTCCCTTGCCGGGGCTGGACAGCTCCCGGAAACGCCTTTCTAAAAAGCCTCCCCGTACAGTGACGCGATCTCTTCGGGCGATGCCGGACGCGGATTGTTGGCGGGGCTTCCGCTGGCAACGGCTTCCCGCACCATCACGCCGAGTTGGGCATCCAGCGCCTCGCGGGAAAGCAAGTCACGCAGCCGGGGGATGTGCAGCTCGCGCACCAGCCGGCTCACAATGCCGAGCCCGGCCCGCGCCGTTTCCAAAGGCGTTCCCGCCGGAACCGCCCCCATCGCTTCCGCCAGCCGGGCATAGCGTTCCGGTGCGCCGGGAAGCGAAAACCCCATGATCGCCTCCAGCAAGACGGCGTTGCTCACGCCGTGCGGGATGCCGAACTTCGCCCCAAGCGGGCGGGCCATGCCGTGCACCAGCGCCACGGAACTGTTGGTAAAGGCGATGCCCGCCTCCAGCGAACCGAGCAGGCACTCGCGCCGGGCTTCGGCATCGTCCGGGCTGGCGAACGCCACGGGCAGGAACCGGGCGAGCCTCCCCGCGGCCCGCAAGGAAAAGTCGATGGTCAGTTTAGTAGCCTTGCGGGATACGCAGGATTCAATGGCATGGGTCAAGGCATCGACGCCCGTGGCCGCCGTCAGTGCCGGAGGCATCCCGTATGTCAGCAGAGGATCGAGGATGGCGATTTCCGGGACAAGATACATGGAAATGACGAGCAGTTTCTCGTGGGCGGCTTCCTCGGTGATGATCGTCGTTCCCGAAACCTCGCTCCCCGAACCCGCCGTCGTCGGAATGGCGATGATCGGAACGCCGGGATGCGGCACCCTGCCCACGCCCGCGTAATCCCGAATGGTTCCGCCGTTGGCGTCGAGCAGACTCACGGCCTTGGCAACGTCGATGGGCCCTCCCCCTCCGCAGGCTACGATGGTCCCGCACCGTTCCCTTCGGAACAGGTCAAGCGCCTCCCTGACATGGCGGTCAGTGGGTTCGGACGGGATATCCGAAAAAACCGCGCCGAGCAGCCCCGCCTCGCGCAAGGACTGGAGCACAGGCTCCACAACGCCTGAACGCCGCAGGAACGGCCCCGTGATCACAAGCGCCCGGCCCCTCCCCCACTGTCTGGCGAACAGGCCCGTTGAAACGGCTTTCCCCTCCCCAAAGACGATGCCTTTCGGCGAGAACCAGTTCCACATATTTCCCCCGTTTTCATGCCGCGGCCCTGACGTGCGGCACGGTTGTGCGAAGGGCTTCTCAGTGCTCGTGCGGTTTGTTGCCGAGAGGATGCACATGCATATGGGCATGAGCGTGCGACGGTGCGGCGTCCGTGAAATGCTGCCCCTCAACCGTCAGGTATTCGGAAGAGGTCTCCGCCAAGAAGTCCCAGTCGTGGGAAATGATGATACGGGCCGTGGGAAGGGTTTTCAAGACGCCGATGATCCGCTGCCGTGCTTCCGGGTCCAGCCCGTTGGTGGGCTCGTCGAGCAGCAGGGCTTCCGGCTCCATCACAAGGACCGTAGCCAGCGAGACCAGTTTCTTCTCGCCCCCGGACAGGCGGTGCGTCAGCCGGTTTTCGAACCCGGCCAGCCCGAGCCGCTCCAGCGTGGACGCCGCACGAACCCGGGCTTCGTCCTGCGAGCAGCCCAGATTCAGCGGCCCGAAGGCCACGTCTTCCAACACCGTGGGGCAGAAAAGCTGATCCTCGGCGTGCTGGAGGACCAAGCCCACCTTGCAGCGCAATTCCCGAAAGTCCTTTTCCGTTTCCAACGGGCGCCCGTGAAAGAGGATACGGCCTTCCTGCGGTGCCGCCAGCCCCATGATCAGCCGGAAAAACGTCGTCTTGCCGCTTCCGTTCGGGCCGTACAAGCCGATCTTCCGGTCAGGGTACAGGGCAAAATCCATATCCCGGAAGACCTGCCGTCCCCCGGCATACGTGAACGAAATATGCTCCAGCGCGAAAATGGGCTCAGCCACGGGGAAACTCCAGATACAGATCAAAGGCCACGAGGCAAACCATGCACGCGAACGCCGCCAGGGCGAACACGGCATCGCGGGATGTGGCCCGGAAAGCGGTCACGGACTGAAAACGCCCGGAAAAACCGCGCAGGATCATGGCTTCGTAGACCCGCACGGAACGGTCGAAGCTGTGCACAAAGACCATGCCGAGCATGTTGCCGAAGGTACGGTACGTATGCATGTTGGTCTTGGGCGCGAACCCGCGCAGCCGCGACGCGACGTGCAGCTTGTGCCATTCATCGGCGATCACATGCAGATAGCGGTACGTGAACAAAAACAGGAAAACCAGCTTGGACGGGAAGCGCAGCCGCTCCAGCGCGTAGCCGATGGTCGGGGAATCCATCGTCGCCACCAGCGCGAGGAACGTCATGACGATGGCGTTGGATTTGACGGTCACGAGCAGGGTCAGCAGCACCCCCGCGCGGCTGACCTCCAGCGGCCCCCACTCGGCAATCGCCTCTCCGCCCGAGGTCAGGGGGACCGTCAGCCACAGAAACGCAATGAACACATTGACCACGGCCAGCCGCCGGAGCACGGGCCGCACCGGCGGCCTGCTGAGGGCAAGGAGCAGCGCGGCCATGCCGAACCCGAACCATGCCGCCTCGGGGGTCCGCACCACGGCCAGGCACACGGCGCACACGAACGCCGCCACCAGACGGAATCTGGGGTCGACGGCGTGCACCAAAGAGCGCCCGTGGGCAAAGGGTTCGTCAAACATCAGGGCCGACGCCTGAAATACGCCGCAACGCCGATCAGCCCGAAAATCCAGCCGATGCCCCCGATGATGTCCCGGAGGTTCGGACCGGCTTCCGTCTGTTCCGCAAGCATACGTTTGATGGGGGACAATTTGGCGTCCAGTGCGGCGTCGACGATGCGCTCGATCTCGGCGGGCGTCGCGCCGCCGGAAACCGCCGCAACCGGAGCGGCGGCAGAAGGCGCCGCCTGTCCGGCGACAAGGGAGGCCGGGGTAGCCGGGACTTCCGCAGCGGCAACAGCGACGGCCTTCGGGGTTCCCGAAGAAGCCAGCTCGTCGGCGGCCACGGTCCAGTCGTTCTGGTGCCCTTCCCCGGCGATGATCCGGATGCTGAGATCGTGCCCGGCCTTGCGGAGCTCCGCCGTCACCGGGAACCGGAACACGCCGTTATCGTCGGTGGTTCCCTGCAACAGCTGGACGCCGGTCGTTGCGTCAAAGACCTCCACGGTCCCCTGCTTGACCTTCTGGCTTCTGTTGAACCCACACTCGACCTGTACGGCATCCCCATCCACAAAGGCGAAGATATTCACGCGGTGCGCCGAAGCGAACGGGGCTCCGGCGAATACGAGGCACAACGCCATGCACCAAAGGCGAAACATACGCATATCGCTATTCCTTGGAAAATTGCAGGATTTCCGGGCGAACCTTGGCAATGAACGAAACCGCCAGCGCGGTGATCACGCCTTCCACGCTCATGACGGGAATGTGCGCCAGAAACAAGATCTGTGCGGTACGGAGAAAGCCTTCATCGCTGAAACTCAACGACAACGCCGTCAGCAGCCCGGCCCCGGCGACGGAGAGAGCCCCGCAGCAGAATGCGCCGACAATCCGCTGACTTGCGGATTTCAGCAGCATGGGGCGGAACGCGTAGTAGCAGACGACCGCCGGAAAAGCCATATTGAAGGTATTCACGCCAAGTACGGTGATGCCGCCGTACTGGAACAGGATCGCCTGAAGCATGAGCGCCACAAAAATGGACGGGAACGCCGCCCAGCCGAGCAGCATCCCGAGGAGCCCGTTCAGGATGAGGTGCACGCTGCTCGGGCCTATGGGCACATGGATGAGTGAGCCCACAAAAAAGGTCGCGGCCAGAATCGCCACCGTCATCAGCCTGTCGTAGTCCAGTTTCCGCAGCCCAATGACAATGCCGGCCGCCGCCAGCACGGCTCCTGCCCCAAGGACCGCCGGGGAAAGCACCCCTTCCGAAATATGCATGGTTCACCTTCGATTTGTTTTGCCGAGGAAGGAACTTGGGGAAAGGAGGCGAAAACTTTCCGGAAAAAGTTTCACCCTCCCTTCCCCAAACCTGCCAGCGCGGAGCCCGGCCTTCCCTCTTCAAAATCGCTCGTCTTTACGAATCCCTGTTCCAGGGCTTTCCCGAGTTCTCGAAGCAGCGGAACGCCTGTTCCTCCCCACCTGCGCAATCCCTGCAGGCAGGGTGAATCGGAGAGCATGTCGGCAGGCGTTCACCCCACCCACTGCGGCGCCCTTCCGCTTGTCTTTTTTTACTTCTTCACCGGGTCGACGAACTCGGCCCACAGGACGGCTCCAAGCTCGACATTCTTGGGCGTACCATCGTGATCAAGCTTCTCATCGGCGGTATTCAGCGCGGCGAAGCCCCACCAGCCCGCAAAAGGCACGGCATAGGTGAAAACGCCGTTGGCGTCGGCCTTCACGACCTGCGTCACCATATACTCGTTGGGCGCTTCGTACTTCTTATCCTTGTTGTACAGCTCGACTTCCACATCGGCGCCGGGCACGGGCTTGCCGTTCAGCAGCACCTTCCCCTGAAACACATTGCCAGCATAATTGCCGAAGGGACGGGTCAGGGGAACGATTTCCGTCTTGAGCCCGGCGGGTTCATCCCAGCCTTCCTCGTCACCGAACGCCGCCACATACGCCTTGGTGTAATGGACGATGTAGCAATCCTCGGCGGGCTCCCAGTACGGCTGCGGCTCCATGACGAACTGATAGACGCCGGGCCGCTTGATCGCATACTGCGCGGTCCAGCCGTCGTGATCCACGATTTTTTTGGCTTTGAGGCTGGGTTTCAGGTCTTCGGTCTTGCCGTTGGCAATGACCTGCACCGCTTTCGGCTTGGCCAGCGGCATACCCTGCATTTCCATAGGATGGGTAAAGGACAAGTCCAGCGTGACGTCGGCGTCCTTCTTGTCCGTCACCGTGCCCGCAGAAGGGATGACCATGCCGAAGTGCGCAAGCGCAACGCCGGAAACGGACAGCATCATGATGCAACTCATCAGAAACGTTTTCCACATAACCGAATCTCCTTGTGTCGGGCCGACGGCAGCCAAAAGGGCACGCCTCATGCCGTGAAACCATGAGTAACACAACACAAAGAAAAGTAACAACAGAGAATCGGTGATTTTCATCCTATATTTATTTCACATTGAATTATATGAGAATCCATGATTCAATCGGGGTTCGGGAAGGTCGCCTCCAAGATACATGCGCACCAGGCGCAAAGCCATAGCACCCAATCCGCTCACGGACACGGCTTCATGCCCATGCAGGCGCTCCCGCCGCCTTCGCTGCCCCGTTCCATACCCCCGTACCCGCCGGAAAGAAAAAGAGAGGACCTTCCCAGATCCTCTCTTGATGACAATGCCTTTTGAAGTGCCTACTCGGGCTTCTTGGAGGGCCGGATGGTCATCACGGGGCACTTGGCGGACTTCACCACCTCATTGGCCACGGAGCCGAAGAACAGCCGATCCAACCCTTCGCGGGCGTGGGTTCCCATGACGATCATGTCGACGCCGAGTTCCTTGGCGATCTCCACAATCTTCTCGGCGGGGCGCCCTTCATAGATGAGCCCGTTGACGTCCATGCCGGGGAACTGCTTCTCCACGAAGGCATCCATATCCCCCCGGGCACGGGACCAGATGCTTCGCATCCCCTTGGCGATGTCCTCCACAGGGACTTGCAGGTTCTCATAAGCCGAACGCGAAGAGACGACATAAATAGCCGAAATCGAAGCCCCCGAAAGTTCCGAGAGCATCTTCGCATATTCCACGGCAGGGTTGACGCTGTCCTTCAGGTCGACTGCGCAAAGGATCTTCTTCAGTTCCATGAGACGCCTCCAGCGTAACGAGTTGGACAATACAGGATTATCTTTACAGTACCTCCTGTTGCGCCAAAGTCAAGCCGGAGGGATTTTCTAACGCTTCCCCTTCGGAACGGCGGTTCCCCGGCCTTCCCGAGCCTTCCGGTTGAACAGGCGGAAGACCAAGACGAAAAAGACCGGGACAAAGAAAATCCCAAGGGCCGTTGCTGCGAACGTGCCGCCCATGACGCCGGTCCCGATGGCATTCTGGCTTCCCGACCCCGCCCCGGTACTTATCGCCAGCGGCAATACGCCGATGAGGAAAGCTAAAGAGGTCATGAGGATGGGCCGCAAGCGCAACCGGGCCGCTTCCATCGCGGCGTCCGCAAGGCTCGCGCCCTGCTGGAACAACTCCCGCGCGAACTCCACGATCAGAATGGCGTTCTTCGCCGCGAGCCCGATGGTCGCCAGCAGGCCGATCTGGAAATACACATCGTTGGACAGCCCGCGCGCGCCGGTCGCCGCCACAGCCCCGAGCACGCCGAGGGGCACGACCAGAACGACCGACAGCGGAATGCTCCAGCTCTCGTACAGCGCGGCGAGGCAGAGGAACACCACCAAGATGGACAAGGCATAGAGGAACGGCGCCTGCGAACCGGAAAGGCGCTCCTGAAAGGACATCCCGGTCCACTGGTAGCCGATGCCTTCGGGAAGCTCCTTCATCAGCCGTTCCATCTCCAGCATGGCCGTACCCGAGCTCATCCCGGCGGCGGCGCGGCCCTGTATCCGCACGGCGGACACGCCGTTGTAGCGTTCAAGCTGCATGGGGCCGTACGTCCAGCGGGCCTCGCCGATGGACGTGAACGGCACCATCTCGCCCTTATCGTTGCGGAAATACCACCGATTGAAATCTTCGGGCTTCATGCGGAACGGCGCATCGGCCTGCACATACACCTTTTTGACGCGGCTGCGGTCCACGAAGTCGTTGACGTACTTCCCGCCCCACGCAGCCGAAAGATCCGCGTTGATGGCGTCGAGGGACAACCCGAACGCCCCGGCCTTTTCCTGATCGATGCTCACTTCCAACTGCGGGCTGTCGTCCTGCCCGAAGGTCCGGACGTTCCGCAGCAGAGGGCTGCGCCGCGCCAGTTCCATCAGCTGATCCCGCGCCGCGATGAGGGCTTCATGCCCGAGCCCCGCCTGATCCTGCAACTCGAAGTCAAAGCCGGTGGCGTTGCCGAGCGAACGGATCGCCGGGGGTGCGGAGACGAATATCCGGGCATTGATGATTGAGGAAAAAGCCCGGTTCGCCCGGTCGATGATGGCTTGCGCGCGCCGCTCCGGGTCTTTGCGCTCGCTCCAGTCGCGGAGGCGGATGTTCCCCTGCGCGGTGCTCTGCCCCTTGCCGCCCGATGCGCGCCCGAGGGTCAGCATCATGCCCCGCACGTTTTCCTTTTCGTTCTCAAGGAAATGGCGCTCCACCTGTTCCACGATCTTCAGGGTTTCCGTTTCCGTCGACCCCGGGCCGAGCTGGATTTCCACGGTCAGGATGCCCTGATCCTCGTTGGGCAGAAACGATGTGGGCATACGCCACAAGATCCAGCCCGCGCACACGAGCATGGCCAAGTATATGACCATCATCCTGCCGCCGACCTTGATGATCCTGCCGACGGCCCCCCTGTAGGCCGTGGTCGCCCGGTCGAAACTCCGGTTGAACCAGCCGAAGAAGCCGTGCTGCGAGGCCATGTGGCCGGGCTTCAGAAAGGTGGAGCACAATACGGGCGTCAGCACCACCGCCACAACGACGGAAAGGATCATGGCCGACACGATGGTCAGCGAGAACTGGCGGTAGATGGCGCCGACGGTGCCGCCGAAAAAGGCCATCGGCACGAACACGGCGGACAGCACCGCCGCCACGCCGATGAGCGCGCCGATGATCTGGCCCATCGTCTTGATGGTGGCCTCGCGCGGAGGCAGCCCGTCCTCTTCCATGACGCGGGCCACGTTTTCGACCACGACGATGGCATCGTCCACAAGCAGGCCGATGGCCAGCACCATGCCGAACATCGTCAGCGTATTGATGCTGAACCCGAACGCCGCCATAACGCCGAACGTGCCGAGCAGGACCACGGGAACCGCCAGCGAGGGGATGATCGTGGCCCGGAAGTTCTGGAGGAACAGATAGATGACCGCGAACACCAGCACGATAGCCTCAAGCAGTGTTTTGATCACCTCGATGATGGAAATTTTGATGAACGGCACGGTATCGTAGGGCGATACAGCCTCTACGCCGTGCGGGAAGTAGGGGCGCATCCCCTCAATAAAGGCCGCCACCGCATTTGACGTATTCAGGGCGTTGGCGTCGGAAGCCAGCTTGATGCCCACGCCCGCCGCGGGCTTGCCGTTGTAGCGGGCCGACGATGTGTAGCTTTCCTGCCCCAGTTCCACACGGGCCACGTCCCGGAGGCGTACGGCGGAGCCGTCGGGATTGACGCGCAGCAGGATGCGCTCGAATTCCGGAACGGACGTGAGCTGTTTCTGCGCCTTGATGGTGACGTTCATCTGCTGCCCGTCCCGGATGGGCTTGCCGCCGACTTCCCCAAGCGAAACCTGTTTGTTCTGGGCCTTCACCGCATTGATCACGTCGGACGGCGTCAGGCTGTATGAAAGGAGCTTCGAGGGGTTGAGCCAGATGCGCATGGCATAGGGCGCGCCGAACAGGGACACTTCACCCACGCCGTCCACACGGCTCAGGGGGTCAAGGATGGTGGAGCCCACAAAATCGCACAGGTCCGCCGCGCTCATGGAATCGTCGGACGACACGAACGCGTACATCTGAAGGAAACTGTCCGCCACCTTGGTTACGGTGATGCCCTGCCGCGTCACTTCTTCCGGCAGGGACGAAGTGGCGAGCTGGAGCTTGTTCTGCACCTGCATCTGCGCCACGTCGGGATTGGTATCGGGATCGAAGGTGAGCCGGATGGAAACCTGCCCGGCGGCGTCGCTGGTGGAATTGATATACAGCAGGCCGTCGATGCCGTTCAGTTTTTGTTCGATGACCTGCGCGACCGTGTCCTCAAGCGTCTGAGCCGAGGCCCCGGAATATTTAGCCGTGATGGTGACCACCGGAGGCGCGATGCGCGGATACTGCTCCACGGGCAGGCGGAATATCGAAATCCCCCCAGCCATCATGATCAGGATGGCGATAACCCACGCGAACACCGGGCGGTCTATAAAAAAACGTGCCATAAGTTCTCTATGAAGTTATATGGTTACATACGGGACTTTTTCAAAAAAGAGGATAGGTGCTCTCAAAAGCCTTCTGGAGGCCTTCTCTTTTCCTCAAGGGAAGCTTTCATCCTCTGCTGGCCGAAAAAAGGCCGTTAAGGAAAACCACCGGGAAACGCCTGCTGACGGGGGGTTCCCCGTATCACCAGACTGTTATTGATTGTTCAAAAACCGTTGGCGGCGGGAAGATACGCGGAACGGGAGTCAAGCTCCAGCCAGCCCTCCAGAATCCAGAGGTTCACGGACAGGACAACGCGCCCTCTCCCGGCACCCTCCGCCTCCCCCGCTATCCTTCGCCCCTGATCTTCACGCTCATGCCGGGACGGACGTTCTGTCCGCCTTCAACGATAACGCGGTCTCCGGGCTTCAAGCCGGAAAGCACCTGCCACGAATCGCCCACGGTACGGCCCACGTCGACAAGCCGGACTTCCACCTTGCTGTCGCCGTCCACAAGGAGCACGGAAGCCTGCCCCTTCGGATCGCGCCGCAGCGCCCGCTGCGGGACCAGCAAGGCGTTTTCGTCCACGCCCTCGGCGATGACCGCGCGCACGTACATGCCGGGCAACAAAATATGTTCGGGATTGGGGAACAGGGCGCGCAGGGACACCATGCCGGTGCTTTCGTCCACGCTGACGTCCGTGAACTGCAAGCGGCCTTCGTGCGGATACATGGCGCCGTTTTCGAGTTTCAGGCGGACAGGCGCTTCCTCGGCGGCGGAACGCAATTCCCCATTGGTGAATTGAGCGCGCAGCCGCAGCAAATCCTGACTGGACTGGGTGATATCCACATACACCGGATCAAGCTGGCGCACGGAGGTCAGCGCCTGCGCCTGATTGGCGGTCACCAGCGCGCCGGGCGTGAACGCCGACTTGCCGATGCGCCCTGAAATGGGGGAACGGACTTTGGTGTATTCCAGATTGATGCGGGCGGTCTTCACGGCGGCGCGGTTCACCGCCACGTCCGCCTCGGCCTGCTTGAACGCGGCCTGCGCGTCGTCATACTCCTGCTTGCTCACCGCCTTGATCGCCAGCAGCTCACGGAAACGCTCCGCCTTCAGCCGCGCCGGGGTGACGTTGGCTTCGGCCTTCATGAGCGCGGCCTGCGCGCTGTCCAAGGCGGCCTCATACGTGGCGGGATCAATCTGATACAGGGCCTGCCCCGCCTTCACGTCGGCGCCTTCGGTAAACAGACGCTGCTGAAGGATGCCGCCGACCTGCGGCCTGACTTCCGCCACCTGAAACGACGCGATGCGCCCGGCAAGGGCCGTCGTGTAGACTTCCCGCCGGGGCTCCAGTTTGATTATCACGACTTCGCGCGGACCGGAGGAACCCGGGGCACCCTTGCCCCCTTCCTCACAGGCTAACAGCATCAAAGACAACAACATACACAGAACGGCCCTCGTCAGGGCTCTCGGGTAGCTCATGAAAAGGCTCCTCGGCATCCTGCCGATGTACGGCACGGCAAGTTACGGGGTTCTCCAGGGTCCCGTTTTTCTTCAGGACGGGGGCAGTGTAGCAAGAGACGCAACAATGAAAAAGCCCACTATCCCGGGGGGTCCCGGAAAAATTCGGGGCTTTTTCCACCCCGGAGGCCCACGGGTCAGCGATTCCGGACCGTTGCGCCCTGTTTTCTTCACGATCCGTGCCGCAAAAAAAAGATGACACGGAATCGCCCCGCGCCATCTTTAGCTTACCCGTTTGTCTTTTTCATGAAATCGATCACGGCGTATCGAAAAAGACCGCCAGCTCGTCACGGCCCGACGCCACGCCGAGGGCCAACATAAGCTTGAGCCGGGCCTTGGGCCCGCTGGTCTCGCCGCCGAGAATCCCTCCGGCCTCCAGCACGGTTTTGGCCCCGCCCTCGTAGCCGTACACGTCGAGCACACGCCCGGCTATGGTCCGGGTGGTGATGACCACCGGAATCCCTTTCTCCACGGCACGGCGGATGCCCGGCAATGCGGCGGGCGGCACGTTGCCCCGGCCAAAAGCCTCAAGCACGAGCCCTCTGACGTTCCGCTCCACCAGAAAATCGATCAGCAGCGAATCCGAGCCGCTCGCCAACTTGATCAAGTGTACGTCCTCCACCAGCTCCGGCGGACGGATGGATTGCCTGCCGAGCGTATTGCGGCGGAAGACCACGCGGTCGGGGTCCACATAGCCGAGCGGCCCCCAGAACGGCGAAACGAAGGTTTCCGTATTCGCGGAGTGGGATTTCACGACCTCGCGTGCGGCATGGATTTCCTCGTTCATGACCACAAGCACGCCCTTGCCCCGGGCTTCGGAACTCGCCGCCGTACGCACGGCGCACAGCAGGTTCACCGGTCCGTCCGGGCTGATCTCCGCCGCCGATCGCATGGCTCCGGTCAGGCAGACCGGCTTCTCGCTGTTGTGCACGAGATCCAGCAGATACGCGGTTTCCTCCAGCGTATCCGTGCCGTGCGTGATCACGACACCCAGAATGTCCTCATGGCGGAGCAGTTCCTCCACCTTGTTGCCGAGTTCGAACATCCGTTTCGGCGTCATGTGCGGGCTCGGGATATTGGAGAATTCCATAACCTCAATGGGGCACGCCTCGCGTAGCCCGGGGACGGAAGCCACCAGATCCTCGCCGCTCACCGCGGGCACGATGCCGTGCGCCGGGTCAAGCTTCATGGCGATGGTTCCGCCCGTCGTCAGTACGATTACTTTTTTATTATCCATGTCGCTCTTCTTGGAAGGCGAAAAAGGGAGGGATACTCGGAGGAGGGAGGAAGGCCCTTTCTGGAGAAAGGGCCTTCCTCCCTCCTCCAAACCTCCTCCCTCCTTCCCCGAAGACTTTTGACCGGTAGGGCGGCACCCCGGACGCGGGCACGGGAATCAGGCATACGCCACGCGCAGGCTTTCCGCCAAAATCAATCCTGCGCCAACATGCTTTTATTCCATTCAAAAGAATAAGGTATCTTTCTTCAAAAAAACGCGTTGAGGAAACGAAACACGTCAGAAAACCTTTCCACACTTTCCCGAGATACTTTTCTCTGCCAATGCACCCAACGAAACAATCTCATCCAGCAGCCCCACCCCCATACGGGAAAGTTCCAAATGCCACCCCCGCCGAGCCGCTTGCAAAAGTCTTGGGAGATGGGGGGGTGGGGTTTTGGGAGGGGGAGAAAGAAGCCTTTCTTCAGAAAGGTTCTTCCTCCCCCTCCCCAGTCTTCATCTCCCCTACTCCACCACAACCCCAAACTTCGCAAGCACTGATACGGGCATGGCGAAACGGGCGGTCTTGAGGGGGTCGACAATCTGGGAAATACGGGCATGACCGCAGAGGCTCATGAGCATGAGGGCCTCGTCCGCATTGAGAGACGTCTTGGCAAGAAGGAAATCGTGCATGTACCCCGTCGAGGCATGGATCGCCCCGTCCACGGTTTCGGCGCTGGCGAGGAAAGAAACCTCATCGCCGTCGTGCAACAGCGGACACGGCAAGGATGCGCCCTTCTCCAGCGAAAGATCGAGATCCACCTCGCCGAAAACTTCAAGGCCGGTTACGGAGACTTCCCCGTCGCCCATCGCCGCGTGCAGATCCCCAAGGCCAAGATACGCGCCTTTCACGAAAACGGGCAGACGCAGGATCGCGCCCTCACGGATGCCGATGGTATCCATGTTGCCGCCATGATCGCCCGGCGTGCCGCAAGGCACCGCCTCGCCAGCCGGAGCCACGCCGATGACCCCGATCATGGGGTTCAAGGGGAGTTCCACGCCCATAAAAGTGAAATGCCCATCCGCTATGGGACAGATGCGCGTGTCCCCCTTCACCCGATCCGGCAAGGCTCCTGCGCCCGGCGCGGTCATGAGCGCCCCGGTCTTCTCAGGACGGATGGCCCGGATATGCACGCGGAGCACGTCGCCGGGTTCCGCCCCTTCCACCACGATAGGGCCGGTGGCCGGGTTCACATGCGAAAAATTGAGCCGGGCTTTCGGTTGCCCATCCTCAGTCACTTGCCCGTTGAAACAATCGCAGGTCTCCACGGTCAGCGAACAGGGTGCCGTCACCGTCGCGACGGGTTCGGAGACGCCCAAACTGTAGACATGACGCTCACGAGTAATGCGCATAGCTTCTCCTCAAAGACGTGCCGGAAGCGGAGACCGCCGGCGGAAAAATCCGTCCGGCGGCCTCAAACGTTCCGAGAACGGAAACGATTACATCATGCTCTTCTTGAAGGCATCGGGAACTTCCTTGTAGCCCTTGGACTTGATGTAGCCAAAGACGATGCCCACGGCAAGCCAGCTGAAGCCGAGGATCTGGGTCAGATGGTCAAAGCCGCTCCAGACGTACAACAGGATGAGCGTACCGGCCAGAGGGTAGACAAGGTAGTTGACGAGGTCCATACCGCTGCGGCGCTGTTCCTTCACAAAGAAGAACCAGATCACCGCGAGGTTCAGCATCATAAAGGAGCTGATCGCGCCGAAGTTGACGAGCTTGGTGAGCTGTTCGTCGGTGAAGATGATGGTGCAGGCCAACGATACCACGCCGATGAGCAGAATGGCGACATACGGCGTGCGGAACTTGGGGTGCACCTTGGCGAGGGCACCGGGCAGCAGCCTGTCACGGCCCATGGAGAACAGCACACGGCTGCACGCGGCCTGCGCGTTCAGGGTGTTGGCGATGCCCACGGCAAGGATGTTCACCACAAGCAGCACGATGCGGAACCAGTCGCCGATGGCGACGGCGCAGGCGTCGAACAGGGCCGTGGAAGCATTGAACTTATTGTAATCAGGTTCAATAAGGCAGACGATGTAGGTCTGGAGGAAGAAGACCGTACCGATGACGACCAGCGCGATCAGGATGGCGCGGCCCACGTTTTTCTCAGGTTCGGAAACTTCTTCGGCCAGCGTGCTGATGCCGTCAAAGCCGGTAAAGTTCAAGGCCGCAATGGTGCAGGCCGTGGCAATGAAGGTCAGGTTGACCTTGTCCGCCTGATAGATGGGCGTCATGGTCAGCTCTCCGGCGCCTCCGCCGCCGAGCACGTACTTGAGGCCGCCGATCACGATGATCAGGACGATGCCGATTTCAACGACGAAGAAGAACATGTCCACGCGGGCCGTGGTCTCAATACCCTTTATGTTGATAGCCGTGTTCACGGCGATGAAGATAAGAATCCAGACCCAGCCCGGGATTTGCGGGATGAGGCTCTGGCACCAGTTGCCGACAAAGATGTACAGCAGGCTGGGAACAAAAACATAGTCAAGCAGAATGAGCCACCCGGCGAGGAAGCCCACATGCGGGTTCACGCCGCGCTGCACGTACGAGTACACGCTCCCGGCGATGGGGAAGCGTTTCGCCATCTGGACGTAGGACAGCGCCGTAAAGAACATGGCGCAGAAGCCGACCAGATACACGAGAGGCGCCATGCCCTGCGCATCCCGGTTCACGTATCCGAAGATACTGTGCGGGGCGATGATGACCATGAACAGCAAGCCGTACACGGTCAAATCCCACAGGCTCAGAGTACGGTGCAGTTCCTGCTTGTACCCGAATTGTTCGACGGACCCTTTTTCTTCAGCCATTGTAACCTCCACAAATGTTGACTCAACGCTCGCGGCACGAAACAAACGCGCCGGAACGTCCGCCCGTGGACCCTCTCCCCGGGCGGGCTTCCCTCCGGAAACGATGGGGCGCGCCCCCTCGCTTCCCTTATACAAAACGGCCCGCCCTCTCGGGTGAGGCCGTCCCCTCTCGCTTCCCCCGTTTTCCCCGTTCGGAAAACTGGAGATATATTTTTCCCCTCCTTCATTGGAAGGAGGAAAAGCAATCACGGGAGGAGAGCCACAAACGGGTTCTCCTCCCGGAATTCTTACAACAGCGGCTTATCAGCGCGCTTGGGCACGGAGATGCGGAGCACGATTTCCACAGGACAAGGCTGGCAGCCCTGATTGATGCACACGTCGCCCTCAAGGGACAGGTACAGATAGGCGTCCGTGGGATCGAGGCCGTAGGCGGCGCAGACGAGTTTCTGCATCTGCGCGGAGGCGTCGATAAGCGCGGAAGTATAATCCTTGCGGGCACTCACGACATGCCAGGCATCGGCCGTTTCGATAACGGGCCAATCAAGCTTGCGGCCCTTCAGCACGCTCACGCGGACGGTGATGACTCCGCCGATTTCAAGCCCCGTGCCGCACAGTTCGCAGTCGCCCATGACGGCATGGATATCGCCCATCTGGAGCAACGCGCCTTCAACCTGCACAGGCAGATACACCCGGCTGCCCGCAGTGAGCTTCTTGGAGTCCATGTTGCCGCCGTGCTTTCCGGCATAGCCGCAGGCGATGGGTTCTCCAGACGGGGCAACGCCCATGACGCCGATCATCGGGTTGATCGGAATGATCAGGCCGCCGAGTTCCGTCTTGCCGTCCTTCACGGGAAGGATGCGGGTACGGTCCACGCACCGATCATACAGAGGGCCGATGTTCGGAATCGTGGTGACGGCGCCCTTATCCGCCACTTCAACGGACAGCACATCCACGACGAGCACATCGCCGGGCATGGCCCCTTCCACATAGAGCGGCCCCGTCGCCGGGTTGGTGCGCGAAAAGTTGAACGATTCACCGACAATGTCTTCTTCCGTGCAAACCTGGCCAGAATAACAATCCAGTGTGCGGAACGAGAATTCATCCCCGTCTTTGGCGCGTGCAATGGGTTCATTCGCCTTGTCAAAGGCATACACGTATTGAGTGAGTTCCGTCATGATACCCTCCTTGGTAGGCACCTGCTCGAGGCAATCGATCAGGTTTTGAATCTTCGCTCACAATGAGATGAGGAGTATCTTAGACCTTTTAAATCCGTTTGTCATTGTATAAATAACATTTAAATTAAACATGTTACATATGAATAGCATTCTTGGTTTTCCCTTGTCTGACCATATGATACGAAACGGCAACAAGTTGATGATGAAACCCCGCGCGACTTTCATGGGCTTATATGCTACACGGTGACGCGCCGCACAAGACGGCTCCTTCCGGCACGCGGCCGCGTACCGGGCGACAATGCAATCCCGGATCGACCTCCCATGCAAAGCAAGATCGGCTGTTATATCATCGCCGTCGCCGTCATCACGGTATGGAGTACGACGTTCGTCTCCACCAAAATCCTCCTGCGCAGCCTTAGTCCGGAGGAAATCATGTTTTACCGGCATGTGCTCGCCTACCTCGTCCTCCTTGCCGCGTATCCGCACCGTCATCCGTCCGGAGGATTTCGTGAGGAACTGCTGTTCGCGGGAGCGGGGATATTTGGCAGTACCCTTTATTTTCTGACGGAAAACTATGCCCTCAAATACAGCATGGCTTCCAACGTCGGGCTGCTCCTCGCGACGACGCCCATGCTGACTGCCATAGTGGCCCGTTTCCTGACGACAGGAGAGCCGTTCAACAGGCAACTCGCCGCAGGCTTCTGTATTGCGTTTTTGGGTGTTTTCCTCGTCATCTTCAACGGGCACTTTATCCTAAAGCTTCATCCGATAGGCGATTTCCTTGCCATTGCCGCAGCGCTCTCCTGGGCGTTCTACTCCACCCTCGTCAAAAAAATCGGCAATCGCTACAACGGGATCTACATCACCCGTAAAATCTTCTTTTACGCTATCGTCACCATGCTCCCGGTTCTCGCGTTCGGCGATTTCCGTTACGACTTTTCACGCCTCTGGCAGCCAAGTACCTATCTCAACCTGATCTTCCTCGGCGTCATTGCATCTTCGCTCTGCTTTTTGATTTGGAGCAAAATCATTTGGAAAATCGGCCCGGTCGCGGTCAATAATTTCATTTACCTTATGCCTCTCATTACGATGCTCGCCTCATGGCTGCTCCTCGACGAACATCTCACGCCCATCGCCATCGCAGGGGGCCTCGTCATCCTGGCCGGGGTTTACGTATCCACGAAAGCCGCCCATAGGAAAAAGTAGAACTCGCACCCCCCCAAAGACAAAAAGGCCGTCTACCATAAAGGAGACGGCCTTTTACTTCATTGGATTCGGGTATTATTCCGCTTTTTTCTTTTCGCGGGCCTGCTGAGCCTTCAAGACATTCGCCTGAAGCTTGTTAAGCAACTTGCTGCTGATCAATTTCTGTTCCGGACCATAGCCGCACAATTTCTTATATTCTTCCACAGTCAAATCGTGGCTCTGAATATGCTTGGTGGTCAAATTTTGAAAGGTCTTACCGCAAATGCAGCAAGCGATTTCCTGCTCGGAGATAGCTTCTTCCGGTTTCACCACCAGATTGCGGCGAGTGTATTTTTTCTTGGGAGCGCTTGGCTCGGAAATGGCTTCTTCTTTCTGAGCGTCTTCCGCACAACACAACGATTCGGAGAGCGCCTCAGAATCCATGCCCGCGAGCTTGTTATTAGCCTGAATAAGGCCCGCCTTCATGACCGTAAACTGTTCAATAAGAAACTGAGCCGGCTGTTCGGGGTATCTATCCATAACGAGCTTAAGAAGTTCGGCATCGCTGATCATCATATCAACTCCTGTAAAACGTAATCACAATGTGCGGGTCATACCTAAGCCATTTTTGTATCTCTGTATATACCCTCTCCCAGAGGAATACATTTTTTCCATGAACAAAATCTGTTTGAATATACAGAGACGCTATCTTCATCTTTCAGAAAATTACCCAATATACAAGTCAATTCCTTTGAGAATGCTCTTATAATTTTACTTTGTTTTCACATATAAGGAAAAATAAATATTCATCCAGGGTAGTTATTGGGAATATTTTATAATAAAAGACACTGTGTTATACTCAAAAAGATCTGAGCTAAAATATACTTAGCAAAAATAATCCAGTTCACACATAACCATAACGGCTTATATCTGGTCCCCCTCTAATACAGAAAGGGTGAGGGTACGGTCCCTTTTCCGCGTCAACAACTCTTTCATTATTCGAATAAATTTTAGAAAATCAGACTATGGGTTTTACAAACAGAGAGCATCTCAAAAAATTGATATTTCGCACTCTTTCAAAACACCTCGTATACCGAATATCAATAAGCATTTTCAGTGAAAAACCTTTTCTATCCCCGGCTCGCCTCTGGACAGTATTCCCCATCACAATCGTATTTCCAAAACGAAGCTAGCTGCCAATCCCACTAGGAGAGTACGTATGGGCATCATCTCTCCTCCACGCCCATCCCTCGAGCTCCCCAACTTCAAAAAGTTGACGTCCCCACCCAAAGGGGGAAGGAGTAAAGCTCCTTCCCCCTTTTTTTAT